>OHNF01001105.1_pt1 | contig 14081 bp, 11 predicted proteins | sample 1569491 | NCBI WGS metagenome assembly OHNF01 (sample SAMEA3879557, study PRJEB24766) | human gut metagenome | biome: human-associated habitat; feature: feces | place: USA | collected 1985/1987 | reverse complement strand
CGATACAAACCGTATGTGCAGCCTGTCGAAGTAACGGTGCAAACGGTCCGAGCCGCTGTTCGTCCCCACAGTCCAGACAGATAAACAGATCATATGCCGTCTCTTCTGAAAGTGTATGTCTGATTTCCTCTGTACGCGAGATTATGGAAAAGGATGCCGGTATCTTTTCCAGATACAGATCAACTTCTATTTCCGGAAACTGCTCTGTAAGATACAGGTACAATCCCATCGACGATCCTACACAGTCTCCGTCCGGCCGAACATGACCGGAGAGCGCGATCCGCTTCTTTCCCTTCAAAATATCAGATAATACAATTTTCATGCTTATTTATTCATCCTCACTTTTCAAATCTTTGGTCAGATCATTGATTTTTTTCGTCATATTGACACCGTATTCAATGGACTGATCCATGATAAACCGGATCTCCGGTGTATTGCGCATGTTGATCGTTCTTGCCAGTTCACGCCGGATATATCCTTCTGCACTCTGAAGTCCTGTGATCGTATCTTCCTGGGCTTTCTTATCTCCCAGCACGCTGATGTATGCCTTACATGTCTTCAGATCAGGTGCTACTTCCACCGCTACCACGGAAGTCATCGGCGCCACTCTCGGGTCCTTGATGCCTCCGCGTAGGATGTTGCTCAGTTCTCTTTGGACTTCAGTATTGATTCTTGTGTTTTTAATACTGTTTTTCCTCATAACTGCTCCTTATTTTCTTTCTATTTCTACCATCTTGTATGCTTCTACAAGATCGCCTTCTTTGATATCATTATAGTTTTCAAATACGAAACCGCACTCGTATCCGGCTCTGACTTCTTTCACATCATCCTTGAATCGTTTCAGAGATGCCAGAGGTCCGTCAAAGATCACAATGCCGTCACGTGTCAGACGAACAGAACAATTTCGTTCAAAAGTACCGTCCTGTACATAAGAACCTGCAATCGTTCCCACTCCGGATGCCTTAAATGTCTGACGTACTTCTGCGTGTCCCAGTACCTTCTCTTCAAATACCGGATCCAGCATACCTTTCATTGCCGCTTCCACATCTTCAATCGCATTGTAGATGACTCTGTAAAGTCTTAAGTCAACGCCTTCACGGTCTGCAATCTCCTTCGCTGTCGCATCCGGACGCACGTTAAATCCGATGATGATCGCATTGGAAGCAGATGCCAGAATCACGTCGGATTCATTGATCGCACCAACTCCGCCGTGAATGATCTTGATCACAACTTCTTCATTTGACAATTTGATCAGACTCTGTTTGATTGCTTCCACAGAACCCTGTACATCTGCTTTCACTACGATGTTGAGTTCTTTTAAGTTTCCTTCCTGAATCTGATTGAACAGATCATCCAGAGACATCTTGGATTTTGTCTCTTCAAGCATCTTCACTCTGTGCTGTGAAATAAATGTCTCTGCAAAGTTTCTTGCTTCTTTTTCTGACTCGCATCCCACAAAGACTTCTCCTGCCTGCGGAACCTCATTCAATCCGAGGATTTCTACCGGCTGGGACGGACCTGCTTCTTTTACACGTCTTCCCCTGTCATCCATCATGGCTCTTACTTTTCCGTGTGCGGATCCTGCTGCAATGGCATCTCCCACACGAAGGGTACCTTTCTGTACGAGCACTGTCGCAACAGAACCTTTTCCTTTATCCAGCTCTGCCTCGATCACAAGTCCTCTTGCCACACGGTTCGGATTTGCTTTGAGCTCCATCACTTCTGCTGTCAGAAGAACCATCTCGAGAAGCTCCTGAATTCCTTCTTTTGTATGCGCGGATACCGGTACGAAAATCGTGCTTCCGCCCCAGTCTTCCGGAATCAGTTCATACTCTGTCAGTTCCTGTTTTACACGCTCAATATTTGCACTTGGCTTATCGATCTTATTGATCGCTACGATAATTTCAATTCCCGCTGCTTTGGCATGGTTGATCGCCTCGATCGTCTGCGGATTCGTAGACTGAACGCCGATCTCAAGCTGTACCAGCCCCGGACGCAGGGTATTTAAGAGTTTCAGTTCCTCCTCAGTAATCAGATCAGCGGCAATCTCAAAGTGGAAATTCGTCACGCCGTTGTCATGCTCCGCAATGAATTTCCAGATCGCCATTGCATGGTCTTTCCTGCAGTTGAACGTACGGTCCACAAATTTGACCTGCGGTACTTTCTGTTCCAGGAAAAAGGCGAGTTCCTTTTTGACCAGATCCAGATTTCGGAACCGAAGCCGCTTATCAATAGAAGAAAGACAGTAACTGCATGAAAACGGGCAACCGCGGCTTGACTCATAATAAATGATGCGGTTCTCGAATTTTTTCAGATTCGCATACGGAAAATCCACCTCGGACAGATCCATGACCGGACGCCACGGGTTGCTTTTGATGGCTCCTTCTGCATCACGGTATGTAATGCCGTGGATCTCTTCAAGCGTTTTCCCCTCCGTGCCGTTCTCCTGATTCTGGTAATACACTGCCAGTTCACGGAAGGTAATTTCGCCCTCACCCTTCATGATTCCGTCAAGGAACGGATACTGCTCCAGCATCTCCTCCGCATGGTACGACCTCCGGCCCGCCAAGCCAGATCTTCGTTTCCGGGCTGATTTTGTGATATTCCGTAATCAAATCTTCCACAATAGATATGTTCCAGATATAACACGACACACAGACTACATCCGCATGCGCCAGAAACAGACTCCGCAGCATGGAATCTTTTGACTGGTTGATCGTAAACTCACGGATCTCCGGGAACACACCGGCTTTCTCCGCGCTCGCCTGCAGCGTGTAAACTGCGAGATTGGAATGAATATATTTTGCGTTGACCGCAGTCAGAATAATTTTCATAATCTTTTTAATACTTCTCCTTGCTTCCTCTTTGCATATCTTTTATACTACCACATTCTCGAACGAAAATACACCGCCATTCCCCCAAAAGCGCAATTTTTTCACGATTTTCAACAAAGCAGTTGCAATTTTCATGAATTCATGTTATATTAACAAAGGTTTCCAACAGGAAATCCAAATGCCCAGATAGCTCAGTTGGTAGAGCAGAGGACTGAAAATCCTCGTGTCGCTGGTTCGATTCCGGCTCTGGGCATTTTTTTACACAGATGATGTCTTTGTGAGAAAAACAAATATCCACAATACGAAGAAACTGGTAAAAAAGTAAAGAATGAAATGATAAGAAAGGTGAGGTTAGAAAACATGTATTCATTTGAAGAGATTCAGGCAGTAGACCCGGAAATTGCGAAGTGTATTACAGATGAAGTGGAACGTCAGAATTCCCATATTGAATTAATCGCTTCAGAAAACTGGGTAAGTAAGGCAGTTATGGCAGCTATGGGCAGTCCTTTAACCAACAAGTACGCAGAGGGTTATCCGGGAAAACGATACTATGGTGGGTGCGAATGTGTAGATGAAGTGGAACGTCTTGCAATTGAAAGAGCGAAAGAACTCTTCGGGTGCGAATATGTGAATGTACAGCCTCATTCCGGTGCACAGGCAAACATGGCAGTGTTCTTTGCAATGCTGAAGCCGGGAGATACCGTAATGGGAATGAACCTTGCACATGGCGGACATCTTTCACACGGAAGTCCGGCAAACTTCTCAGGAGCATATTTTAAAATTGTTCCTTATGGAGTCAATGATGAAGGTGTGATTGATTATGAAGAAGTCAGAAAGATTGCGCTTGAAGCAAAACCGAAAATGATTGTAGCCGGTGCAAGTGCATACTGCCGTGTGATTGATTTTAAGAAATTTCGTGAGATTGCAGATGAAGTTGGCGCATATTTAATGGTCGATATTGCTCATATTGCAGGTCTTGTGGCAGCAGGTGTACATCCAAGTCCAATTCCTTATGCACATGTAACAACTACAACCACTCATAAGACGTTAAGAGGTCCAAGAGGCGGTATGATTATGAGTAGTGCTGAGATTGCAAAACAGTTTAATTTTAATAAAGCAGTATTCCCAGGTATTCAGGGTGGTCCGTTGATGCACGTAATTGCAGCAAAAGCGGTCTGCTTTAAAGAAGCACTTTCACCGGAATACAAAGTTTATCAGCGGAACATCGTGAAAAATGCAAAAGCATTGTGCGACGGACTCTTAAAGAGAGGTATTAACATTGTTTCCGGAACAACAGAGAATCATCTGATGCTGGTTGATTTAAGAGGAACAGGAATCACTGGAAAAGTAATGGAAAATCTGCTTGATGAAGCAAATATTACCTGTAATAAAAATGCAATTCCAAACGACCCTGAATCTCCATTTGTAACAAGTGGTGTCAGACTGGGAACAGCAGCAGTCACTTCACGTGGAATGAATGAAGAAGATATGGATCAGATTGCAGAGGCAATTGCACTTATGGTAAAAGATAAGGAAAATATTGAAAAAGCAAAAGCGATTGTAAAACAATTGACAGATAAATATCCATTAAATGCTTAAGTAAATGCTTAAGATTAGGATTTTTTAAAGTGATTTAGAATGAGTGAAAACTAAGAAAAGAAGCTCGGATACAAGTTAGTGAAAAAACTTGTATCCGGGCTTCTTTTTTGATAAAAATCACGTACAACTTATGGGATGTTGGACAACTTGTATGGAAAATGAGGCAAAAAAGCCCGAAATCAGCAAAAAATTCAGAAACCACTTGCAATCGAAATCAACATCCAATATAGTGAGGGAAAGAAGAAAGATGCGCATCTCATGGAGGTTTTATCTTAAGTCGGAAGCTTATCGACTGAGGTAAAAACTCCGAGAATACAATAGTAGAAATTAGGAGGATTTTATGGCAAAATTATATATAAATGAAAAGAAGAAACAGGGACACATTAATCCGGAAATTTATGGGCATTTTGCGGAACATCTTGGAAGATGTATTTACGAAGGAATTTATGTGGGAGAAGATTCTCCGATTCCAAACAAAAACGGAATGAGAACCGATGTAGTAGAGGCATTAAAAGAGATGCGGATTCCTCTTTTGCGCTGGCCGGGTGGATGTTTTGCAGATGAATATCACTGGATGGATGGAATCGGTTCGAAAGAAAACAGAAAGAAAATGATTAATACACACTGGGGTGGTGTGGTAGAAGATAACAGCTTTGGAACACATGAATTTTTTGAATTATGTGAACAGTTGGGCTGTAAAACTTATGTAAACGGAAATGTGGGAAGTGGAACGGTAAGAGAGATGAGCGAATGGGTGGAATACATTACATTCGACGGTGTTTCTCCGATGGCAGATTTAAGAAAAGCAAACGGACATGAGAAACCGTGGAAAATCGATTACTTTGGTGTCGGAAATGAAAACTGGGGATGCGGTGGAAATATGACTCCGGAATACTATGCAAACTTATACCGCAGATACCAGACTTATGTTCGCCATTATGATAATTCTGCGCCGATTAAGAAAGTCTGTGGAGGTGCGAATGTTGCAGATTATTTCTGGACAGAGGGCGTATTAAAAACTTGTTATGCAGCACCACAGCCGCCAATGGCTCATGGATTTATGGATGGACTTTCTCTTCATTATTATGTACATCCGGAAGGATGGGAAATCAAAGGAAGCGCAACTGATTTTGATGAAAAAGTATGGTACAAAACTTTATGGAAAGCTCTGTACATGGAAGAGTTAATTAACCGCCATGGTGCAATTATGGATCAGTATGACCCGGAAAAAGAGATTGGTATGATTGTAGATGAATGGGGATGCTGGTTTACTGTAGAACCGGGAACAAATCCGGGATTCTTATATCAGCAGAATACGATGCGTGATGCCTTAGTAGCAGGTTTAAGCCTGAACATCTTCAATAAACACTGTGACCGTGTAAAAATGGCTTGTATTGCACAGATGGTCAATGTATTACAGTCTGTTATTTTAACAGAAGGGGAAAAGATGATTTTAACACCAACCTATCACGTATTCCATCAGTATCGTCACCATCAGGATGCAGACCTCGTAGAAAGCTGTATTACAGGAAACTCTACTTTAGACGCAGGGGAAAAAGAATATCAGGTGCCGAAATTACAGGAATCGGTATCAATCGATAAAGATGGTATTGTTACAATTACCTTAAATAATCTTTCTACAACAGACAGTGAAGAAGTAGAAGTGGCATTTACAGAATTGAATCCATCCGACGTCAGTGCAAGTATCGTAAATCAGGAAATGCATGCTTACAATACATTTGAAGAACCGGAAAATGTAACAGAAGAAGCATTTACTGCTTATGAAATTACAGAAAAAGGGCTGAAATTCACGATTCCGGCATGTAGTGTCGTAGCATTCCGTGTAAAATAAGAAGTGAAATTAAGAAAACAAAAAAGTTTTGGAAAATAAAAGCAGGGGTGATTAGAGCAGATTCTAATCATCCCCTTTTAATGCCTGAGAAATTCCTTTTACGGAAGAAGCATATTCCATCGGTGACATACCGGTGGATTTTTTAAATTGTCTGGAAAAATATTGGGGAGAGCTGTAGGAAAGAAATCCTGCAATTTCAGTAAAATTCTTATTTCCATCTCGAATCATTGCCTTAGCCCTCTGAATCTTTATTCGGTTAAAATATTCCATCGGACCGCAGCCTTTTCCTTTTTGAAAGAGTTTTTGCAAAGCGGAACGGCTCATGGAAAAATGCTGGCAAATCTGGTTCGTATTGAGCTGTTCACAGATACAAAATTGCATATATTGAATGATTTCTTCAATTCTCTGCGCTTTTGTATCAGACAGTTCGATTGGAGTGGCAAGTGGAAAATGTCGTTTTCGTTCTGGTGGTCTGGCATCAAGCTGAAGGTAAATTCGTTCGAGCGTAACTAAAAACAGTTCAAGATAGAGCAGAACCATCTGTTGTGAGCCAAATGGTGCATTGGGTTTAATTTTCACCTGCTCAATCGAGGGCAGATGCAGGGGTGTGGCAAGGGCTTCACGTGCAGCATTTAAAATGCAGGAGACAAGAGTGCGCTCCGATTTATTCAGGGTGAAATTTTTCTTCCGAAAGAAATTCATGGCAGGAGAGTTTGTTACAAAGGACATAACGACAAGGTTGGGCGAAGAATTTCCAACGGAACGTATGGCATGAAATTCATTTGGTTCATGAAAAATAATATCGCCTGCTTCCATCCGGAAATGATTTTCTCCGGCCTGTACAATGACGCTTCCCTGATCAACGTAAAGAAACTCCCAAAAATCATGAGATTCCCCGTGAAAGACAAAGTCTTTCATGTATTCAAAATAGTGGATTGTGATAATCGAATCGATTGCGATTTCCCGCTTCAATGTGGTTTTAATGTAGGTCATCTGTATTCCTCCTGCGGATATTTTAACAAAAAGTATGCAATAAGACAAGAAAAGTATTTAATAAGGCAACATATTGACCGAAAAACTGTATATACTGTTAATTATATTTAAAGGTGATGAAAAGAGTAGAAAAAAGTAGAAATTGAGGATTACGCTATGAGAAAAATTGAACAGGGGACAGTTGCTGTCAGTCTGGACGAAAAAAGTCTGATGGTGACACTGGAACAAGAAAAGACAAAGTGGTCTTGGGAAGAAGGATTCCGTCCATATATGGAATGTGAGGAAGGAGAGCTTTTCTTTGACGAGGCAGCTTCAATTTCTCATGAAACGTATCAGACGGGAATCGGAGTCGGAATCAGAAGTATATTTTCTGATTTTGAAAAAGAAGGAAAAAAATATCCATACAGCTTTGAAACATTAATCTGGATTGAAAGTGCAACCGGACATGTGTATTTTGAATGGATTCCTTTAAAAGAAGAAGGACTTCATATTAAAAAGCTGTTCTGGCCTGGAGCAATGGAATTTACAAATCCAAGCAAAGAATGGTATACACTGCTGACACATGAACAGGGTGTGCTCATTCCAAATGACTGGGAAACGGAGCTGGGAGCAATTCCGTTTAATGGATTTTTTGAAACAGCAGGCGGTTATATGCCGTGGTTTGGTCAGGTAAAAGAGCGGGAAGGTTATATTGCAATTTGTGAGACACCATGGAACGGAGGTTATTATGCCAATCATCCGGCGAATGGACCATATACACACGTAGGGGTTTATTTTGAACCAAGTCTTGGCAAAATGGATTATCGCAGAATTATGCGTTATACATTTGCATCGGACTGCGATTATAATACCCTTTGTAAAATTTACAGAGGGTATGTAAATGAGCAGGGAAGGCTTCGTACTTTGTCTGAAAAAGCAATGAGAAATCCATCCATTAATGATTTAATCGGATGTGCATTTGTACATAAAGGAATCAAAACTCAGGTACAGGAAAATTCTGATTTCTTTGATCCGGAAAATCCGGATAAAAATAATCACCTGACAACGTTTGAGACACGTGTGCAGGAGATAAAAGAAATCCATGAGGCCGGAGTGAAAAAACTTTATCTTCACTTAGACGGCTGGGCTGAACCGGGATATGATAATAAACATCCGGATTACCTTCCGGCATGTAAAGAAGCCGGTGGTTGGGACGGAATGAAAAAGCTTGCCGATACCATGCATGAGTGTGGTTATATGTTTGGAATCCATGATCAGTACCGTGATTATTATCTGGCGGCGCCAAGTTTTGATGAAAATTATGCATGCAGACTGCCGGATGGAACAATTCCGAAGCATCAAAGATGGGCAGGCGGTCCACAGTCTTATCTGTGTGCAACACAGGCAAGTTATTATGTAAAACGAAATTTTGGAGAAATAAAACGAAATGGTATAGAATTAGATGGGGCGTATCTGGACGTATTCACCTGTAATGAAGGTGATGAATGTGATAATCCGGAACATCGCATGACCAGAAGAGACTGCTATGAATTCAGAGGAAAATGCTTTGAGTATTTGCTCTCTTGCGGAATTCTGCCAAGTTCTGAAGAAGTGAGTGACTGGGCGGTTCCGAGTTTGGTTTTCTGCCATTATGCACCTTATGACTTTATGATGAGACAGCCCGGAACTCCAAAAGAGGGCGTTCCGGTTCCGTTATATAATCTGGTTTATCATGATTGTGTGATTGAACCATGGATGATGGATAAGGTCAGCGAAGAAGAAGATTATATGCTTTATGCCCTGTTAAATGGCGGAGCACCGTATCTGATTCGTGATGCTGCATATCCGAATTTTGATGGTGCATTTGATGACAAAGTAAAACTCAGTCTGAAAGAAAATATCGAGCGCAGTAAAATTGTATCCGATTTACATGAAAAAGTTGCAAAATGTGAAATGCTGCGTCATGAGATGATGAATGGGGATTACATGGTACAGGAAACAAGTTTTTCTGATGGTACAAAAGTAAGAGTCGATTTCAGAAAACAGAGTTATGAAATTGTTTCCGAAAGCAGATAAATCAAAAAAACGAGCGGAGCCAAAGCGGGCATAAGAAACAGTTATTATTGTGGATAGCTGTTTCTACCCGCTTTTCTTTGATTCATAAGCAATTTCGTTCAAATTAAAACAAATATAGAAAGATTTTAAGACTACATCAGAAGAAAAGAGGAGAAAGAAATGGCAAATAAAATTACAGTTGCACTTGCCGGACTTGGAAGCCGGGGAAAAGATACTTATGCCAAAGCTGCAAAAATCCATCCGGATAAGATTGAGATTGTTGCAATTGCAGATGTCAATCCGAAAAAAGTGGAAATGGTAGCGGAGGAATATCACATTCCAAAAGAAAGATGTTATACAAGTGCAGAAGAAATGTTAAAAGAAGAGAAGCTTGCAGATGTGATGTTTATTACGACACAGGACAGACAGCATGTAGCGCAGGCAATCCCGGCATTAAGGAAGGGATATCATTTGTTACTGGAAAAACCGATTTCGCCGGACCTTGATGAGTGCCGTGAAATTGTAAAAGTAGCAAAAGAATGTGACCGCAAAGTTGTTGTCTGTCATGTCTTACGTTATACACCGGTTTTCCGTAAAGTAAAAGAAATCCTGGATTCTGGTGTGATTGGAGATATTGTTTCTATTAATGCGTCCGAAAATGTAGGATGGTTTCATATGGCGCACAGTTTTGTAAGAGGAAACTGGAGAAATAAAGAACTGTCAAGTCCAATGATTTTGCAGAAATGCTGTCATGATATGGATTTATATCTGTGGCTGGCAGATAAAAAATGTAAATCTTTATCTTCTTTTGGAAGCACGTATTTATTTAAAGAAGAAAATGCACCGGAGGGATGTACAAAGAGATGTCTGGATGGTTGCAAAGTAAAAGCTACCTGCCCTTATGATGCAGAAAGTATTTATCTGGACAGTGAGAGAATTGGAGCAAGAAATGGAAATACCCGCTGGCCGTTAGATGTTGTTACAGAAATTCCGACACCGGAATCTGTAGAAGAAGCATTGAAAACAGGACCTTATGGAAGATGCGTTTATCATTGTGATAACGATGTAGTAGACCATCAGGTTGTAAATTTAAATATGACAGACGGTTCAACAATGAGTTTTTCCATGAATGGTCACACTGCTGATTTTGCAAGACATGCACAGTTTTGTGGAACGAAAGGTGAAATGAATGTAACAATGGGTTCCTGGGATGTGGAAGATGATTTCATTGAAACTACACTTTTTGGAGCAAAATTAAAAACAGAATTGATTCCGGCTTCTGAATTATCCGATGATTTTTCAGGACATGGCGGTGGAGATATTGTAATGGTAGAAGAATTTGTAGATATCTTACTTGGAAACAGAGAAGAGAGTCCTTCTATTACTTCACTGGAAAAATCTGTAGAGAGTCATTACTGTGCTCTTGCAGCGGAGGAATCAAGATTACACGGCGGAGCCGTAATAGAGCTGGATGATATCCGGCAAAAAGGAAGTATGTAAAACGGAAAACCGTTTTCATAGATAGCTGTAAAAACAGAACAATCATAATAAGAAAAGGAGAGAAGTATTATGAAAAACATGAAAAAAATGGTAGCATTCGGAATGACTGCAATCCTTGGTGCAAGCATGCTTGCAGGATGCGGTTCAAGCAGTGACGGTTCTTCTGATGAAAAAAGCGGTTCATCAAAAGGTAAAACAGAATTAACATTCGGTATCTGGGATGAAAATCAGAGACCTGCAATGGAAAAACTGATTGAAGCTTACGAAAAAGAAAATGAGAACGTGACAGTTAAAATTCAGTTAACACCATACAAAGGTGGAGAATACTGGACAAAATTAGAAGCAGCAGCAGGCGGCGGAACAGCTCCTGACGTATTCTGGTTAAACGTACTGCATCTGGATGCTTATCAGGAAGGTGGAATCTTAGATGACCTTTCTTCGGCAATCGCTGATTCTGACATCAACGACAATTTTTCAGAAACACTGGTAAACAACTATGTTCGTGAGGGCAAAAACTATGCAGTACCGAAAGACTTCGATACAAACGCATTATGGTATAACAAGGAACTGTTTGACCAGGCTGGAGTTGATTATCCGACAGATGATATGACTTATGATGATTTAGTGGCTCTGGCAACAGAATTAAAAGACAAACTTCCGGAAGGTACTTATGCATTTGCGTGCCCGGTTGATTTCCAGACATGGTATTATCAGACAGTATACGCAAACGGCGGCTGGATTTTAAATGATGATGCAACAGAAACAGGATACGAAGATGAAAAAACTCAGGAAGGTATCCAGTGCTGGATTGATATGATTGATGCAGGACTTTCACCAAGTGCAGCTACACTTGCAGAAACATCTGCAGATGCAATGTTTGAAGGCGGACAGATTGCAATGAACTTTGCAGGTTCTTACATGGTTCCGGAATATGCATCTAATGATACAATCAAAGATAAAATTAACTGTGTTGAAATTCCTACATTCAATGGTGTAGAAGATAACTGCATCAACGGTCTTGGATATGCAGTATATGAAGGTTCTAAAAACAAAGAAGAAGCTGAAAAATTTGCTATCTGGCTTGGAAGTTCTGAGGCACAGCAGATTCAGGGTGAGACAGGTGTAGTTATCTCTGCCAGAACAGATGCTCAGAAATACTTCGCAGATGCAAACAGCCAGTATAACTTAGCAGCTTATACAAATCATGCAGATGAAGCTTATCCACTTCCGGTTTGCTCACAGGCAGCAGAACTGTATGACCTGGAATCTACATGGCTGACAAAAGCTTATAATGGTGAAATGTCACTTGCAGATGCCTGCAGCGGATTAAAAGCAGAAGCAGATGCACTCTTAGCAAAGTAATAAAGTAGGTGAAAGAATGGCTGAAGTGAAAGCAAAAGTACCAAGAAAAAAAGCGTCGAAAAGACAGAAAAAAGACTGGATTGCAGCTTATATTTTAATTGCACCGGTCACAATTGGTTTGTTGGTGTTCTATATCTGGCCGTTCATCCAGAACTTCTGGTTTAGTTTTAACGATGTAAATAAGTTTAACATGTCTACATTTGTAGGGCTGGAAAACTATAAAGAAATGCTGGGTGATAAAGAGGTATGGAGAACATTCGGCAATACCTTAAAATATGTTATCGTAACTGTACCGTTAGGGCTGTTTTTATCAATTTTGTTAGCAGCTCTGCTGAATGCAAAAATCAGAGGAAAATCGATTTATCGTACATTATATTTCCTGCCTTCTGTAACGATGTCAGCTGCGGTAGCTATGGTATGGAAATGGATGTATAACGAACAGATGGGTATTTTAAACAGTGCCATTAGAGCGGTAGGCGGAAAAGGTCATAACTGGATGACAGACAGCCATACTGCACTGTTTGGAATTATGATTGTTGGACTCTGGATGACAGTTGGTTACAACATGATTATTCTGCTTGCAGGTATGCAGGGAATCAGCAAAACTTATTATGAAGCAGCGGCAATTGACGGAGCAGGTGCGGTTACGCAATTTTTCAAAATTACGATACCGATGCTTACACCGACAGTGTTCTTCGTTATGATTACTTCCATTATCAGTGGCTTCCAGGTATTTGATACGGTATATATGATGGTAGGAAAAGCGAATCCGGCGTATGAATCCACACAGACCGTTGTTATGCTGTTCTATCGACAGGCATTTGATTATGGTCATAAAGGATATGCTGCAGCAATTTCAATCCTTATTTTCCTGGCAATCATGCTGGTTACTGTAATCCAGATGATTGGACAGAAAAAATGGGTAAATTATGATTAAGGAGGAGAATGAGAGTGAAAACAAAAAAATTAAATATTAATCATTTGATTGTCCATCTGATTCTTCTCGCAGGAGTTGCTGTTGTAGTATTTCCATTCTTATGGATGATTTTAACTTCATTTAAAACATCCGGAGAAGCGATGAAGATTCCGCCGACAATCTTTCCGGAAAAATTTGTGACAACCGCATATCATACAATTGTATCCTCTGCAATTCCATTTGGAACAGTATATATGAATACAATTATTTCTACAGTTGTTACGACTATTGTACAGATTGCATTTTGTTCTATGGCAGGTTATGCATTTGGAAGAATTGATTTCCCATTTAAAAACGCAATCTTTGTATTGATTTTATCTGTACTTATGGTTCCGGGACAGATTTTCCTGATTCCACAGTATCAGATTATCCAGAAAATGGGATTACTGGATACCATTCCGGCTTTATTTATGCCAAATCTGTTTAGTGCATTTGGTACCTTTCTTTTAAGACAGTTCTTTATGTCTCTGCCAAAAGAACTCGAAGAGGCAGCAATTGTAGATGGATGTGGACGTTTCCGCATCTTTGGACAGATTATGCTTCCACTGGTAAAACCAGGTATTGTAGCGCTTGCAATCTTTACAATCAAGTTCGCATGGAATGACTTTATGTGGCCGTTGATTGTAAACACCTCAATGGAAAAAATGACACTTGGACCGGCACTGTCAACTTTACAGGGACAGTATACTACTGAGTATCCAATGCAGATGGCAGGAGCAGTATTAGCGGTAGTACCGTTAATTGTAATCTTCTTCCTGTTCCAGAAACAGTTTATTGAGGGTGTGGCACAGTCTGGCATTAAAGGCTGATGAAAAATAAGTAATAGTACTAAGTAGTAGTTATAGAAGAAACTCTTGAAGAAGAATCAATTCAAGAGTTTCTTTTTTTTATTTTATTGTATTAATAGCTGGAAAAATCATAACAAAAGAAA
>OHNF01001088.1_pt1 | contig 14249 bp, 15 predicted proteins | sample 1569491 | NCBI WGS metagenome assembly OHNF01 (sample SAMEA3879557, study PRJEB24766) | human gut metagenome | biome: human-associated habitat; feature: feces | place: USA | collected 1985/1987 | reverse complement strand
CCATAGACCACACTATCGAACAAGTGTTCTTTTTGTTTTTATGCAATTCATCTCCAACCTGTAGAGGAGAACTCTTGCTATATTATGTTAAAATTACGTTAATCAGTAGTTTTGTGAATATGTCTGTTCGTGTGATCTTTGCTGCTATTCTTGTGTTCCATTTTTCATTGCAAATTGAAGCATTACCGTTTTTCTTATCTTGCCGGATGGATTGGAATGCTTGTGGCGGAAATACCGTTGCTTTTGAAGAAATTTTAATTTGTAAGTTGGCCAACTATAAATTATAAATTTGATATGGGGAATTAAGGCGCACTGACCCACACTGTTCAGATATCCAAACAGCTTCTTGAAGTTCAGGGCTGCCAGTTTTATCCCAAAACGGAGTTTAGTGGGGAGAAGCCCTCTTACCGGCATATGGTCTATCTGGTATTTTCTCCACAGGATGGATGGGATTGTTTCCACTCCGTTTCTGATCCGGGACAATTCCTTATATTTTTCTGTCTTCATTTTCTTTTGTGTCTTTGCTCTGTCAGAGGATTTTTTAGACAGAAAAACCACACTGGTCCTTTAAACATCTTGGGGTTGCACTGGTCACGGTGTGGACAGTTTTCACATTTGTTTTTTGGAAATGATATCCTGCATTGTCCAGTCTGGTTGATATAATTGCAGCGTTTGTATTGTCCCTGCCGCTATAGACCCCATCTGTTATAAGCACTGTTGGCTCCTCTGTTTTTTCCATGGATTCAACAGTTTCCACAATGTTTGCTGTATAACCACGGTTTTGTTTCCCCTCTTTTTCACGGTAAGTTGCATCCGGGTCAGAGGAATTCTGCAGGATTTGGGAACCCATAGCTCCATCTTCTTTGGTTTTCAGCCGTCTCGTACCGGATTCTTCCACAACCGTCTATTCTTTTAAAACACGCTCCTGAAGTGGAAGTTTGAATTGCAATTAACACGAAAAGTTATTGTTCACTGTAACATTCCGCGAGGTGTTTTTTTTGCGAACAAAGTTCACAGAAAACCCGAGAATTGCGGCGCGAAGCGTGTTACTGTGAACGGTAACCACGAAAAAGATTTTCGTGAATTATGATCTTGGAAAATATTGACCGCTTATAATAAGATTAGTATAATGATGTAAAAATATAACGACTCAAAGGGAAAGTCTGACAATATAGCTGAAGCAGAACTTTTGGACACGTTATAATGGGAAAGGAGTGGAAGGAAAAAGAGAAATTAACAGCATCACAAAATGAAAAAACCAAATAATCAGGAGAAAAATCAAAGTGAAAAAGACAAGAAACATTTTAGTAAGCTTATTGGCATGCCTTTTCGTAATCCTGGCAGTACCTACAGCAGTAAGCGCAGCAGCAAAGGCACCTCAGTGCCCGAAGAAACAGACTCTGGAGTTTTATAATGCTTATATTAGTGGAAATGAAATGCCCACAGAAGGAGATGGATATATTTATATAAAGAATTTATCCAGGTCCGCTGTAATCACAAATGTAAAATCATCTAACAAATATTATACCGCATCAAAAGCAGCTGGTCTTAACGCTATTTTTGTACAAACGACATCAGATTCCGATTCCATACATGATGTAAAAGATGGCGAAAAAACAAAACTCCGTTTTACAGTAAAACAGAATGGAAAGAGCTATAACCTGTCTTGTGCCGTAACATTCAAAAAGCACTCTCGAGTATTTAAAAGTGTAAAGATCGGCTCCAAAAATTATGCTGCTCTTGCAAAAGGCCATTGGATGGTAATGGATAAAGGAACTGCTCCAAAATCAAAAGTAAAGATTACTGTTAAAACTGTCAAGAATTATAAGGTGGACAGTATTGAAATCTTTTATAAAAATAATAAACCCAAAAAGATAAAAAATGGTGGAAAGATTTCTTTAAAAAATGCCACAACAATTTGTATAAACTATCATATAACAGCAAAACCCAAATATTATAAAAGGCCAACTGCAGGTTACAGAGGTTACTTCTTTGGCGGAACTGTTAAGAGTCCATTGTATGAATCTTTTTATCTAGAATATGAGGATAATATATTGGCTCCTCAATGATGTAGAAAAATAGCCAATAACGACGGGCTATCCCTATGCCCGTCATCCCCTTATTGAGAAAACCATGGACGATCACCACAAAAGATTCCGATTTCAGCACTGAATTACAAGATTGGAAAACTTGAGTGGGGGTGTATGTTAAATGTTATTATTTTTCAATTTTTGTAGTGGTAGACAGTGTTTATTATAAATACCAATACAGTAAAACATACACACTGTGTGGTGGTTTGAATAGTGTTTCGTTGTATGAGTCAGAAAGAAGATAAGAAGAAATATTTATAAGAAAAAAGGGTGACAACATGAGTACTTTTTGAATGCGTTTTTTACAAATTCGCAGCGCCCTGTGGTTGATTGTCTGCCCGCAGCTGCGGGCATTTTGGCTCGCAGCTAGAGAGTTATCAAAGGAACAGGCGCGAATCAGCGATTTGTAAAAATGCTTTCAAAAATGCGGAGTGTCACCCTTTATTTTTATAAATATTTCTTCTCTTGTTCTTTCTGACTCATACATGCAACACTATCAACAAATCACAATTTTATCTTGGTGTTAATTCTACATACATATCTTTGTACTGTCTTGCACTTGTCTCCCATGATACATCTTTATTCATATCACGGATCACCATATCATCCCAGCTTGCTCTATTTTCAAAGTAGCATGTCTTTGCTCTATTGATCGTATCATACAGAAGTCCGCTTTCATATCGATCAAATGTAAAGCCGTTACCTGTATTATCAAATATGTTATATGGCCAAACAGTATCTCTAAGTCCTCCTGTCTCTCTGACAATTGGAATCGCACCATATCTCATAGCAATCAATTGTGTTAGTCCGCATGGCTCGAATCTTGATGGAACTAAAAGTGCATCACATCCAGAATAGATATTGTGGGCAACATTTTCATCGTAAGCAATATAGGCACAAAAACTTCCTTTATATTGATTCTCGTAAGAACGGAAAGCTTCTTCATACCAGGAATCACCTGTACCAAGAACAACTACCTGTGTATTTCCATCCATAACGCCTGGAATTACGTCATTGACCAGATCAAGTCCTTTTTGGTTCGTAAGACGAGAAATCAATCCGATCACCATCTTGTGTTCGTCGACCTCTAATCCTAAAGATTCCTGTAGTGCTTTCTTATTCTTCTTTTTATTTTCGATTGCTGTCTTTGCATCATAATTTGCTTTTAACAACTTGTCTGTAGATGGATTCCAGATGTTGATATCAATACCATTTACAATTCCTCTGATCTTATTCTGGTGATATCTTAAGTGCTCTGCAAGTCCTTCTCCATATTCTTCTGTCTGAATCTCTCCAGCGTATGTGTTACTTACCGTTGTAAGTCTATTACAATAAGTGATTCCACCTTTTAACATATTCGCATCCAGCCAGTTCTGAGTCAGGCAGTCTTTGTTGAATACATAATCCGGAAGTCCTGACCAGTATTGGATCATTTTTCTGTCGTAGATACCTTGGAATTTTAGGTTATGTATCGTAAGTACTGCACTTGCACGTCCTACATTTGTATCTGCAAAACATGTTCTTAGATAAAGTGGTACCAACGCTGCCTGCCAGTCGTGGCAGTGTACTACATCAGGAACCCAGTCCAGATAATTCAGTGCCGCCAATGCTGCCTTGGAAAAGTAACAGAACTTTGGAATATCATCAATCAGATTTGTATACGGATTACCCCAAGAGAAAAATTCCTCATTGTCGATAAAATCATAAATTACACCATCTTCCTGATACTCCATAATACCTACATAGTATTGTCTTCCATCAGAACAAAGATCCATATAGAAAGAGCCTTTGTATTCCATCTTTTCTTGGTATTCCCAAGGAATGCATTTATACCTTGGAAGGATTACTTTCACATCTACATTTAATTTAGCAAGACTCTTTGGAAGTGCAGACATTACATCTCCAAGACCTCCTGTTTTCACAAATGGATAGCATTCTGAGCCAATAAAAACGACACTTCTTCTTGGTCCAAGATCAGGCTGTTCAATAACCTGATTTTCTTCTACTGGCGTTTCTATTTTGATTTCTTCTTTTGGTTCTGGTTGTGCAACTTCCTCTTTTATTATTGCAGGTTCTGCTGTTGGAATAACAGTCTCTTCTGTATCTGTACTTTTCACTGTTGAAACAGTTGCTTTTTTTGCCCTGCTTTTTGCATTATTTCTTGTCTTACTTTTTGTTCTTGTTTTTCTGCTCATATTTGCCTCCAATCTGCAACATACATCATGCGGTCTGCAATGAATTTTTATGATATTCTTATTATACCATAAAAAGAATGGCACTGTATATCACTTTAGTAATATACAGTATCTTTCCTTTCTTCATTATCATCATGTATCTACTTTATCTAAGCAAATTCCACATTACAGCCTGTGCTTTTTCTAAGTCTTTTCTCGCCACAAAAATTTCATACTGTATGGACTGTGATGTAGGATTCCCCACACTTCCAAAGTTTCCACGAAGTGTTCCTGATCCTGCCCATTCTCCTAAGTGATTGTATGTTTTGTATTTGTACTTAATCTTTTCCCGATCCAAGATATCCCTGATCGCATTAAATTGTATCATGTCTGTTCCAATCCATAAGCTTTCTGAATTTAATATTGTAAGCATACTTTTCTCCTTTCTCGCAATTTCCAATTTTATTAAACTGGATTTGCCCCCCTCTTTTGCAGCATACCGAAGCCTCTTTCAACCTGTTAATTAATTTCTTATATTTTATCACAATTTCCTGACTGTGTCCTATTTTTTCCCATAAATAATTCCCATCCCGCTGATCATCCATGGTGTTGTTACAAATCCCGGAATAAAGTCTAGCTTCTTTTCCAGATTTCCTATGTAGTGAACTTCTGAAATTCCTTCAATCTTTGCATTTTTCTCGCACTGCTCTTTTGCATAATTCCATTCCACACCCCAGTAATCCATCGCTGTGATCTGTGCCTTTGGAAATGCTTTGGCGCAATGAACAGTAAGTGCTGCTGCTCCGCATCCGATGTCTAGAAGTTTCCCTTCACCATCCCAATCAAGATGTTTAATCAGATGTTCATGTACTCCTGCCATCATATTTCCTTTTCCAAATGCGAATGCTTCATGACAGATCAGCATATAAATTGCCATTACCAGAGTCAAAATGCATAATACGCCTACTATGATTGCAATGACCATTTCACTTAAAGCTACTTGTACTGCTACCGCAATAACACCTAAAACAATTACTGCTCCAAATAACATATACAATGCTTTTTCAGGTACCCAGTTTCCATAATTTGCTTTTTCATTCATTCTTCTTTTCTCCCTTTCATTAGTGTTCGCTAACTATTCTCATCAACTTTCCTGTACAGATGATAGAATCTAACATCTTAGCAAAACCTTTTGGATCAAGAATCTGCATATGCATATGATTCTCATCTTGAAATCTGTGCAAATTGACCTCCATCAAAAAAGTATGCTCAATTGGGATTTTCATCTGAGAAAGAAATGTGAGTCCTAAATCTGCTCCAATCGATGAAGCGACAATAAGCGTTATTTTTTCTATTCCTTGCTTTTGCAGATACTCTCCTATCTGATGAATTTCATCTTGTTTACTTTGATAACTTTGTTCCCATCGTTTGAAATTCCATTTTTATATTCCCCCTTATAGTTTTAGTATATCAGATTCAAAAAATATTTCCTATATGAGATAATAAGAAAAATTCCTATAATCTAACAAATATCCACACAATCTATGATCATCTTCTCACACCTTTCATATCCTAGCTGTGAACTGTTTAATGACAATGTATAATTCCTTGCCATTCCCCATTTTTGTTCTGTATAAAAATTATAATTTATCCTTCGTCTTTTATCTGTATCCTTAATCAGTTTTATCGCCCCATCTTCTGTAACATCATATAATTTACAAATACGTTTGATCTTCTCTGGCATGTCTCCATGTATAAACACATTTAACACATCATCTCTATCCTTCAGTATAAAATCAGTATTTCTCCCAATCATAACGCATGGTTCTTTTTCTGCAATTTCCAAAATTACCTTTCTCTGTGCCTCATACAGCATATCGTCCACGGATTTCCCTGTAATATCACGACCCGAAAATGCATAGGCAAAAAATCCTTTCTTTGGGGATAATTCTGCATTTTCTTCGATATATTCTGGTGATAATCCTGACTGTTGCGCAATCTGATCTATAATATTTTCACTATAATAAGCAATTCCAAGCTGTTGTGCTACTTCTTCTCCGATAAATCGTCCACCGCTTCCAAATTCTCTGCTGATTGTAATGATTCTTTTTTCCATAATATCTTCCTCCTTCTTAATGTGTTAACCGGTCCACTTTTGTTTTTCTTATCTTCTTTAAAAAGATAAATCCGATCAGACATGCTGCAAGTTCTGTAATTGGGAATGCCCACCAGATTAAAGATACTCCTGCCTGGTCATTTCTTACAAAGATTGAAAAGATTCCTGCCAGGGGTAATATGACCACAAGTTGCCTAAGCAGTGAAATAATTAATGATTCCATACCACCATCCAATGCTTGGTATATTCCCTGATATGCCACATTAATCCCAGCAAAAATAAAACTGATCGAGATAATTCTCATTGCACCAATAAAATATTCTCTGGAACTTCCCGCGTTAAATAACGTTGCAAAAAAGCCTGGAAAACCTTCTGTGATCAAAATTCCGAAGATCATTAATACAATTGTATACATCAAACCATATTTGATTCCATCGTTTATTCTCTTTTTACTTCCCATTCCATAAGCAAATGCTATGATCGGCGTAATCGCATCTCTTAGTCCAAATGCTAAGAATAAGACAAACTGCTGTACTTTATAGAACAATCCGTAGGCCGTCTGGGCAGAAGGACTGAATTTTAAAATAAGATTCATTACATATACCATAATTGACATCAATGCCTGTGCAATGATCGCTGGAAGTCCAATCGCATATATTTCTTTGATAATTCCAACATCTGGCTTCATATACTTTGCTCCATGTTCAAATTCTTTGTTTAATTTTATATGAAAGATAAACAATAACACTGCGGATGCTACCTGTCCGATGACCGTTGCATAAGCTGCACCTTGAACCCCCATTTCTGGAACAGGTCCAATCCCATAGATCATAATCGGATCAAGGATGATATTTACCACTGCTCCCGCAACCTGACCGATTGTTGAATAGAGCGAACGCCCTGTTGCCTGTAACAACTTTTCAAATAGAGAAAAGAAAATGATTCCCATGGAAATGATACAGCATATCCTAAGATAACTTGTTCCCATAGAGATTACTTGCGGATCAACCGTCTGTGATGAAATGTATATTTTAACTCCAAAGATTCCAAAGAGCAAACAGACCACATAAATGATCCCGCCTAAAAACAAACTGTTTCCAGCAACCTTACCTGCTTTTTTATGATTTCCCTGTCCGAGTGTTCTTGCAAGAAGTGCATTGGTTCCTACTCCTGTTCCAATCCCTATCGCAACCATCAGCATCTGAACTGGAAATACAAGCGTCAAGGCATTTAAGGCTGCCTCGCTTCCTTCTGTCATGTTACCTACAAAAGCACTATCTACAATATTGTAGACTGCCTGCAATGCCATTGATAAGATCATTGGAATTCCCATCTGGATCATGAGCTTATTGACTGGCATATCCTTCATCTTGTTACTTTCTGCCATTTTTAATTTTTCCTCCTTTTTTGCATAAAAAAAGAATGTAGTTCATCAGAATAAGCTGGTCTTACGCTGATTGGCTACACACTTTTTAATGACATTTTATGATTGTAAAAATAGAAAAACGAGCAGCAAAAACTGGATTTACGTTCGTTTGCTACTCGTTCATTTTTTATTATATTTTGATTTTTTGAAAAAGTCAAATGAAAATTATTGTACATTCTCATAATTACAAATCTGGATTGCCGCACCATCTCATTTTGTCCTTCTAATCTGTCCCATATTAATTTAACATCTAAACCCCATATTTATAATCAATAGTACCATATTCCTTCTTAAAATAAAACTCTAGCTTCTTTCATCTTCCAACACTTCGATATAAAAACTAACCGGGCGGAATCCATCATTACAGCTGATCATTGCTGATTTTTTATTTTTCATCCATCCTTCATAAATATCGCTGCCTCCATAAACTAATGTCATAACAAACGGAGAGATACTCTCCCATGCACTTTCACAAAATCCTTCTGGTCGTTTCCATCCTTCTGCAATAAATACTTGCCCCTCTTCTATATCGCAAGCATTCTCCATAGGATTTTCATACTTTTCCATTAAGTCTTTATATTCTGTTTTGCGGATTGCAGTAATTTTACATCGTTTCACTTATTTCTTCCCCTTACATTTTATTCTATCAATTTTTATTCTCATTATAGCACAAAATAAAGGCACCAGATATTTCTAAAAAACATCCAATGCCTTTATGATTTTTCTTATAAATATGTTTTTATTTCTCTAGATATCTAACGCCACAGGATACCCTTCATACACAGCATTTGTAATCGTAGAAACTTTCGATGCATCTCCGATCACTGTCACATATTTATCAATTTCCTCTAATAAAAGTGGTCTATGTCTGATGTTCGCATCTGGAGCAAGTTCATCTCTCATTTCTACAATATAAAAAAATCCCTGTTGTCACTGAGAACATGGATGAAAATCTGATCATCACTTATTCTCCGAAATATAAAGCTTATCAGCGAAAGATCCGTTCCCGTCAGATCGAACGTGCCTGTATATCAGCAGACCTTTTCATCCGAACGTATCAAGGTTGATGATACGATTGATGCATACTTTGAAAATATATTGCAACACGAATGCAACATGAAAAAAGAAAACCTCACGTAAAAACGTGAGGTTTAAGAATGGACTAGGCGGGAATCGAACCCGCGTCCAAAAGCCAATTCACATGAGGCTCTCCCATTACAGTCAGTCTTCTTTCATTCCCTCTACCGTGCTCCGACTAACAGGATCACAGCTTCAGTAGCTTCATCAATACTTTAACCGGCACAAAGCTTGACCGGTCAAGGGTCCTGCATGTTTGAAGCCAGGATTCCAGACTACAGGTGATCTAGAGCTGACTGCTGCAAACTAGGCAGCGTACGCTAATTTATTATCTGCGTTTATATTTAAGTTTGTACCGTAAGGTGGTCCCTCCCAATGGCTCCTCAAGCTTCATAACCCCTGTCGAAACCTTTACTAGCCCGGAATTAATAAGCTTGGTTCGAGACTGAGAGCCTTCCCAGTCTCGAAATTATATTATATAGTCTCTTATATAGGATGTCAAGTCTTTTTGTATAACTTCTTATACAATCTTTAATCTTCCTTGAAATTATCCAAAGTTTCTTACTTTGAAGTCTCTCTGTGCTTCTCTTAACTGATCTCTCTTTGAGATATCTTGTCGTTTGTCGTAGAGTTTCTTACCTTTGCATAATCCGATCTGAACTTTCACCAAACTTCCACTAAAGTATACTTTTAATTGAATCAATGTATATCCCTTCTGATTGATCTGTCCGATCATCTTGGAAATCTCCGATTTATGCAATAATAGTTTTCTTGTACGAAGTGGATCTTTGTTGAAGATATTTCCTTTTTCATAAGGGCTGATATGCATCTGATGAATGAACACTTCCCCATTATCAATATCAACAAAGGATTCTTTGATGCTGCAGTGTCCTTGTCTTAAAGATTTTACTTCAGTTCCATGAAGTACGATCCCTGCTTCAAAACTGTCTTCTACAAAATAATCATGTCTTGCTTTTTTATTATTTGCTATGAGTTTAATTCCATCCGTCTTCGCTTTGCTCATAATCATCATCCTCCACTAACTCAAAATCAATATTCTTAAGCATCATATCCACATCTTTGACACGGATTTTCGCCTTCTCACCTAATTTAAATGTTCTTCCAGTTCTTTCTCCTACCATGGAATAGGTCTTCTCATCATAGTAATAATAGTCTCCCGGAAGAATGGATACATGAACCATTCCTTCGATCGTATTTGGAAGTTCCACATAGATTCCCCAGTTTGTCACACCGGAAATGATTCCTTCATGTACTTCTCCGATTCTTCTTCTCATGTATTCCGCTTTCTTAAGCTTACATACTTCTCTCTCAGCTTCTTCTGCACGGCGTTCCATCTTAGATGACTGTTCTGCTACTTTTGGCAAAATTGCATCGTAATGACTGAATCGTCTTGTTGTAAATTTATTATGCAAAGTTTCCTTGATGATCCTGTGAATCTGAAGATCTGGATATCTTCGGATCGGTGATGTAAAATGGCAGTAATATCTTGTGGACAATCCAAAATGCATAGAGCTGTATGCAGAATATTTTGCCTGTTTCATAGATCTTAATGTCAAACGGCTGATCAATGGTTCTTCTGGTGTTCCTTCGATCTTTGTCAGTAACTTCTGTACTTCCTTTGGATGAATCTCATCATGACTGCTCTTTAAGTAAATTCCAAAGTTTTGTAAAAATACCTGTAACTTATCAATCTTCTCATGGTCTGGAATCTCATGGATTCGATACAAAAATGGAATCTCTCTCCAGTAAAATTCTTCCGCGATCGTTTCATTGGCACACAGCATAAAATCTTCTATAATCTTTGTTGCTGCATTTCTCACCTGTGGATAAACATCAACTGGACGGCCTTTTTCATCTAAGATGATCTTAGATTCTGGAAAGTCAAAGTCAATGCTTCCTCTTTCATGACGACGATGTCTTAAAATGTCGGATAATTCCTTCATTAACTCAAACATTTCTACAAAATCTTCGTATTTGTTACGTTCTTCCATATCCCCATCCAAGATTTTAGCTACGGATGTATATGTCATACGATGATCGACGTTGATCAATGTCTCTGCGATCTGATGATCAACAACCTTTCCACTTGGATCAACTTCCATGATACAACTTAATGCCAGTCTGTCGCATCCCTGATTTAAGGAACAGATTCCATTCGATAATTGATGTGGAAGCATCGGAATCACACGGTCTACAAGATATACACTTGTTCCTCGTTTTAACGCTTCTTTATCTAATGGAGAGTACTCTGTTACATATTCGGATACATCCGCGATATGTACTCCAAGTAAATAATTCTTTCCTTTTCTTGATAATGTGATCGCATCATCTAAGTCCTTCGCATCTTCTCCATCGATCGTTACCATTGGCCAGTCTCTGATATCCATACGGTCTTTGTAGTCAGATGCTTTGATCTCAGATGGAATCGTATCAACCTGCTGTTTGACATCATCTTCAAACTGGGTTGGGATTCCATAAGCTTTGACAATTGATAAAATATCAACTCTTGGATCATCTTTATGTCCTAAAACTTCAATGATCTTTCCTTCTGGACTTCTTCTGGCATCTCCATAATCTGTGATCTCTACCATCACTTTAAATCCGCTGGTAAGATTCTTGCACTGAGATTTGGATACAAAAATATCACTGTCAAATCTTAAATTATCTGGAATCACGAACCCAAAGTTCTGGTTTTTCTGAAGAGTTCCGACCACTGTCTTGATTCCTCTCTCTAAAATCTTGATGATCTTTCCTTCTTTTCTTCTTCCAGAAGTTGGATGATCGTCCAATACCTGCATTAAGACCGTATCTTCATGGAAAGCTCCATTCATGTTCTTCTCATGAATGTAATAATCGTCATCTTCCCCTTCCACAGTCACAAACCCAAAACCTTTGCTTGTACAACTGAATGTTCCTTTGACCGTCTTCACACTTGGCGGCATGTATTTTCCACGTTTACTTACTTCAATCGATCCTTCTTCTACCAGTTCATTCAAAATCTCAACAAACTCGTCACGATCTTCTGAAGCTACCTGCATCAGGTATCCGATCTCTCTTTGTTTCATTGGCTGATAATACGGATCGTTGATCAACGCTTTAATTTTCTTCTTTCTGTTAAATCGTTTATCTGTCATTACGTTCTCCTGTATATTTAAATCTTCTTAATCTTTTTATGGAAATTCTCTTCGACATAAAAAGCACCTCTTAAAACAAGTTTAAGAAGTGCTTATCTTTTCTCTAAATAAATCTTGAGCAAAGGATTGCTGCTGTTACGAAAAATACAATCGTAAAGAATGTTGTCACTTTGATCAGTGTTCCTTCCTTAGAACGACCTTTGTTCTTGCTCCAGTATGTTCCGCTATCTGCTGCACCGGTTAAAGAACCTAATCCCGCCTCTTTTCCTTCTTGCATTAATACTAATATGATTAATAAAATTGATGCTATAATAAAAATTACAGTTAATGCTGTTTTCACGATATGCCTCCTAATATATTTCCATTCACTGTGGTTCATTCTAACATATACATATCAAACTTGCAAGGAAAACAACAATACTTTGCATAGTTTTTACATTTTTATCCTTTTACCAGCCATATTTTGATAAGCTTCCAAGCTCTTCTTCAATACGTAATAAACGATTGTATTTTGCAGTACGATCAGATCTGCAAGGTGCTCCTGTTTTGATCAGTCCTGCATTCGTTGCAACTGCAATATCTGCGATCGTCGTATCTTCGCTTTCCCCTGATCTATGAGAAATGATTGTTTTGTAGTCTGATTTTGCAGCTGTCTCAATGGCATCTAATGTCTCTGTCAATGTTCCAATCTGATTTGGCTTGATCAAAATACTGTTTGCAATATTTTCCTTAATTCCTTCTCTTAGCCGTGCAACATTTGTTACAAATAAATCATCTCCAACTAGCAGGATCTTCTCTCCAAGACGGTAGGTCAATACTTTCCAACCTGGCATATCTTCTTCATTTAATCCATCTTCAATGGAAAAGATTGGATAATCTTCGACAAGCTTTTCATAATACTGCACCATTTCTTCAGAATTTCTTCTTACTTCCTTGCCTGCCATCCTGCTTTCTCCCATAAAATAATAAACTTTCTCATCTTCATTATAGATTTCTGATGCAGCACAATCCATAGCGATTGCTATTTCTTCTTTTGTTTTATATCCTGCCTGTTCAATTGCTTGCACCAAAAGATCTAATGCCTGTTCTGAGCTTTCCAGATTCGGGGCGAAACCTCCTTCATCTCCAACACCTGTATTTAAATGATTTCTCCTCAAAATGTATTTTAATGTATGATACACATCAGTTCCCATCATCAAAGCATCTTTGAAAGAGTCTGCACCAACTGGTGCAATCATAAATTCCTGAAAATCAACGGTATTATCTGCGTGTTTTCCTCCATTTAATATGTTCATCATTGGTATCGGAAGTTTGGATGCAAAGCTGCCTCCGAGATACTGGTATAACGGTAAACCTAGTCCACAAGCGGCTGCCTTAGCAGTTGCAAGTGATGCTCCAAGGATTGCGTTTGCCCCAAATCTTTCTTTGTTTGGGGTTCCATCTGCTTCTAACATGATCTGATCGATCTCAATCTGATTGAGTGCATTTTTGCCAGTCAAGCGGTCTGCAATCTTATGATTCACATGATTAACAGCTGTTTCAACACCTAATCCACGGTATCTTTTTTCGCGGTCTCTTAACTCTAACGCCTCATATTTACCTGTGGACGCACCAGAAGGGACAATCGCTCTTCCCAAGGCTCCATTTTCTAAAAGTACATCGACTTCTACCGTTGGATTTCCTCTGGAATCTAAAACTTCCCTTCCGATAACATTTTCAATGCATAAACGATTTTTCAATTTTTGTCACATCCTTCTTTATGAAAATAATAGTGGTATTATTTCCTGATTGATGTGATTTTATACGATAGATCACAAATATCCTATTGACTTATCATTTTAACAGATGTAGTATTCTCTTTGACATAATAATTATATCTACATAATCACAAGGGTAGGTGAACAAACTTGACCTCTAAAACACATTATAAGTATTTAATCATCAGTATTCTTTGTTGGATTTTATTTATTACTGCTATTTTCCCAACATTTCATTCTCCTCTTGAAAGGGGACTACAAGCAGTGCTTTATGTAGTTCTTGCATACCAGGGTTGGAAAAATTTTAAGAAATTCAGAAAACATTATGCTGATTGATTTTTAAACTAAATACTGTTGTAACATATGGAAAAGATTGAACATCATTCTTCTTCGTGTTACAACAGCATTTTTCTTTTACTTATATAATATTCATATTTTACATGTCACTGATATC
>OHNF01001081.1_pt1 | contig 14290 bp, 9 predicted proteins | sample 1569491 | NCBI WGS metagenome assembly OHNF01 (sample SAMEA3879557, study PRJEB24766) | human gut metagenome | biome: human-associated habitat; feature: feces | place: USA | collected 1985/1987 | reverse complement strand
GACGCTCTCACAGCGCGGAATCGATAACCGTAGCTATTATTGGATCAGGGACGACGGCGATTACGAGAACTGGACCGGGTGCGGTAACACCCTCAACCTCAGTCATCCGGCCGTTACGCATTACGCGTACGAGTGCCTGAAATACTGGGTTGAGACGTTGCACGTGGATGGTTTTCGCTTCGACCTGGCGCCAGTGATGGGGCGCACCCCGGCGTTCAGCCAGCAGGCGCCGCTGTTTGAGGCCATCAAAAACTGCCCGGTGCTTTCAAAGGTGAAGCTGATTGCGGAGCCCTGGGACATCGGCGAGGGCGGTTATCAGGTGGGGAACTTCCCGCCGCTGTTTGCCGAGTGGAACGACCACTTCCGCGATGCCGTCCGCCGCTTCTGGCTGACGCGCGATCTGTCGCTGGGGGAGTTTGCCGGTCGCTTTGCCGGCTCCAGCGATCTCTTTAAGCGTGACGGCAAACGTCCGTCGGCCACCATTAACCTGGTGACGGCGCACGACGGTTTTACGCTGCGCGACTGCGTTTGTTTCAATCAGAAACACAATGAGGCAAACGGCGAGGAGAATCGCGATGGGACTAACAATAACCATAGCTTTAACCATGGTATAGAAGGGTTAGGCGGAAGTCTGGATGTGATCGAGCGGCGACGCGCCAGCGTTCATGCGCTGCTGACGACGCTTTTGTTGTCGCAGGGCACGCCGATGCTGCTGGCGGGCGATGAGCACGGCCACAGCCAGCACGGCAACAACAACGCCTATTGCCAGGACAACACCCTGACCTGGCTCGACTGGGGAGAAGCGAACAGCGGGCTGACCCATTTCACCGCGGCGCTGATCCATCTTCGCCAGCGCATCCCCGCGCTCACCGCCGACCGCTGGTGGGAAGAGGGCGACGGCAACGTTCGCTGGCTGAATAAAGACGCGCAACCGTTAAGCGCGCAAGAGTGGCAACACGGCATACCCTGTCTGCAAATCCTGCTTTCGGATGCGTGGCTGGTGACGCTGAACGCGACGGATGACGTCGCAGAGATTGTTTTACCTGACGGGGAGTGGCGAGCCATTCCTCCCTTTGCCGGAGCGGATAATCCGGTTGTTATGGCTGTCTGGCACGGGCCTGCGCACGGAGTGTGCGTATTCCAAAGATGATAAAAAAGGAGTTAGTCATGGTTAGATTAGAGAAGAACGATCCGTTAATGTTGGCGCGCCAGCTACCATTAAAAACAGTTGCCCTGATACTCGCGGGCGGGCGTGGTACCCGTCTGAAAGATTTGACCATCAAGCGCGCTAAACCGGCCGTTCACTTTGGTGGTAAGTTCCGTATTATCGATTTTGCACTGTCAAACTGCCTGAACTCAGGCATTCGTCGTATTGGCGTCATTACCCAGTATCAGTCGCACACGCTGGTGCAGCACATTCAGCGCGGCTGGTCATTCTTCAGCGAAGAGATGAACGAGTTTGTCGATCTGCTCCCGGCGCAGCAGCGCGTTCACGGGGAGAACTGGTACCGCGGCACGGCGGATGCCGTGACCCAGAACCTCGACATCATTCGCCGCTACAACGCGGAATACATCGTTATCCTCGCCGGGGACCACATCTACAAGCAAGATTACTCCCACATGCTGATCGACCACGTCGAAAAAGGGGCGCGCTGCACCGTGGCGTGCCTGCCGGTGCCTGTTGCGGAAGCAACCGCGTTTGGCGTGATGCATGTAGATGGCGACGACAAGATTATCGACTTTGTCGAAAAACCGGCGAACCCGCCAACCATGCCGGGAGATGACACCAAATCGCTCGCCAGCATGGGGATCTATGTCTTTGACGCCGATTATCTTTATGAACTGCTGGAAGAGGACGACAAAGACGAGAACTCCAGTCACGACTTCGGCAAAGACATTATCCCGAAAATTACCAAAGCTGGCATGGCGTATGCACATCCTTTCCCGCTGTCCTGCGTGCAGTCCGATCCGAATGCGGAACCTTACTGGCGCGATGTGGGAACGCTGGAAGCGTACTGGAAAGCCAACCTCGATCTTGCGTCCGTCACGCCTGAGCTGGATATGTACGACCAGAACTGGCCGATTCGCACCCATATGGAATCGCTGCCGCCGGCGAAGTTCGTCCAGGACCGCTCCGGCAGCCACGGTATGACGCTCAACTCGCTGGTCTCTGGCGGGTGCATTATCTCCGGTTCGGTGGTGGTGCAGTCCGTGCTGTTCCCGCGCGTGCGTATAAACTCATTCTGTAATATCGATTCGGCAGTCCTGCTGCCGGATGTCTGGGTAGGGCGCTCATGTCGTCTGCGTCGCTGCGTTATCGACCGTGCCTGCGTCATTCCCGAAGGGATGGTGATTGGGGAAAACGCGGAAGAAGATGCGCGTCGTTTCTACCGTTCGGAAGAGGGGATCGTGTTAGTAACACGGGAAATGTTGCGGAAGCTGCAAATCAAACAGGAGCGATGATGCAGGTTTTACACGTATGTTCTGAGATGTTCCCGTTGTTAAAAACGGGCGGACTGGCGGATGTTCTTGGTGCACTACCGGCGGCGCAAATTGCCGGAGGGGTGGATACCCGCGTGTTGTTGCCCGCTTTTCCGGATATCCGGCGTGGTATTCCCGATGCAAAGGTTGTTACCCGTCGCGAGACCTTCGCGGGACGTATCACCCTGCTGTTTGGACATTACAATGGCACAGGGATTTACCTGATTGATGCCCCGCATTTATACGATCGACCCGGCAGCCCGTATCACGATACCAACTTATTTGCCTATACCGACAACGTATTGCGTTTTGCGCTGCTGGGGCGAAGGGGCACCCGGCCAAATCGGTGTTTACGGTGCACAACCTGGCGTATCAGGGCATGTATTACGCGCATCATATGAATGACATCGATCTGCCATGGTCGTTCTTTAACATGCACGGGCTGGAGTTTAACGGACAGATTTCTTTCCTGAAGGCGGGTCTGTACTACGCCGACCATATCACGGCGGTCAGCCCAACCTACGCGCGTGAAATTACCCAGCCGGAGTTCGGTTACGGTATGGAAGGGCTGCTGCAACAGCGCCACCGTGAAGGTCGTCTGTCGGGCATTCTGAACGGCGTAGATGAACAGATCTGGAATCCGGAAACGGACCTCCTGCTGGCGGCGCGCTATGGACGCGACTCCGTGGAGGACAAAGCGGAGAACAAGCGCCAGCTACAGATTGCGATGGGGCTGAAGGTCAACGACAAGGTACCGCTGTTTGCGGTGGTCAGCCGCCTGACCAGCCAGAAAGGGCTGGATCTGGTGCTGGAAGCGCTGCCGGGATTACTGGAGCAAGGTGGGCAACTGGCGCTGCTCGGCGCGGGCGACCCGGTATTGCAGGAAGGTTTCCTTGCGGCCGCGGCGGAACATCCGGGGCAGGTGGGCGTGCAGATTGGCTATCACGAAGCGTTCTCGCACCGCATCATGGGCGGCGCGGACGTGATTCTGGTGCCGAGCCGTTTCGAGCCCTGCGGCCTGACGCAGCTCTATGGTCTGAAATACGGTACGTTGCCGCTGGTACGCCGCACGGGCGGGCTGGCGGATACGGTGTCTGACAGCTCCCTGGAAAACCTGGCGGATGGTATCGCCAGCGGGTTTGTTTTCGAGGACAGTAATGCCTGGTCGCTGCTTCGGGCGATCCGGCGTGCTTTCGTCTTGTGGTCCCGTCCATCCCTGTGGCGTTACGTACAACGTCAGGCGATGTCCATGGACTTTGGCTGGCACGTTGCGGCGCAGTCCTACCGCGACCTTTATCAACGCTTGATGTAACGAGGCGAAGTTACTGATATGAATGCTCCATTTAGCTACTCTTCCCCCACGCTCAGCGTTGAGGCGTTGAAACACTCCATCGCCTATAAGCTGATGTTTACCATTGGGAAAGATCCCGTTATTGCCAACAAACATGAGTGGCTGAACGCCACGCTGTTTGCGGTGCGCGACCGCATGGTCGAACGCTGGCTGCGCTCCAACCGCGCCCAGCTTTCGCAGGAGACGCGACAGGTGTATTACCTGTCGATGGAGTTTCTGATTGGTCGCACCCTCTCCAATGCGCTGTTATCGCTCGGGATTTATGACGACGTCAAAAACGCACTGGAAGAGATGGGGCTGGATTTAGAAGAGCTGATTGACGAAGAGAACGACCCGGGGCTGGGTAACGGTGGTCTCGGGCGTCTTGCCGCCTGCTTCCTCGATTCACTGGCGACGCTGGCGCTGCCGGGGCGCGGCTACGGTATTCGCTACGACTACGGCATGTTCAAGCAGAACATCGTGGATGGCCGTCAGAAAGAGTCCCCGGACTACTGGCTGGAGTACGGTAACCCGTGGGAGTTCAAGCGCCACAACACGCGCTACAAGGTGCGTTTTGGCGGGCGTATTCAGCAGGAAGGTAAAAAATCCCGCTGGGTGGAAACCGAGGAGATCCTGGCCGTGGCCTACGACCAGATCATCCCCGGCTACGACACCGATGCGACCAATACGCTGCGCCTGTGGAACGCGCAGGCCAGTAGCGAGATCAACCTGGGTAAATTCAACCAGGGCGACTACTTCGCGGCGGTGGAAGATAAAAACCATTCTGAGAACGTGTCCCGCGTCCTGTATCCGGATGACTCGACCTACTCAGGCCGCGAGCTGCGCCTGCGTCAGGAGTATTTCCTCGTCTCGGCAACGATTCAGGATATCCTTAGCCGTCACTATCAGCTGCACAAAACCTATGCGAATCTGGCGGAAAAAACCGCTATTCACCTCAACGATACCCATCCGGTGCTGTCGATCCCTGAGCTGATGCGCCTACTGATTGACGAGCATAAGTTCAGCTGGGATGACGCGTTTGAAGTAACCTGCCAGGTGTTCTCGTACACCAACCATACGCTGATGAGTGAAGCGCTGGAGACGTGGCCGGTGGATATGCTCGGCAAAATTCTGCCGCGCCATCTGCAAATCATCTTCGAGATCAACGACTACTTCCTCAAGACCTTGCAGGAGCAGTACCCGAACGATACCGGTCTGCTGAGCCGCGCCTCGATCATTGATGAATCCAACGGGCGTCGCGTACGCATGGCCTGGCTGGCGGTGGTGATCAGCCACAAGGTCAACGGCGTATCAGAGCTGCATTCGAACCTGATGGTGCAGTCGCTGTTTGCGGACTTCGCGAAGATCTTCCCGACGCGTTTCTGCAACGTGACCAACGGCGTCACCCCGCGCCGCTGGCTGGCGCTGGCGAACCAGCCGCTCTCCGACGTTCTGGATGAGAACATTGGCCGCACCTGGCGCACCGATTTGAGCCAGCTGAGCGAGCTTGAGCAGCACATCGATTTCCCGACGGTGAACAAAGCGGTACGGGAAGCCAAGCTGCTGAACAAGAAGCGTCTGGCGGTCTGGCTGGCGATGCATCTGAACGTGGTGGCGAACCCGAAAGCGCTGTTCGACGTGCAGATCAAACGTATCCACGAGTACAAGCGTCAGCTGATGAATGTCCTGCACGTCATTACCCACTACAACCGCATTAAGGCTGACCCGACGGCGGAGTGGGTGCCGCGTGTGAAAATCTTTGCCGGTAAGGCGGCCTCCGCGTATTACATGGCGAAGCACATCATTCATCTCATCAACGATGTGGCGAAGGTGGTGAACCACGATCCGGACATTGGCGATAAGCTGAAGGTAGTGTTTATCCCGAACTACAGCGTGAGCCTGGCGCAGCTGATCATTCCGGCGGCGGATCTCTCTGAGCAGATTTCCACGGCGGGGACGGAAGCATCCGGCACCAGCAACATGAAGTTTGCCCTGAACGGCGCGCTGACTATCGGCACGCTGGACGGCGCAAATGTCGAAATGCTGGAGCATGTGGGCGCGGAGAATATCTTTATCTTCGGGAATACGGCGGAAGAGGTGGAGGCGCTGCGCAAGCAGGGCTACTCGCCGCGTGAGTATTATGAAGAGGATGAAGAGTTACGCCAGGTGCTGACGCAAATCGCCACCGGAGTGTTTAACCCTGAGGAGCCTGGACGCTATCGTGACCTGGTGGACTCGCTGATTAACTTTGGCGATCACTATCAGGTGCTGGCGGATTACCGCAGCTACGTGGATTGTCAGGATAAGGTGGACGAACTGTACCGTCAGCAGGAGAAGTGGACCAGCACCGCGATGCATAACATCGCCAACATGGGCTACTTCTCGTCAGACAGGACCATCAAAGAGTATGCCGAGAATATCTGGCATATTGATCCGGTGCGGTTGTAAAAACAAAGCCCGGTGGCGCTGCGCTTACCGGGCCTACGGGATCGAGTAGGCCGGGTAAGGCGGAGCCGACACCCGGCTTTTTTTCAATTACGACGCCAGCGACAATTCACGCTTTCCCGCATGTTGCGCCAGCCACTGCGCCACTCGAGACTGCTGCTCGGCATTCAGCCACATCCCTTCTTTAGTACGACGCCAGATGGCATCGTCCAGACGGCGCACCCACTCGTGTTCCACCAGGTAGCGCAGCTCGGCTTCGTATAGCTCATGGCCAAAATGCTCGCCCAGATCGGCAATCTCTTTCGCGTCGCCGAGGAACAGTTCGGTGTTGCTGCCGTAGGTGCGGGCGTAGTGGCGCGCCATGCCTTCGGTAATGAACGGGAAGCGGCGACGCAGCTTCGCGGCGTAATCGTCGCGGTTATCGCCGATATCGCCGCCAGGCAGCACGGCGCCTTTCGTCCACGCCGGGCCGATGCCTTTGTAATACGGCGCCAGTTTCTCCAGCGCGTGCTCCGCCAGTTTACGGTAGGTGGTGAGCTTACCGCCAAACACGGAGAGCAGAGGCGCCTGACCGTCAACGTCGTGAATATCAAGCGTATAGTCACGGGTGATGGCCTGCGGTGAGTCAGACTCGTCATCACACAGCGGACGCACGCCGGAGTAGGTCCAGACCACGTCATCGCGCGCCAGCTGTTTCTTAAAGTGCGCGTTGTACACTTTCAACAGGTAGCTGACTTCACTCTCGTCGATCTCAACGTTTTTCGGATCGCCTTTGTACTCCACGTCGGTGGTGCCGATGATGGAGAACTCGTCCATCCACGGGATCACAAACACAATGCGCTTGTCTTCATTTTGCAGGATATAAGCCTGTTTCTGGGTATGCACGCGCGGCACCACGATGTGGCTGCCCTTAATCAGGCGGATGCCGTACGGTGAAGGCAGGTGCATGCCGTCGTCGAAGAACTGTTTCACCCACGGGCCGGTGGCATTCACCAGGCCGCGCGCTTTCCAGCTAAACTTCTCGCCGGTATCCACGTCTTCCGCTTCCACAATCCACAGGCCGTTTTCGCGGCGTGCGGCGGTGGCGCGGGTGCGGGTTTTCACCTCGCCGCCTTTCTTCTCGACCATCTGCGCGTTAGCCAGTACCAGACGCGCATCGTCCACCCAGCAGTCGGAATATTCGAAACCGCGCACGATTTCAGGCTTAAGGACCGATTCTGAGCCAAAACGCAAACCGGTTGAACCCGGCAGGCTGGTGCGTTTACCCAGATGATCGTACATAAACAGACCGATGCGGATCATCCACGCCGGACGCAGATGCGGGCGATGGGGCAGGCGGAAGCGCATCGGGATCGCCAGATGCGGGGCCATTTTCAGCAGCACTTCGCGTTCGGCCAGCGCTTCGCTGACCAGGCGGAATTCGTAGTGTTCCAGATAGCGCAGGCCACCGTGGATCAGCTTGGAGCTGGCGGACGACGTCGCGCAGGCGAGATCGTTAGCTTCCAGCATCAGCACGGATAAACCGCGTCCTGCGGCATCAACCGCAATACCGGCACCGTTGATGCCACCGCCTATCACAATCAGATCTTTGGTTTCCATAACACCCTCATGCACTTTCGTTAAAGCTCAAAAATGTTCGATATCGCTCATAATAGCAAAGGAACGCGCTTTTGGTAACATCAAAAAAACAATTTAGAGTGATATGGATAACATAATGGCGTTTACCCGCCGCCAGGACGTACACTACGGGGTAAAATCGTGCGGTCTGATGCCCTCACCCCAGCCCTCTCCCTCCGGGAGAGGGTAGGGTGAGGGGAAAACCGCACCACACCTGAATATAAGATGAGAACACCATGGATCAGTTTGAATGTATTAACGTAGAAGAAGCCCACCAGAAGATGCACCAGGGAAAAGCGGTGCTGGTGGATATCCGCGATCCGCAGAGCTTTGCGATGGGCCACACGCCGGGCGCGTTCCATCTCACCAACGACACGCTGGGCGCGTTTATGCGCGATAACGACTTCGATACCCCGGTGATGGTGATGTGCTATCACGGCAACAGCAGTAAAGGCGCGGCGCAGTATCTGCTCCAGCAGGGTTACGAGGCGGTATACAGCGTCGATGGCGGCTTCGATGCCTGGCATCGTCATTTCCCGGCAGAAGTTGAATACGCGTTTGAGCGCTGATCCCGTTATACTGTCCCCTTTTGTGTGGAAATAAGCGACCGCTGCCCATGTTGATGATCACCTCTTTTAGCAACCCGCGCGTCGCCCAGGCGTTTGTCGACTATATGGCGACGCAGGGCATTATCCTGACTATTCAGCAGCATACACAGACGGATGTCTGGCTGGCAGACGAAAGCCAGGCTGGGCGCGTGAACGCCGAGCTGGCGCGTTTCCTGGAAAACCCGGGCGACCCGCGTTATCTGGCGGCAAGCTGGCAATCTGGCCAGACCGGCAGTGGCCTGCACTATCAACGTTTTCCGTTTCTCGCCACCCTCCGCGAGCGCGCAGGACCGTTTACGCTGCTTTTAATGGTAGCCTGCATCATCGTCTTCATTATTATGAGCGTGGTGGGTGACCAGAGCGTGATGATTGCCCTCGCATGGCCGTACGATCCCTCCCTGCAATTTGACGTCTGGCGCTACTTCACGCATGCGCTGATGCACTTCTCGGTGATGCATATCCTCTTTAACCTGCTGTGGTGGTGGTATCTCGGCGGGGCGGTGGAGAAGCGGCTCGGCAGCGGCAAGCTGATTGTGATCACCCTTATCAGCGCCCTGTTAAGCGGCTACGTGCAGCATAAATTCAGCGGTCCATGGTTTGGCGGGTTATCCGGCGTGGTGTACGCCCTGATGGGTTACGCCTGGCTCAGAGGCGAGCGCGACCCGGATAGCGGCATCTATTTACAACGTGGATTAATAACCTTTGCGTTAATATGGCTTATTGCCGGATGGTTTGATCTGTTTGGTATGTCTATCGCCAATGGTGCGCACGTTACCGGCCTGGCGGTCGGGCTGGCGATGGCGTTGGCCGATACGCTCCATGCGCGAAAGCGAACATAATTCCCAGGGATATTTCATGAAACAAACACAACGTCATGACGCCATTATCGAACTGGTAAAAAAACAGGGATACGTCAGTACTGAAGAGCTGGTGGAGCAGTTTGCCGTTAGCCCGCAAACCATCCGTCGTGACCTCAACGACCTGGCCGATCAGAACCGTATTCTGCGTCACCACGGCGGTGCCGCGCTGCCGTCCAGCTCGGTGAACACCTCATGGCATGACCGTAAGGCGACGCAAACGGCAGAGAAAGAGCGTATCGCCCGTAAAGTGGCGAGCCAGATCCCGAACGGCGCGACGCTGTTTATTGATATCGGCACCACGCCGGAAGCGGTCGCCCATGCGCTGCTGAACCACGAGAACCTCCGCGTGGTGACCAACAACCTGAACGTGGCCAACACGTTGATGCAGAAAGACGATTTCCGCATCATCCTCGCGGGCGGCGAACTGCGCAGCCGCGACGGGGGCATTATCGGCGAAGCGACGCTCGATTTTATCTCTCAGTTTCGCCTCGATTTCGGCATTCTGGGGATCAGCGGCATCGACACCGACGGCTCGCTGCTGGAGTTTGATTACCACGAGGTGCGCACCAAGCGCGCGATCATTGAAAACTCACGTCACGTGATGCTGGTGGTGGATCACTCCAAGTTTGGTCGTAACGCGATGGTGAACATGGGCAGCATCAGCATGGTGGATGCGGTTTATACTGATGTGATGCCACCGGCGGGCGTGATGCAGGTGATTAAAGATAATAATTTGCAGTTAGAGTTATGTTGAGAAGCCATTCTCCCTCTCCCTGTGGGAGAGGGCCGGGGTGAGGGCATCAGACCGCAAAGGATTTACACTCCGTACCCCATCATCTTCAACAGCTGCTGCGCATGCTGCACCGCATCCTGACGGTGCGCCACGCCCAGCTTCTGATACAGATTGCGAATGTGCGTTTTGATGGTGGTCGCCGCCACCGCCAGCTCACCGGCAATCTGCTCGTTGCTGTAGCCGGAATAGATCAGCCCCAGCACCTGCCATTCACGCTGGGTGAGCGGGCTGGTACGGATAAGCTCAGGCACTTCCGGATGGTTCAGCAGACGTTCAACAAAGTTCTCATCGAAGTGCGCAAACTTATGGCGATGATGCTGGTTAATCTCGCGCAGAATGCGCTGGGCGCGATGCTGATCGAGTTCCGGCAGCGTGTTGAGCTGAATCAGCTGGCGCAGCTGCTGGGCCATCACTTCACCCTCAATCACAAAGTGGCTGATAAACCCGGTGCGGTTCGCCAGCTGCAACGCTTCCAGCAGTACGCGCTGGGCATCGTTTTTACGTCCTGCCTGCCAGTAAAGCTGGTTTAACAGCAGCAGGTTGCGGTTTAAATCGCTCATCAGGCGCAGGCTGCGGGCGTTTTCGTTTAACTCTTCCAGCACGATCTCGGCAGGCTCAAAGTCACCCAGCAGGATCTGCACGCGGGCAATATTGCGCCACTGGCTTTGCAGGAAGTGGTTATTGGCAAATTCCGGTTTAGGCGTGTGACGCAGCCAGTTGGCGGCGGACTTTTTATCGCCGGTCATCTGCCAGTAAATCACCCTGACCTTATCGGCGTTGGAGACCCAGTCGCTATGGTACTGTCCGTTGCCGAGCAGATTTTCCAGGCGGTTAAGGTGGTTACGGGCATTATCCAGGTCGCCGCGTGCCAGCGAGCACTGCACCAGCAGAGCCAGACACTGGAGCTGCTGCTGCGGCTGGAAGCTCGAAAGGACATTCAGACCCTGGCGGGCGCAGCTTTCTGCTTCATCCAGACGCGACCATGCCCACAGCAGCTGAGCGCGAATACGCAACAGGAACTCGTGCATCGGCAGCTGTTCCAGATGTTGTTCACGGATCAGCTGGAACGCTTTCTCCTGGTTTTCCCAGGCTGCTTGCAGAAACCCCTGAGCAAATAAAATCTCGCTTTGCTGGATCAGGCTCCACAGGGCGTAATGCCAGACATCGTGGCGGCGCGCCATCTGTTCGGTTTGCTGCATGAGTGAAAGCGAACGCGTGAGATCGCCCTTACAGTGCAGCACTTCGCCGTGTACCGAGGTGGCCACAATACGGCTGTAAAAATTCGCCAGCGGCAGCTCATCCAGCGCGACCATCGCCAGCCGTTCAGCTTCATCCGGGTCCCCGTCGTTAATCGCCACCTGTGCGCGCAGGGCGTTAAATTCGCCGTGCAGGGTGGTATCCATCTCGCTTTCCATCTCCTGCTCGGCGCGCGCCAGCAGGGTGTTCACTTCGCTGTAGCGATGCTGGCTCTGCATCAGCCAGGCCTGGAGCAGCACCAGACGCGGATTCTCCAGCAGGCTTTCCCACGGCAGCGCTTTTAACGACTCTTCCAGCAGCGTCAGTTCGCTGTGGTTGAACAGTCCCCACGCGTGGTTGAGCAGAATATCGCGCAGCATACCGGCATCCCCGGCGGCCAGCGCATGGTGGATAGCCTCGCTCGGGAAACCTTGCGCCATCCAGCTTTCGGCGGCGGCGCGGTGAATGTCAGGCAGCTCTGCGGCCAGTTCCCACTGGCAACGCTGGCGCAGGAAGCTGCCAAACAGCGGATGGTAGCTAAACCATTCGCCGTGATCGTCCATACGCGTCAGGAACAGACCCTGACGTTCAATCTCTTCGAGCTGGAGCTGCCCGTTTTCAATACCGGTGACGCGCACAATCAGCGCGTCGTTCATGGAGCGCAGCAGGGAGCTTTTCAGCAGGAAATGGCGGGTGGAGAGGTCAACGCTGTCGAGTACCTCATCCACCAGATAATCCGACAGGTGGCTGGCGTTGATGCCCGCCAGGCGGCGTGCGGACTGATGCGTCGGGCTGTTGTTTTGCCGCGCGGAGAGGGCAATCAGCTGAAGCGCCGTGGCCCAGCCGGCAACGTCATCGCACAGGCGGCTGCTTTCAGACGCCTCAATCGGAGACGTCAGCCGGCAGTCAAAGAACTGCTTCGCTTCCTGATGGGTAAAGGCCAGCTGCTGACTGCCGATTTCCAGAAGCTGATCGCGCACCCGCAGGTTGGCAATGCCCAACTGCGGAAGGTTACGCGACAGGACAACCAGCGTCAGGTTTTCCGGCTGATGGCGCAGGAAGAAACGCATGGACTCGTGAATAACCGGGTTGGTGATCAGATGATAATCATCAATCACCACATACAGCGGGCGATGCCATTCGGCCAGCTCGATAAACAGCTGGGAGAAAAGAGAGGACAGGCTGGCGTACTGGCGCTTTTGCACCATCACCTCGCTGGTGACGCAGTGTCCGTTGGTCGCCTGCTGAATCGCGGCAATTAAATAGCTGGCAAAACGCTCCTGCTGGTTATCACCTTCATCCAGGGAGTACCAGCCAAGATCGCTTTTACCTGCCGCCCATTGCGAAATGAGCGTTGTTTTTCCATAACCCGCAGGACTCGTAACCAGCGCCAGTCGGAAATTATGCGCACCGGAAAGTTTAGCCAGCAGGCGCTCGCGGACCACAGTATGGTCAAGACGAACCGGGCGACTTAATTTGGACGGAATCAACATAGTTTTCACTTCACTGTGGGGAACGAGAGAATTTATTTTTTTTGCGCTTCGTAATTAATATCTATAAGTTCGGCCAATAGAGGAACTATTGCAAGTTATGTCTGGGTTTGGAGGCTCTGAATTTGCACTCTGTCACAAAACATTCTCATCACTGATGGAACTTTCCGTAAATGGCTGGATGCCGCGCTGCTTCTGGCTTGTCTGCATGACGCTCGGTTGCGCTGAAACTGGTTTCAGAAAGAGATAATGACGGTGAAGTTAATTAACTTTGGGGAAAGTTGCATGGGCTTAATAGTGGTGCTGAATAATCCCGACGCGCGGAAATATTATTCTACGTAAGTAATCATTTCAGCGATGATTAATTTCTTCCGAAACTGCATTTCATTTCTTTGACGTTCTTCCGGGATCGCTTTTTCCGCGAAGCGCACACTTACACAGTGGCCTCGATCACACTTTTATGCTCATCCCCGCTACTCCTCCCTGCCTAATCCCCGACAGGAGGAGGAAGAGGCGCAATGAGCCAGGCACACTAGCGCCAAATGTGTTTTCTCTCTACAGGATGCCGATTCCCTATGTCACAGCCTACTTTCAACAAAGCTCAATTTCAGGCTGCCCTGACGCGTCAGTGGCAGCGTTTTGGCCTTCATGCTGCAAACGAGATGACGCCTCACCAGTGGTGGCAGGCGGTGAGCGGGGCGCTCGCAGAACAGCTGGACGCTCAGCCTGTGGCGAAGCCTGTGAAAGGCCAGCGTCACGTCAACTACATTTCGATGGAGTTCCTGATTGGCCGTCTGACGGGTAACAATCTGCTGAACCTTGGCTGGTATCAGGAGGTCGGTGACGTGCTGAAAGAACACGACATCAACCTGACCGATCTGCTGGAAGAAGATGACCCGGCGCTGGGTAACGGCGGTCTGGGACGTCTGGCAGCCTGCTTCCTGGATTCCATGGCAACGGTGGGCCAGTCGGCGATTGGCTATGGCCTGAACTATCAGTACGGCCTGTTCCGTCAGTCATTTGCCGACGGCCATCAGATGGAAGCGCCGGACGACTGGCACCGCAATACCTATCCGTGGTTCCGCCACAACGCGCAGCTGGATGTGCAGGTCGGGATTGGCGGGAAAGTCACGAAGCAGGGACTCTGGGAACCGGCGTTCACCATTACCGGTGAAGCCTGGGACCTGCCGGTACTCGGCTACCGTAACGGCGTGGCGCAGCCGCTGCGTCTGTGGCAGGCGAAGCACGCGCATCCGTTTAACCTGACCAAATTCAACGACGGTGACTTCCTGCGCGCCGAGCAGCAGGGGATCGACGCCGAGAAGCTGACTAAAGTCCTCTATCCGAACGATAATCATCTGGCGGGTAAAAAGCTGCGTCTGATGCAGCAGTACTTCCAGTGCGCCTGCTCCGTGGCGGACATTCTGCGT
>OHNF01001078.1_pt1 | contig 14306 bp, 12 predicted proteins | sample 1569491 | NCBI WGS metagenome assembly OHNF01 (sample SAMEA3879557, study PRJEB24766) | human gut metagenome | biome: human-associated habitat; feature: feces | place: USA | collected 1985/1987 | reverse complement strand
GACGGCACGCGAACAGAACCGCTTCCGCGACCTGGTGCCTATCAACCGCCACTACAACGGCACACTACGCATTGTGATGGGAAAAGGGCTGAGCTACTTCATGGTATATTCACTGGTATCGGTATATATACTGTGTGTGGTTCCATGGCTTTTCAGCCTCAACCAAATAGCGATACCCGGTGTCCTGACTCTGTTCACCCTGCCCTACCTGGCCGCTTGTATTTTCTTTGCCATGACAGCATCCATTGCCATCCGCAACCGCGAAACGTGCATGCTGCTGTTCGTGTTCACCTCCGTGCCGCTGCTGTTCCTCTCCGGCATTTCATGGCCGGGAGCTGCTATGCCCGCTTTCTGGAAGTACTTCTCGTACATCTTCCCTTCTACCTTCGGCATCAACGGCTACGTACGCATCAACAGCATGGGAGCCACACTCAATGAAGTCTCTTTCGAGTACCAAGCACTATGGATACAAACGGGCTTCTACTTCATCACCACGTGCCTGGTATATCGCTGGCAGATATTGCAGAGCAGGAAACATGTGATTGAAGAGTATAAGAAGCATAAGAGTATAGAAGCGTAACACATTGTTCCAAGCCTACGAAACAAAGTGTTCACATGCGTTTGAACACTTTGTTTCAGCGTATCAGAACAATTTGTTCCAATATATAAAAACAGTTTGTTCGCCATATTGAAACAGTCTGTTCCCTTATAGGAAACAGACTGTTTTGTTAAAGGAAACAAATAGTTGCCCTACAGCATCGGCAAGGCAGCAAACAGACAAACGGTTGTAATACCTAATTACGGTCGCACGTGTTTCTCCAATATCGGGTAAAGTATCTCAGCATACCTCATAAAGCCCAAATCGGTAAAATGAATGCCGTCTACTGTAGCCTCCCCGTCGTGGCCGATGATGTCACGGGAAGCAAGGAAATAGATGTTTTTCTCTCCACGTTGCTTCAAAGAACGGAAAAAGGCATTCAATGTCTCATTCTTGTCCTTTACCTCCTTGGCAATCCTGGTGTCAAAAGGAGAGTGGGTAAAGAGAGGGTCTTCCACGAAAAGGACAGGCGTATCGGGATGCTTGCTGCGGATGATGGTATAGAATTTGTCAGCACGCTCCTTCATCTGCTCCACAGTGGCATTGGGTACGAAGTCAAGGACAAACATGGAAGCATCTACGCCAGCTATGACATCAGCAATCTCCAAATCGAGCAAGGCATTGCCACTAAAGCCCAGATTGATACACTCGCGATTGAGCCAACGTTCCAGAATATTGGTATGTGCCATACCCGGACGAGAAGCACAACCACCCTGCAAGATACTGGTACCATAGAACACCACCGGTTTCTCGCGTTGCGGCAAGTCCACTGCCGGTTGAGTAATCTCGGCAAGAGAATCCACTCCGATAGAAAGTGAAGTAACCCCGTCATATAAAGAAAGGTACAAGAGATATTCACGCTCCTCAGGCAACATATTACTTACAATAGTCGCCTTGTTGACTTTGCCCTGCGGACGCCCGCTACCGGCAAATATCCACTTACCGTCTTGCAAGCAGTAGAGGTCGAGGCCTTTAATGCCGGTCGGTGTCATGTGGTTCATACTCATATTGTTCCTTACTTCCCATTTGGCGGAAATGCTTGTAGAGTTGGAACGGAAGCGCACGGCGAGTCCGGCACTGTTGCGGCCTAAGTCCCACAATGGCTTGCGGGAGATGTTCTGCAGAGAGTCCGGCAGACGCTCATAGCGGGTAAGGGTAGATTCTGTTGCTTTGCCCAGAAGGGGGAAGGTGGAAGCATCATGATAAACAGTCTGGGCATTGGCAACAGCGGCCAACAACAAGCCCATCAGAAGAATTCGGATTCTCATATGACAAGATATTAAGTGTTAAGTATTATGTGGCAAAGATACAAGGTTTCTTTGAAAAATGAAGAAATAGGAGCATTTTACATCAATTAACTCCCACATGCTTGTTTCTTTACGAAACATTCGTAATTTCGCAAAAAACAATCCATATGAGACACATCCATTTCATCTTAGCAGGCTTCCTACTGTGTATCTGCTGTACCCTGCAAGCCAAAAACCGAGTGATTGACCAACCACCGTTTATCGTAAGAAACACGACTTCCATCGAAGTGAGTAAAGTAGTCATCAGTGACACGGCAACCGTGCTCCACATCTATGCCAAGTATCGTCCCAAGTACTGGATACAGATTGCACCCGACAGCTACCTGACAGACAATAACGGAGAAACCTACCAACTGCGTTCCGGTATAGGCATCATACCAGGTAAAGAATTTTGGATGCCCGAATCGGGCGAAGCGGAATTCCAGTTGGTCTTTCCTCCCCTATCCGACAATGCTACCTCCTTCGACTTCACCGAAGGCGAAAAGGTGGAAAACGGATTCAGCGTCTGGGGAATACAACTGAAAAGCAAGAAACTGCCGGAACTGGCACTTCCCCAGAACGCCGTAGTACACAAAGCCGACCCTAATGCCGAACTTCCCGAACCGGTCATCCAATACGGAAAAGCCATGCTGAAAGGAAAACTCCTGGATTCACGCCCCAATATGGGAATGCCAATCAGTATTGCCGTGTGGGAGAATATCAAAGGAGACATCACGGACATACCACTCGACATCCAGCCTGACGGCAGTTTCACCAAAGAAGTAACATTGCCCGGCACTACCCCATGTACCATATATTTGGGTAGAGAGCATATGCTCCAGTTCTTCATGGAACCCGGCAAGACAACAGAAATATACGTCAATCTACGCGAAGCTTCCCGGCGCAAGTCTAAATTCCACAGCGAAGGGAAACCCTATGGAGAAATGGTATATATCAACGGACCGCTGGAAACCGTGGCACAAGAGTTGAACGGAAACCACCTCGGCATCGACATGCAAGACAAGCTCTATCAAAACATAGCTGCACTGGCTGGCAAGGATATTGATGCAGCCAAAGCATACGTACTTCAAATATCCGACGAAACACAAGAAGCAATAGACAAGTTGCCTTATAGTGCTTCTACCCGACAACTTTTGACTATCAATAACAAACTGATTACAAATGCCATGCTGTCTTCCGTTGCCAGCATCTTGACATCGGCTGCCCTACACGCCAATCTCATCAAACGGGAGGAAGCAAACAACTACTATCAGGAACTTGCCCGGAAAGTACCCGCCAACTACGTGTCCGACGAAGATATGAGTATATTGAATGTGCCGCAAGCAGTCTTGTCCAACCAGTATGTACAAATGGCTTCAAGGAATGTCGAACGGAGTGGAGAATTGGCCAAAGCCTGGGGAAGCGACAAAGGTATCTTCTTCGATATAGCCCGTAATGTCACCCTCTACCGGGGTATCAAGAACTTCACCCCGCTCACCGACGAGCAAAAGGCCACCGTTGCCGCCATGCCCGCCGCATACCGTGAAATGCTGACTGCCGCCAATGACGAACTGCTGGCACAACTCGAAGCCAACAAGAAAAAGACGGGCTACACCATCAACCAAGTGGACGCCAACGTCAGCAACGAAGATTTGTTCACTTCTATCATCAGCAAATTCAAAGGAAAAGTATTGTTAGTAGATTTCTGGGCCACTTGGTGCGGTCCATGCCGTATGGCAAACAAGACGATGGCCCCCATGAAGGAGGAACTGAAAGACAAGGATATCCTATATCTGTACATCACCGGCGAAACCTCCCCCTTGAAGACCTGGGAGAATATGATTCCCGACATCCACGGCGAACATTTCCGTCTGACAGATGCCCAATGGAAATACCTATCGGATGCATTCAAGATAGAAGGGGTACCGACTTATCTGATTGTAGACCGCGAAGGAAACACCACGTTCAGACAAACCGGCTTTCCGGGAGTGGAGAAGATGAAGGAAGAGTTGCTGAAAGTGACTAAATGACAAACTGATAAAAAAAAACAGCAGGCTTATCACCTGCTGTTTTTTGTTTTATCAGTATACCGCTATTACTTTTCAGCCCATTCCTTGGCTCCCTGCTCTTTCAGTTTAGCAGTAAATGCCTTTGCCTTCTCCATAGCAGCCGCTTCCTCTTCCGGAGTTGCATATGCATGCTTGTAGCCCTTCACCACATTCCATTCACCACGGGTGAAATCGGGGAATGCCACAGCCGCACAACCGTTGTCCATAGAAAGTTCTCCCAATTCTGCAAGGCAGCACCACTCAGCAAGGTCGTATACATCCATATCCAAAGGAAGACCGTTTTGCAGGCAATATACCAGACGGCTGTCCATCACGAAGTCCATGCCACCATGACCTCCTACTTCCTTCGCCATCTCACCGTACTTCTTTAAAATGGGATGCTGGTATTTCTCCACGAGTGCCTCCATCTCCGTCTCCGGCAGGAAACCGTGTGAATTCAAATCATCCACTTTGGGCTGAACGCCCGATGCACTCAGCTGGTCAGCGTCAAGCGCATACCCTTCTACCGGATATTTGTTGGCGAATCCCTTGGTACCCGTAAGCTGATACAAACGGTTATAAGGCTGTGGTGTCATTACATTGTGCTGAATCTCAATCACCTTTCCATTGGCTGTACGAATCATGGTCGTGGTATGGTCACCGTTACGGAATTCCTTGCACTCCTCGCCGGTTCTTTTTTCTACCAGCTCCTTGCCCACTACAGACTTGGTATCCATGGCTACCAACGTTTCCATACGGTCACCACGGTGAATATCCAGTGCTTGCGCCACCGGGCCAAGGCCATGGGTGGCATACACGTCACCACGATGCTTCATGTTGTAGTCCAAACGCCAGCCCAGCTTGTCATTTTCTCCATTCTTCCAATAATGGTCCCAAAACGGGCTCAAATTATGTATATAAGCACCCTGCGCACGGATAACTTCACCGAACACGCCATGCTGCGCCATGTTCAGCGTATTCATCTCGAACCAGTCATAGCAGCAGTTCTCCAGAATGAAGCAATGCTTACGGGTAGATTCACTCAAGTTAATCAAATCCCAGCATTCCTGCAGATTCATAGCCGAAGGCACTTCTATCGCTACATTCTTTCCATTCTCCAACGCACACTTGGCAACGGGGAAGTGATGCAGCCAGTCTGCAGCAATATAAACCAAATCTATATCATCACGTTTGCAGAGTTCCTCGTATCCTTTGTCACCGGAATAGACGGCGGCTTTGGGCATGGATGCCTTCTTCAAGAGCTCCTGACATTTATCTGCACGGGCCTCTTCATAATCACAAAGAGCCACTACCTGCGTACCCGGAATATAAGTGAAACGCTCCACTGCTCCGGGGCCACGCATCCCCAAACCAACAAAACCCACACGGACTGCCTCCAACTTCGGAGTAGTCAGTCCCAATACACTCTTCTGTCCTGCCGGACGCTCGGGAGTTTTGACAACAATGGTACCATTCTGCCATTCCCATTGAGTTCCCTTCTCTGTGGTTTGCACAGTAGAAGTCTGGCTTGTGCATGCACCCAATACGAAGCACATTCCCAGCAACAACGATTTAACTGTTCCCATATTTCTGCTTTATTTAAGGTAAAAGAATTCATTGCAACAAAGACAGCGCAAACCGAATGCAGAATAAAATGAACCCGTTCATTTTTTATGCTGAGGTGCCGCCAGTCTTCGCTTCTTCTGCAAAGATAGACAATCTTAGCCAAAAGAAGATTATCAACAGCCATGTTCTTTTCAATCTGGCAAAAGAATATACACACAGCAGGAACATTTAGATTAATTAACTCACTGTTTGATGTTTATTTACGAAATATTCGTAGATTTGCATTGAATTCATTTAAATACTTTATCCATGGAAAAGTTAACGATACAAGAAGAAGAAGCAATGTTGTACATTTGGGAACTGGGCAGTTGCTTCGTAAAAGACATTGTTGCCAAATATCCCAAACCGGCGCCTCCCTACACAACTGTAGCATCTATTGTGAAAAACCTGGAGCGCAAGCAGTATATCCGTGCCGCACGTGTAGGCAACACTTACCAGTATACCCCGCTTATACGCGAAAGCGAATACAAACGTACCTTTATGAGCGGTTTTGTGCGCAACTACTTTGAAAATTCTTATAAGGAAATGGTTTCGTTCTTCGCCAAAGACCAGAAGATTTCGGCCAATGACCTGAAAGACATTATAGACATGATAGAGAAAGGAAAGGAGTAAACATGTTAGCCTATTTTCTGAAAGTGAATGTAGCGATAGTACTGTTTTATGCATTCTATCGGCTGTTCTTCTACAAAGACACGTTTTTCGGCTGGCGCAGAACCGCACTGCTCTGCTTCTTTGCCGTTTCTGCCGCCGTACCTCTGCTGAACATACAAACGTGGATTACGGAGCAGGAACCGATGGTGGCCATGGCAGACCTCTATGCCAGCGTTGTGCTACCGGAACTCACAATAGGCACCGAAGCGGCTCCTACCGACTGGAAAAGCATCCTTTCAGAATATGCCAATATCGCCTATTGGGGAATAGTGGCATTGCTGATGATACGCCTCATCATGCAACTGGCGGGCATCATCCACCTGGCATGCCGATGCCGCAAGGTACAAATAGGCAACACAAATATACATCTGCTTCCCAAAGCAGACGGGCCTTTCTCCTTTTTCCACTGGATTTTTATCCATCCGTCCTCGCATACGGAAGAGGAATTCAACGAAATATTGACCCATGAGCAGACACACGCCCGGCAATGGCACTCCATTGATGTCATCATCAGTGAACTGGTGTGCATTTTTTGCTGGTGCAATCCCTTTGCCTGGCTCATGAAACGGGAAATCCGCACCAATCTGGAATATATGGCCGATGCCCGCGTATTGGAGAACGGCTATGACTCCAAAACCTATCAATACCATTTGTTAGGATTATCACATCAAAAGGCTGCAGCAACCATCTATAACAGTTTCAATGTTTTACCTCTAAAAAAACGCATCAAGATGATGAACAAAAAGAGAACAAAAGAAATAGGAAGGACCAAATATCTGATGTTCCTTCCTTTAGCGGCCTTACTTATGATTGTCAGCAATATCGAAGCAGTGGCACGTACCACAAAGAAGATTGCAGCGGAAGTCATAGAGGCTGTAGACGCCAAAACCGGACAAGCGGTACCGGAAGTTCAAGCCCCTCAAGTAGCTCCCCTACCGGAACAAGATACGAAAACAGTGACTTACAAAGGAAAGGTAGTGGATAAGGATACTCTCGACAATCCGATTTTTGAGGTAGTGGAACACATGCCCGAATTCCCCGACGGAGGCATGTCTGCACTAATGGAATACTTGAGCAAGAACATCAAATATCCGGAAGCAGCCATGAAGAAAGGTACGCAAGGACGGGCTACCGTGCAATTTGTAGTGGAGAAGGATGGCAGTATTACCAATGTAAAAATACTGCGCGGCATTGACCCGGAATTGAATAAAGAAGCCGTACGCGTAATCAGTGCCATGCCCAAATGGAAACCCGGCACACAAAAAGGAGAAGCCGTGCGGGTAAAATATACAGTTCCCGTGATGTTCCGTCTGACGGAAAACAATACACAGGTTAAGTATGCTCCCATTGAAAGCAAAATAGATGAAATGGTGGTAGTGGGTTATGCTCCCGAAGAGGCAACCTACCCGGAGGAAGTAACCGTTTTCGAAGTCGTAGAAAAAATGCCGGAATATCCCGGCGGCATGTCCGCAATGATGGAATTCATCGGCAAAAATATCAAATATCCGGTAGCCGCACAAAAAGCTAAGATTCAGGGAAGAGTGGTCATACAGTTTATAGTGGATAAAGAAGGGAACATCATCTGCCCCAGAGTAATCCGTGGTGCCGACCCACTGCTAGACGCTGAAGCAATCCGTCTGACTACTATCATGCCCAAGTGGAAGCCCGGCATGCAAAGAGGACAAGCTGTAAACGTAAAATATACAGTCCCCATCATGTTCCGTCTGCAAGAACCGGAGAAAAGCCCTGCTGTCCAGAATGCCACTGTTACTCCAACTAAATAAACTAATTTTCTCTCTAAACAAGTCTAAATGAAAAAGGAGCAGTTACCCGTCGCCGGGTAACTGCTCCTTTTTCATAAGGAAAATATCCATGTTTATTTATGCACTTCCACAATCCGTGTCGGCGCCATTTCCATATTTCTGCGGTCTACCTGACGGACTACGGCAGCAGCCAGTTGCAGGAAAGCGCGCCCGGTCACCGTATTCTCATCCAAAGCAACCGGAGTCCCCTTATCACCGCTCTCGCAGATACTCTGCACAATAGGAATTTGTCCCAGCAAGGGTACGTTCATTTTCTCAGCCAGTCTCTTTGCGCCTTCTTTCCCAAAGATATAATACTTGTTTTCCGGCAATTCGGCAGGCGTGAACCAAGCCATGTTCTCCACCAAACCGAGAATGGGCACATTCACCTTATCATTGGTAAACATATTGATGCCTTTGCGGGCATCTGCCAGCGCCACAGCCTGCGGCGTGCTAACAACGATAGCTCCTGTCAGTGCCAAAGTCTGCACCACTGTCAAGTGAATGTCGCTCGTTCCGGGAGGAAGGTCGATAAGGAAATAATCCAGTTCTCCCCAATCGGCATCACCAATCAGCTGCTTCAAGGCATTGCTTGCCATACCTCCCCGCCACAAAGTGGCCTGGTCGGGGTCTACAAAGAAACCGATGGAAAGCAACTTGATGCCATACTTCTCTATCGGAACAATCAAGTCACGTCCACCAATGTTCTCTGCCACCGGACGGGCATCTTCCACTTGGAACATCTTTGGAACAGAAGGCCCGAAGATATCAGCATCCAGCAGACCTACTTTATAACCCAACTTTGCCAAAGACACGGCAAGGTTGGCAGCAACCGTGGACTTGCCTACCCCACCTTTTCCGGAAGACACTCCGATAACATTCTTCACCTGGGGTAATAGTTTACCCACTTCCGGACGTGCCGCCTGACGGCTTTCAGTCGTAATCACAACCTCCACCTCGGGAGAGACATACGTATGTATAGCTGTCTCGGCAGCCTTCACCATTGACTTCATGAACGGATCAGTCGGTTTCTCGAATGTCAACGAGAAGCTGACCTTCATCCCGTCAATCCGCATGTTATCGGCCACCATCTCAGCCTCAACAAGATTCTTTCCGGTACCGGGATAACGCACTGTTGCCAATGCATCAAGGATTAATTTTGGATATAATGTCATTGTATTTACTATTTGACGATTTACTATTTACTATTTTTATGCGAATCAGTAGTAGTTTTAACCACTGATTCACATCATTTGCTGGTTTGCAATCCGCTACGCTTGCTACGGTTATAACTGCGGTACTCATCCAGCTCTATCTCCACATCCGGTTCCTGCAACTCGCCCTCTTGCGGAAGATGGAACTTGATGTACTTGATATTCAAACCACGATCCAGCCATTGTTGTTCATAATAGGTCTTGATGCTGAGTATCTCATCAGCCATGCCGGAGTGGTACAAGTCTTCCGTCATCACATCCACCGGCAGCCGGTTTCTTTCAATCATGTACCGGGTATAGGTAAACATGAAGTTGCTGTCCGTCTTCAGATGGACTATGCCGTCATTCTTCAGGAACTTGCGGTAGCGCTCCATGAAATAAGTGGAAGTAAGCCTTTTGGTCGCCTTCTTCATCTGCGGGTCCGAGAAAGTGAGCCAGATTTCGCTCACCTCATCCATAGCAAAAAAGCGGTCGATGATTTCGATATTCGTACGCAAGAAAGCAACGTTCTTCATGCCCGACTCCAGCGACTCGGTGGCTCCCGTCCACATGCGGGCACCCTTTATATCCACTCCGATGAAGTTCTTTTCGGGAAACATGCGTCCCAATCCGACAGTATATTCTCCCCTACCACAGCCCAGTTCCAGGACAATGGGATGGTCGTTCTTGAAAAACCGCCCGTGCCAGTTCCCTTTCATGTCAAACGGCACATTATCCACCGCGGAATACGGATACTCGAAAACATGCGGATAACTCGCCATATCGGCAAACTTCTCTAACTTGTTCTTTCCCATTTAAGAAGCATTGAAACATAAAACATATTATTTTAGGCACGGATTACACGGATTTTCACGGTCTCTCTTCAATCTATCCGTGCTTTCCGCGCAATCCGTGCCTAAAAGTATAAAAAACAAAGTCCCGGCAAGTCTTATACGATAGACATTGCCATCACCGTATTATTCAACAATCGTCACCCACCCGTGAGTATCCGGCTCGTCACCATACTGGATGGCACGCAGCTTGTTGTAGAGCTTCGTACATACCGGTCCGGGTTTTCCATCCTTGGAAATAACGTATGACTTGCCGTTCTCTACGTCGTCTATACGTTCGATGGGGCTGATAACGGCAGCCGTACCGCAGGCACCCGCTTCCTCGAAAGTCAGCAACTCTTCTTCGGGAACCGGACGGCGTTCTACCTTCATGCCCATGTCCTCTGCCAGCTGCATCAGGCTCTTGTTGGTGATGGAGGGCAGGATGGAAGTGGACTTCGGAGTGATATATGTATTGTCCTTGATGCCGAAGAAGTTGGCGGCGCCACATTCGTCCATGTATTTCTTTTCTTTGGCATCCAGATAGAACTCGCAGGCATAGCCCAAATCGTGCGCCTTCTTGTTGGCACGCAAGCTGGCTGCATAGTTGCCTCCTACCTTATAGACACCCGTACCGAGCGGTGCCGCGCGGTCGAATTCGCGGATAATGACATACGGATTGGTTGAGAATCCACCCTTAAAGTAAGGACCTACCGGGGTCACGAACACCACAAACAGATATTCGCTGGCAGGATGTACGCCTACTTGTGCACCGGTACCCACCAGCAACGGACGGATATACAGAGAAGCACCCGATTCATAAGGCGGAATGAAACGCTCGTTCAGCTTCACCACCTTCAGAATAGCTTCTTTGAAACGCTCCGTAGAAAGTTCCGGCATCAAGATGCCACGGCAAGTGGATTGCAGGCGGGCTGCATTCTCCTCCAAACGGAAGATACGCACTTTACCGTCTTTGCCACGAAAAGCCTTCAAACCCTCAAACGCTTCCTGACCGTAGTGCAAACAAGTGGCAGCCATGTGCATAGGAATGGTTTCCTCACTGCAAACTTCCAGTTCGCCCCATTGTTCGTTACGATAGTAAATTCTCACATTGTAATCTGTCTTCATATATCCGAACGGCAGATTAGCCCAATCAAGTTCTTTCATATCTCAAAGTATTAGTTACTTCTATTACGTACATTTTGCAACAAAAATAGCTTTTATTCTTCAGATTCCCACTTCTCCGACAGTAATTTTTCAATTTCCTTGTCAGCTTTGGTCAATTTATCGCTGCAAAATGCTATAATTCCGTTTGCTTCCTTTATTTTTTCAGCAAGCACATCTATCTCCAGTTCGTTGTTGTCTATCTGGCTGACAATTTTCTCCAAACGTGCCATGGCTTCGGAGTAGGTCTCTTTTTTCTTGGTTACCGGCATAATTGAAATTAATTAATCGTTGTACTTCTCAAGCCGTTTGTCAGAATTCCCGTCTTTGGGCGATGCGTTCTCCCACTTCATCTCCTTGGACGTCAGTTTCAAAATATGATATTGTTCAGTACAATGTTCCTCTTTATCATACAACTTAATCAATTTTTCATCAAGACTTATGATATAAGTTCCACGAAAAGGGACTCCGTTAGATAACGGGCTTCCGGTATAAACTTCATAGGTCTTGTCTGCATTAAACGTATAGCAGGTCACAAAATCGTCCTGCAGGACTGGTTCTTTCACAATCCACTTACCTACCAGTTGAGGAATTTCGACCTTATCATCCTCATCCGTACATGAAATAAAACTAAATGCCATACTTATCAGTATCAGCATAAAAAACAAATTTTGTGTTTTCATCTTTGTTCATTTTAAATGATTTAAACAATATTCATAAAATGCAGAGATTTGCAAAACACTGCATGAATGAGAGGAGAGTTAAATATGTACTATTGAAACCACTTCACCATTCTGCAGACGGGTTGTTATCATATCATTCTCCTGCAGTTCATCTGCATTCTTCACTACTTTCCCATCTTTCAACGTAATGCTGTAACCGCGGGCCAACAACTTTTCCGGTGAAGCATCTGCCAATCGTTGTTGCAACAATTCCAGGCGATGGCGATGGCGGAACAAAGAGGAAGTCACAGCCTGCACCACATCTTTCCGCACAGTCAGCAAAGCCATTTTTGCATCGGATATACGATGGTATGCGGCAGAAGGAATCCGGTTCTTGTAACCAGAGAGTCTGCGCTGTTCCTGCTGCAACAGATTCCTGACACCCTCATGCAAGCGAGAAGCAAGCATTTCCAGTTCATCAGCAGCGCTGTCCATGGACTCTATTAAGAATTCGGCAGCCGCCGTAGGGGTCTTTACACGGGTATGTGCCACAGAATCCAGCACCGTGTCATCCCGCTCGTGACCGATGCCCGTTATGACAGGCAACGGAAACTGTGCACAAGCAGCAGCAAGCAGATAAGTATCGAAACCGGATAAGTCGGACGTGGCGCCTCCACCGCGAATAATGACAACCACATCAAACTCGGACAAGCGTGCATTTACCCGGTCGAGAGCAGAGAGGACAGACTCCTCCACACGGTCGCCCTGCATCAGGGCAGGAAACAGTTCCGTATAAAAGTAGAAACCCCGGGAATTGTTTTCCAGCTGATGACAGAAGTCACCATAGCCCGCCGCCGTCGGTGAGGATATGACGGCAATACGTTGCGGCAGGCGGGGCATATCCAGTTCTTTATTAAGAGTGAGCACCCCCTCTTCCTCGAGCTGTTTCAGTATCTCCCTGCGGCGGCGTGCCATATCGCCCAAGGTATAGGTGGGGTCTATGTCCTGCACCGTAAGGCTATAGCCGTAAAGTTCGTGGAAGCTGACGGTGACCTGCACCAGCACTTTGATGCCCGCAACAAACGCCTGCCCCGTGGCTTCCTCAAAATAGGGCTTCAGCAGGCGGAACACATTTGCCCAGATTGTTCCTCTCGCCTTAGCTATCAGGCTGTTGCTGCGAGGGTCTTTCTGCACAAATTCCAGATAGCAATGCCCCGTACTGTTGGTACGCACATCGCTCAACTCCGCCTGCACCCAACACTCGTCAGGAAGGCATTGTTCCAGACTGCGGCGCACAAGGGCGTTGAGCTCATACAAAGACAACGATTCCATATGGCTATCTTTTGAGCAGATAATCCTGATATGCTTTCCACATATCGGGCACGCCATAACCGTAGATGTTATCGGGAAAATCGGCACGGTCACCGGAACGGCGCACCAATTCCATCACTTCTTTTGCCGTAAGTTCGGGGCAAGCCTGCCACAAGCAGGCCACCATGCCGCACATAATGGGTGAGGCAAAAGAGGTACCGTTCGCCCTTCCCTGGTTGCCGTCCGTGCGTATCACGTCGGCACCCAGCCCGACGGCTACATCAACTACGTCAACGGCGCCAACATCGGCGGCTTCATGAAGGTCGCCAACGCCATGCTGGCGCAGGGTTGCGTATAACCGGCAGCCAAGTATTAAGTATGGGAAATCCCGGGCTTCTGGCAAGGAAGCCCGGGATTTTTTATTGTCCGTGCGCGAATTATCCGTGTGCGAAGGGTATCGTGCCGAGGAGGGATTCGTGCGGAGACCCGCATCGGAAGCATATCCGGCCCGAAAATGGATTACAGGAACAGCACAGCCAGCGTCGCGACGGCAAAGCCGCCGCAGAAACCCGCAAGCACCTGCTGTCCGTTATGGCAGCCCAGGTAAAGGCGTGCGGAGGCCAGTGCACCCGCACAGAGAATGGCGACCATCAGCGGCACCATCATGTTGCCTACGCCCGCAACGTTCATCACCACCAGCAGCGCCACGGCAGCGCCCATGGCCGTAAGGTGCAGGCTGATCTTCCAGTAGAACGACACGACGAAGCAGAGCACTTCGCAGCACGCCGCGGCGATCATGAACTTGCGCAGGAAGATCGCCGACGGGATTGGCGATGGTGATGGCGCAAAGCACGTAGCAGACGGCCCCGACCAGCAGCGGCAGCAGCCGCTCGCGCCGGTTGTCCACCTTAAAGTCGGAAATGCGTCCCAATGAGCGCAGCACGCCCAACGCCAGCAGGGGGATGATCATCGCATAGAGCACGACAACCCACAGCAGGTAGAACTTCACATTGGCGGGATAATGCGCGAAAACGGTGAGCGTCAGCAACACGACGATCAGGTAGAGGGGCAGCAGGAACGGGTGCAGCACCCACGATATTCCGTTCGAAAGTTTCTTATACATCATTCAAATTTA
>OHNF01001058.1_pt1 | contig 14518 bp, 20 predicted proteins | sample 1569491 | NCBI WGS metagenome assembly OHNF01 (sample SAMEA3879557, study PRJEB24766) | human gut metagenome | biome: human-associated habitat; feature: feces | place: USA | collected 1985/1987 | reverse complement strand
TGTATCATATATCACATTTTTTATATTAAAACCCTACTCTATCCCAAACTTTCATATCACCGTTTCTTCCTTCTGGATGTCTTACCAAATCACTTACTTCACTTTCTGCATTTCTTAATGCAGCATATACTCTTTTAATTGATTCATCATTCATATCATATTCCACTTCTAATACATTTTGAAAATCTTCAATTGCTTGTATTAAATTGTAATAAGGCTGTTTGAGGGTATGTGATTCTTTTAAAGTCAAAATTTTCTTAATTGACTCATATAATATTTTTGTTAAATCATTTTCATTTAAATATACTTTTTTCATCATAAATGTTTTTATTTGTTATAATACATATTTATTTTGATATTTTTTTTATTATATTTTGTATAAAAAATAAAAGCTGTGGCAGATAGTAACTTAAATTTAGTGAAAATTTTTGAAGATGTTCTAAAATCAGAACGTGCAATTGTAGTTACATTACCATCATCAGAACAATGGGAAGATTATCAAAAAGAAATGGATGCTGTTAAAGATTATTCACAAGTAATGAATTTTAAAGTTCCATTTTTTCCAAAAGGTATTAATAAAGGGGATAAATGTTATATTGTTCATGATGGGAAAGTAAAAGGATGGATGGAAGTTGTTGGAATGGAAGAAAAAGAATTTACTTGTTCAACAACTGGAAGAAAATGGATGGGAAAATTTATTATGCGTTCAGGACCTTTTCACCCATTAGAAAGAGAAATACCAATGAAAGGTTTTCAAGGTTTTAGGTATTTCAATTTAGAAGAACATTTATAATAACAAAAAAGAAATTTAATACATCATGAGTAATATAGAAGAGATGTTTAAAAAACAACTTAATAAAGAAAGTTTCTCTAAACCAATTAAAAATCATAACAATAATGCAAATGATTTAAAAAAAATAGAATTTGATGAAATCTTATCTCAAATACCAAGTGACGATGAATATCAAAAACAACTGGAACAAAAAATTAAAGAAATGGGTGGAATATCTGAAAATATAGAACAACCTATTAATAAAAAAAGAATGTGGGAATATAACTCTATTGACGATTTACCAATAGCAACTATACAAGAAGAAAAAAAATTTGAAAACCCATTTATAAATATTTCTAAAATAAATGTGCGTGATTTAATATCAACTGAAGAAGATGTTAGAGTGGTAATAGAACATGTGTTTTGTCCTAAATGTGGAGAAGAATTAATATCTTTAAACAGTGTATCTTGGAATCCATATAATTTTGAGAGAATAATCACAACTGAATGCCCTAAATGTCATTTTAAAGCATTAACTGATGTACCAGTTCCAACAGTTAAATATTATAATAAAAATAATGAATTAATAAAAGCCTTCGATGAAAACTAAAATAGCAATTGACCTTAATGATGTAATTCGTTCATATACATCACAATTTGCATCTCAATATAAAAAAAATATTGACCCACATTTTGATATTGACAATGTTAATATTGAAAGCAGTGATTTGACACAAACTTTTCCTTTTGATAGTGAAGAAGAATATCAAGATTTTGTATATACTGACCATCCTTATGAGTTATTTGGATGTGCTGAACCAATGGCTCGGCAACTACAATTTAGATTTCATGAGTGGCTTGGAAATGACCTAAGAAATATTGTAGATGAAGATGATAACCCAAACGAACCTGATGTGATGTTAGTAAGTCCATTTGAAATCAATCTAACAATTCAAGCAAGTTTATATTTCTTACATAAAATAGCATCAAGAGTAAGAGAATATTATTTTCCTAAAGATTCATTGACTATTTGGGACAGATGTGATATATTAATTACAGCTAACCCTTGGTTACTTGATAATAAACCTGAAGGTAAAGTTAGCATCAAAATTAAATCTTCTTATAACACTGAATCTGAAGCTGATTATGAATTTGATTCTTTTATGGAATTAATGCAAGGTGGGACAAAAGTAATGGAAGAAATTTTAAATAAAATTAAAAAACAATAATAATATGTTTTTAGAAATAGAAAACGAAGTTTATGCACTTGATTTAGATGAAATTGTTGATTTCATCTTCAAGCCACACAATAATAAAAATGTTGAAAGTTCTCAAACATTAGTTTATTCAACTGATGAAAATGATAATGAAAATAAGTTAAAACTTGTTACTAAACAATTGACTGAAAATAAAAATAATGATAATGCCAATAATATTGATGCTATCAAATATGATTTAACAAGACAATTGCTTGAAGTCATCATGGGAATTGGAGTTAAAACAAATCCATTTGGTGAAGTTGTAGAACAAGATGTTGCAACTGAAAGTTTAGTTGAAAGTGTATCGGTAGGTGAAGCAATTGCATTCAATACCTTTTTAAACAAAGGATTTTTAATAAATGTTAAACAAAATTAATCATGGATAATACCAAAGAAATTGTACAAAGAATTGAAACTGAAATAGGAAAATTAAAAGATAAATCTTTTAAAGTGTTATTTTATGTGCCTGATGCTAAAAATAACGCAACAGGATATATATCATATATATACCAAATGGCTTTAACATTACAACAACTTGGTTATAATGTTAAAATGTTATATCAATTAGATAATGAATATACAGCAGAAGAATTAAAAAAATTAAATTTAGAGAATCAACCAATTGATGATAATAGAGTTTTTGTTGGTGTTACTGAATCTCTTGGTGAAAAATATGTGGCACTTGAACATGCTAATATTCAAAACGAAGAATTAGAAGTATCACCATCAGATTTTTTAATTATTCCTGAAGTTTATTCTTCTGTAATGAACCAAACAAAAAAATTATCTTGTAAAAGAATCGTATTAACACAAAACTATAACTACCTTACAGATTTTATTCAAGTAGGCGTTTCTTGGGCTAACTTTGGTATTACAGATACAATTACTAGTTGCTTAAACCAAGCTGAATTGGTTAACTCTGTATTTCCTTATGTTAAAACAAAAGTACTTACTCCTTATATACCTTCTTATTTTTATGAAGGAAATGAGCCTAAAAAATTAATTGTAAACATTATAACAAAATCACAAAAAGATGCCAACAAAATCATTAAACCATTTTATTGGAAATATCCAATGTATAAATGGGTATCATTTAGAGATTTGAGAAGTTATCCAAGAGAAATGTTTGCTGATTATTTACGTGAAGGTGCAATTACCATTTGGGTTGATAGTGATACACAATTTGGCTATGCACCACTTGAAGCTATTAAATCTGGAAATATTGTAATTGGTAAAATCCCTGAATTAATACCTGAATGGATGTTATCAGAAGATAAAACACAATTATTAGATAATGGAATATGGTTTAATGATATTAATAGTGTGCATAAAATTATTGCTGATGTTATACGAACATGGATAAATGATGATATTCCATCTGAAATTACAGATGCAATGAAAGAAACTGCTAAAAAATATTCATTTGACGAATATAAAGTTAATTTAGATAATTTAATAAACTCTTATATTAATGAAAGAGTGAAAGAATTTCAAGAAGTTATCATTGTAGCAAAAAGTAAAATAAATGATGAAAAAGTAGAAGAATAATGAAAGATTTAACAGTAATTATACCATTACATGAATATGATGACACTATTGGCAATTCATTAATGAATGCGATTGAAAGTGTTAAAAAACAAGAAAATGATGATAACAATACATCTATCATCATTGTAGCAAAAAATGATATTGTTTCATTAATAAAAAATAAAATAAGTAAAGTAAAAGGAATTGACATTTTATCAAATGATGGTGAAACAGATTTCTGTTCCCAAATTAATCTTGGTGCGGCTAACTGTAAAACTAAATATTTTTCTATTTTAGAATTTGATGATGCTTATGCGCCTAAATGGTTTAAAAATGCAGCACAGTATCTTAATTGTGACCCGTCTATTAATATTTGTTTACCATTAAACGAATATAGAAATAGTGAGAACGGAGAATTGATTTCATTTGGTAATGAAATTGTATGGGCTAGTGCATTTTCTAATGAGCTTGGTGTTATTGATAGTGAATGTCTTGAAACAAAATATGATTTTAATATGACAGGTGCTATTTTTGATACTAATGATTTCATTGAAATTGGTGGACTAAAACCATCAATAAAAGTTGCATTTTGGTATGAATTTTTATTAAGGGCGACATATAAGGGATTGAAAATATATGTAGTGCCTAAATTTGGATATATGCATATTTTGAATAGAGAAGGTAGTTTAATGTCTCAATATACAGCAACTATTGATGCAAATGAAGGCATTGCTTGGTATAACTTAGCAAAAAGAGAATATCCATTTAAAGAAGATAGGAAAAAAGTACCCAATATGGAACTTGAAAATAATGAAATTAATGAATTAAAATAATAATTTGGCATCATTTTAAAGGAAAAGAACGATTATTTTAAATTGTTAAAAGGAATGAATCTTAAATTGTTAAGATATAAATGATAATACGATGTTGCTAAAAATATATATAAGCAACAAAATGGGAAAACGAGGAAGAAAACCGAGTACCGAAAAAAGAACAGGCTATTTTTATGAAGAAGAAGAACAGGCTTTTGTTGATTATATGAATTGTGAAAATCAAGAAGAAAAGGATAGAATTTTTAATGCTAAGTTATTACCTGCATTTACTAAAATGATAGAATCTATCATTAGACGATATAATCTGTTTACACCATCTGAAGAGTTTACAGATACTTTTAATGATACTCTATCATTTATGTTAACTAAAATTAGTAATTTTGATGTTACTACTGGTAAGAAAGCCTACTCATATTGTGGAACTATTTGTAAAAACTACTTAATATATAAAATTAATCAATTTACAAAAAACCAAAAAAGAAATGCATCTTATGATGATATGGCTAACGAGTTAAATGAAGATTCAAAATTTTCTTATTCTGATAACGATTCATTAGTAACGTTCAATACAGAATTAATTAACGAAACTATTGAGGAAATGCAACAAATGCTCCTTCCTGATAAGATACATGAGCTAACAGAAAATGAAATCAAAATAGGACATTCATTATTAGATTTATTGATGAATTGGCAAGATATTATGGCTCATATGGGAAGTAACAAGTTTAATAAATCATCCATTCTGTACTTTTTAAAAGAAACCACCTTATTATCAACTAAAGAAATTAGAGATGGTATGAAAAAATTTAAACATATATATTTCAATACGAAAGAAGGTTTATTAAACTAAAAAATGAAAATATTACTATTTATTAAAAAATGTAAAAATATGGGAGTTACACCTAAAAGATATAAAGTCAAGTTAAATTCAGTTGAAAAAGTAGAAGAACTTCTTCAAGAAACATACAATCAAGCATGTCAGCAGATTGTTACAATTCAAGAAGAAATGAATAAACTTTCTCAATCAACAATACTTGCACAAGAAATTACAGATGCTAAAACCAAATATGCTAAAGCAATGAATGATTTTATTGCCAATAAAGATAAAGCAATTGGCAGAAAACTTGAAATCGCCAAATTTATGGGCGACATATTGAAATATAATGGTGATATTGAAAAAAGTGTTAATGAAAATGCAGCCAATGCAGCCGTTGGTGGTTTGAATTGGGATGAAATTAAAAAAGCTATGCAATCAGTTGAAAATAACCAAACAACAGAAGAATATAAATTGAATTAATATGGCAAATTTAAAAAAAGCTAAAGCATATGCATTTGCTACCATAGCAGCAGCACAAACAATATTAGAGAAATATCCGAATCTATCAACAACCGATTCGTTTATTTCTATTAATGCTTCAACAAATCCGTTTGATTTTTTAATGGATTTGTTAAAAAGTGCTGGGGGTTATGATAGATTAATAAATGTTTTATCTAAATTTATCACATATGAATTGGATGGAATTGAATATGCTATTAAGGGGATTTTAATTGCCAACATAAAAGATTTCATATCATGCTCTATCAATCCATTTATTAGTGAAGATTTGTTAAAAGAAGGTATTTGCTTTGATTTATCACAAATTGATATTACAGGACAACTTTTAGCAAATCCATTAGACCCTAAAATTGGCAAATATTTTTATTTCGGCTGTGATGGGATGAATTCAGCAGCAGAGGTTGTTGGTTCATTAGATTTTAATGCATTTCTTTGGTATGTACTTAACAAGTCTAATGGTCGGGTTGTTTGGGATAATAGATTGAAGAGAAGTAAAAAAAGCACTCAATCATTGAGTGATGATGATACAAGACCAATCATTACAATAGAATATGTTGAACGTTCAACTGGATTGAAAAATAGTGATTGGAGTCAAGGTTATTTACAAGTACCATACAATAACATTATTCATGTTATGTTAGGTGATACAACAAAAAAACCTGCATTACCAGGAGATTTAGTTCCTGATAATTACAAGAAAAACTATTATAGAAAGAAAACATTAATTCAATTTAATTATGATTATGTTTCTTCAATTAAATTGTTTGATTCTAAAGTAGTAGCTGCTCAATTATTGGATAAATTAACAAATGCCTTATCAATTGATATGTCACTAACATTTAATCAACAATTGGTTAAATATGAAGTGAGCGAAATCGTTAAAAGTGTGGTTGAAACAGATGATAGTGAAGTTAGTGATTGTTTCTTTACATTTTCTAACGAAAAATATAATTCTATGTTAGAAAAAGCTGAATTAGTTCATGCAGGTTTATTTTCGGTTAACGGAGAACAAAATAATAGTATAACCATCAATCCTGAAGATATTTTAAACAGCTTGAATGGTATAAGTGAAGCTGCTTCATTAGAAGAACAAAAAACAATTATTGAAGGGGCATTAACTGAAATATCTAAAACATTATCAACAACATATGAAGATGAAAAAAATAATTTGAATTTCAATGTTCAAATGAATTTTATTGATAATATTATTAACGAATTAACAAGCGTGATTGTTAGCTCATTAATATCACCTAAATTATATTTGTTGTTGGCAATAAATTTTAAACTTATGGGTATTCCTGGAATGCCTGATGTTAAATCTTTTATTGCTATGAGTAAAAATATGTTAATACAAATTATTCGTATGATACGTGATTTGATTATTAAATTTTTACTTGATTATTTGATGGAATTATTACAACCATTAATTGAAATGTTATCAGCTAAAATGGTTGTTGAAAGTGTTCAATATTATAAAACTTTAATTGAACAATTAATTAAGGCTTGTCGTTTGAAACGTGGAAGTACACAAGATTGGAATCCTGATAATGTGGATTATGCTGATATTATACAAACCGAAAGCCAACCAATAATAAATGAATGTTAAATTATATAATATATGAGTTGGGTACAAACAATAGCTGATGGTATTGGGGCTGCATTTGATTTTGTTAGACCTGCATTAATATCTATCCCACCATTGATTATGGTGTGTTCTATTATGCAACGTCCTGGTATGTCTGCAATAGCATTAGCAGCAGCCATAATAAGAAGATTACCTGAAGCTGGAATTAATACAGATGCTTTAGATGATGGTTCTCAAAATAAAGTTACAGCTTTTGTGAGAATTTTGGCTGAAGAAATTGTTAATGAAATTAAAAATAATGCAAGAGTTGATGTAGCAGTGGCTCCAGGGGTCTTAACAAGTTTTGGTACAGGAGCTAATTCAGGTGGACCAGTATCAGTATTTTCCACAAATACAACACCAGCAGTAGTAAATGGTATTGTGCGTTAAAAAATGTTAGATAGATATACTTTTATTTGGAAAGCAATACAAAAACATGGTTACAAATATGATTATAGAAAAGTAAATTATATTAATAGCCAAACAAAGGTTTGTATTATTTGTCCTGAACATGGTGAATTTTGGCAAAGACCAAATGACCATTTAATGAAGAAAGGTTGTTTAAAATGTGGAATTGTTAAATCCAGTATAAAGCAAAGTATGGAATTTAATGAATTCATCACAAGAGCTAAAAAAATACATAATGATAAATATGATTATACGGAAGTTAAATATGTTAACAATAGAACCAAAATTTGTATAATTTGCCCTAAGCATGGTAAAATTTGGATAACACCATTTTCACACTTACAAGGTCAAGGATGTCCAAAATGTAATGATAACTTTCCATTAACAACAGAAAGTTTTAGTAAAAAGGCTAAACATGTACATAATAACAAATATGACTATTCAAGAGTGAATTATATAAATTCACAAAAGAAGGTTTGTATTATATGCCCTATTCATGGTGAGTTTTGGCAAAAACCTTCAAAACACTTACAAGGTCAAGGATGTTCTAAATGTGCAAATGAGAAAAATATCAGTGAATTAAAAATAAAAGAATTTTTAGAAAAACATTTTGATAATGTCAAATATCAAGTAAAATTTGATTGGCTTGGAAAACAAAGCCTGGATTTTTATCTTCCAGACTATAACATTGCAATTGAGTATCAAGGTAGGCAACATTTTATTGATATTCATAATAATAACTCTGAATTTGTAAAAACATGTAAGAGAGATAAATTAAAATTTATTAAATGTGTTAAAAATAATATTAAACTTATATATTTTACATATGACAAAAGAAATTTGCCAATCAAATATAATTCAGATATTATAACAGAAGAATATGAATTAATTAATTTTATTAATACATGGAAAACTTAAACTTGGCTACTAATGCCGAATTGAAAAAAAGACAAGAAGAATTACAAACAGAATTTGATGAAACAAAATTGTTTGTAGCTAAATATATGCTTCATCTGGAAGAATTGGAAAAAGAATACATGGATATTGAAAATATCCTTAATAAACGTTTAAAAAAGGAATAAATGATGACAAATGATACGTCAATTGTAAGACTATGTGAAGTAAAATCAATTATTGATGACACAGATGGGTTAAGAATAAAAGTTAGATTAACCCCTGAAGATAATGATATTACTTTGGATAAAGATTTACCTTATGCATTTCCTTTAATTCCAAAAATGCTACATGTTACTCCCAAAATAGGAGAATGTGTTTTTGTTATATTAGCTAATCAAGGCGATAAAAGTGGAAACAGATATTACATAGGTCCTGTTATTTCTCAACCTCAAATGCTCAACAAAGACCCATTTAATTTCTCTGCGGTTTCATTACTTGAAGGAAATCAAGTAATATCACCTGCTGAAGCACCATCAATGAATCCACAAATTAATGGTACTTTACCTGAATATGGTGATATTGCAATACAAGGTAGGCAGAATTGTGATATTATTATGAAAGATAATGAAATGAGAATTCGTTGTGGGTTTAAAGAATCACCAACAGCAGCACAACCAAATAATTTATTTTTTAACAAACTTAACCCAGCCTATATTCAGATGAAATATATACAAGGTAAACTAAAAACAAATAAAGAAGAATTTGGAAGTGCAATTAATGTTGTTGCTGATAAAATCAATTTATTAAGTCATATATCTAGAGATAATTTCAATTTAACTGATGCAACAAGTTTAATAAGTGATGAAGAATTATTAAAAATATTAGATTCTGCGCATCCAGTGGTATATGGTGATACTTTGGTTCAATTCTTGAAACTATTTTTGAATGCATTTATGACACATAGCCATGCATTCCCAATGGACCCACCAACAAACAATACAATTTTAACAAATGCATCTACATTTAACTTTAATGAGATGTTATCGACTTCAATCAAAGTAAATTAACTATTTATTGTAAATAAGAATATAAAATTTACAATAATGATAGTTACTAAAACGTTTTTAGACCGTTGCAACACAATAATCAAAGATAGTCCTGTAAATACAGGCTTAAACCCTGTTGCAGAACTTAACTATTCAAAACTACTAACCAGAATAATCCTTCACTTTGACCATAATAAAGTGAAGGATTTGGTGTGTGATAAAACTTACCCTGATATTTCAAAACTTAAACATGTATTAAAAATGATTAATTGTGGCTCAATTGATATGTCCACATTTGATAAAAAAATGTTATCTTCCACTTTCAATAGTAAAAAAGAAAGGGCAGTATCATTTGATTTAATATTTTTTTTAATTCCACAAACTTGGGATAATGGTAGAGGTTTTGATTATGTGGAAGATTTGTACATTGGTTCTCATAATTCCCTTTCAACTGATGGTTCCAATTGGTATCAGGCAAGAAATGGTTTCTTATGGGAAACAGAAGGAATATACACAACAAACAAACTTTCAATAGAATTAGATAAGTTCTCTTCAAAAGATGGTAATAAAAGTGATATTATAATTGGCGTGTCACGTTTTGAATTTGGTAATGAAAATATTAATCTGGATATTACTGAAACATTCAACAAATACATTACTGGAGAACTTGAAAATTTTGGAATAGGAATCGCTTTCTCACCAAGTTTAGAATTAACTGAAAGAGAATTTACACAATATGTTGGTTTCTTTACACAATTTACTAATACATTTTTTGAGCCTTATGTAGAAACTACATATGATGAAGTAATTTCTGATGATAGAGCAACATTCTATTTGGATAAACCTAACAGATTGTATTTTTACTCGAATGTAGGCGGTTTTCCCACTAATTTGGATGAACTACCCACTTGTATCATAAACGGGTCAGAAATCGCTTCTAAACAAGCGACAAAGGGTGTCTATTATGTTGAGTTAGAATTATCTTCTGAAGATTATGGAAATAAAGAAATGGTGTATGATACTTGGACTAATCTTATTTATAAAGGAAGAAAATTAAAAGATGTAGAACTTGATTTTGTGACTCTATCTGAATTTGATTTTTATCAGTTTGGGAGTGGAGACCAATTACCTAAACAATATGTTCCATCTATAAGAGGTATTAATTATGATGAAAAAATTAAACGTGGTGACATCAGAAAAGTAATCGTTGAAGCAAGAATACCTTATACAACAAATCAATTACAAATAATTGACAATATGGAATACAGATTATATGTGAATGATGGTGTGAGAGAATTAGATGCAATTTCATGGCAAAAATTAGAAAGATGTTGGAATCACAATTACTTCTTGATTAACACAAACGATTTATTACCAAATAGATATAAAATAGACATTAAGATAAGTTCTAATTTAGAAGTAAAACACTTCGAAAATATTTTATCTTTTGATATAATTAATGATGTAACCGAGGTTTATACCTGATATTTATTAATAAAAGAAATATAAAAATCTATGAAAGCAATTGAAATTGTAACACATACATATTATATTATAAAGGTGTAATGATAACGTTATCATTGCGCCTTTTTCTTTTTTAATAATAAAGAATAATTTAAAAACTATGGGTCGTAAAAAAAACCTGAAAGGTATTGATGAAGCTGACTTGGAGCTTATCAACTCAAAAATGGCATATGGTGCTGAAGATAGGGGCGAAAGTTCCTACACCAATTGTTCAAAAGCCTTAAATTACAAAATTAACCTTAAATGTAAGAATCAATCACAAAAACTTTTACATAATTTGATTAAATCAAAAGAAGTAACATTTTGTGCAGGCGCAGCAGGTACAGGTAAAAGTTATGTAGCATTAGCAACAGCTTTGGAGTTATTAAAAGGTGATAATGCTTATAAAAAAATTATAATTGTTGTACCAACTGTTCAATCTGATTTAGAAATTGGATTTTTGAAAGGAACTATTGAAGAAAAAATTATGCCTTACGCACAAGCCCATATATATACAATGGAGAAAATATTGAATGCGGCTGGTAATAATGGTAAAGAAGTTGTTAAAGAATTACAAAAATGCGGACTACTTGAAATTATGTGTGTGTCCTTTTTAAGAGGTTTGACAATTGATAACGCTGTTGTATTGATAGAGGAAAGTCAAAACTTACCAAAATCAGCATTCAAAACTTTATTAACAAGAATTGGTGATAATTCCAAATATATATTTGATGGAGATTTAGACCAAATAGATAATAAAGAAATAAAGAAAGGTGCATCAGATTGTGGTTTAAAATATGCTATTGATAAACTTAGTGATTTGGAAGATGTTGGAAGTATGCAATTTACTAAAGATGAAATAGTTAGAAACCCAATCATATCAAAAATCCTTGATAGATGGGACGGAAAATAATAAAAAATTAAAAAATAAACGAGAATTCTTTGGAGTTCTCGTTTTTTATTCGTATATTTGCATAAACTTTTAATAATAAAATATGGTTAATAAAGATTTAGTCAATAAAATGAAATTTATTGGTGATACACTAGATAATCATGGTGTTGAATATAAATTTGATGCTAAACATTGTTCAGTTATGATTATGATTGAACATATGTATGAATTGTTGGCTAACATAACATTCGTACCAAATTCAGTTTTTACAGGAAATACACAATATGCTGAAGCTAAATCAGTTGTTGATGAACTAATTAAATAATAATATGGAAACAAGAGATGAATTAAGATTTAAGGAATTTAATGTAGGAGTAATAGTTGGTAGATTTCAAGTGCCTGAATTGCATAGAATGCACCATGATTTGATACAGTCTGTAATTGATAGGCATGAAAAAGTTTATATATTCTTGGGTATTCCCAAGAATAATGAACTTACTATTTCAAATCCACTTCCATTTGATGCAAGACAGGAGATGATAACAACAGAATTTCCAAATGTTAAAGTTCTATTTATAAAAGATAGAGAATCTAATGAAGAATGGGTTAGAAATCTTGATGACCAAATAGAAAGTATCACAACTTCGTTTGATAAAGTTACTGTTTATGGTAGTCGTGACAGTTTCTTGGAAACTTATCATCAGAATGGTGGCAAATACCCATCATCAGAATTAGTTTCAACAGAAAGAATATCTGGTACTGAATGTAGGCATGATGTTGCAAGAAAAACAATAAATTCTGTTGATTTTCGTAAAGGAATAATTTATGCATTAATGAATAAATAAATATGATTAAAAAATTACTAATTAAACACTATCACTTCTAGGTAAAATTAACATTTAACTTAGAAGATTATGATAAAAGATTTTAGAATTAAAACTGACAATAGAGGTCGTGGGTATAAGTATAACAGAACTTATATTAAGAAAAATCAAGCTAACTTTATACCATTTAGCAAGGGTTCTTATGTTTCAAAATGGGATGATGATTATTGGCATGGGAATAAGAAAGTAGACAATTACATTGTGCGCTTTCTTATGAAAAATGTTGGTAAACATCTTGATGAAGTATTCAACAAGTTTTCCAAATTAGGTTTCAGAAATTTAAAAGAAATATATTCCAAATGGGATGAATATATTGAACAAGAACATTCATATACGTGGGATTTGAAAAGATGGGGAAGAATTATTGGATTTTATACTGATGAAAATAATATTCTTTGTCATAACAAATGGAATAAATATGACTATAAAGAATATGTTCATTTTACATCTGAACAATTAAATTGGAACGATACAAGAGAGATTCCTATATTTGGAAAAGTGAGAGAAGAACCAAATGGTGATTTAATTGGTACTGCTAAAAGAGTTAGATATATTAACGATTTCTATGTAATATACAAAGGAGAAATTTTATTACTTCCTGTATATCATGTTCCATGTGGAGAAATTGAAAGTTGGGAATCTCATAGAGTGGGTACTTCACAGTATCAGCATAACCAAAGATATGAAAATACATTTAAAAAAGTTTATATCCCATTAAGAAAAGGATATAGATTTGTATCAAACAATTGGTATGACTATTATTCTGGTCAAGAAAAAGTTGTAAATGATGATGGTAAATACGAATATATTAAAAAAGATGTAATTGGTAACTTAGGTTATGGAAATTTACATTTTCATATAATAATTGCACAAGCCGAAAAAGAATATGAAAAAGTTATGTTCAAAAAAAGAATCTCTGAAATTTGAAGAAAATGCATACACACAAAAATGTTGGTATGATGGTTCTCTTAAAACTGAAAGAGATTGTTGGTATTGTGAAGGTTGTGATTTCTATTTTTATCCCAATGATGAAGCATCACATACGTTTGCACCATATGGCATAGAATATCCACAAAACTATACAATAGATGAACTTCATAATATGTGGACAAAAAGTAAAAAGGGTGAGAATTAATTCTCACCCTTTTTTATTGCCCTTTAAACTGTTTTGTGGTTAGTAATGTAAGGGCTTGACTCCCCCAATTAAAAGCATTGATTGTTTCTGGTACATCACTACCAATAGGTTTAGCTATATATACATCATATACACTTAATGTACCATTAGTTGTTTCAAATTTTAATATAATCTGCATTAAATTTTCTGGTTCTTCAAGTAAATACAAACCATTATCATAATCACAACTACCACTAATTGATTTACATATATTATTTAAATATATCATAATGTTTCTATGGTTTTGTCGTTGGTCAAAATAAGGCTCATTATCAGTTTCAAACTCTTCATCACTATCATCAATATCATTTTGATAGAAATCTTCTTTTAATATATTTTTAACACAAGCTTCTGTTATTTGTT
>OHNF01001057.1_pt1 | contig 14533 bp, 8 predicted proteins | sample 1569491 | NCBI WGS metagenome assembly OHNF01 (sample SAMEA3879557, study PRJEB24766) | human gut metagenome | biome: human-associated habitat; feature: feces | place: USA | collected 1985/1987 | reverse complement strand
ACCTTTGATTTCGGTCTTGGAAGGAATCTTATCTTCCGCCGAGGCTGTTCCATATTCCGGGGTAGAAGCTACTATCTTTACGGTTTGTCCGGGCTGTGGAACCGTATTCGATATATAAAGCGTATCTGTTACCCATCCACCTCGATCCTCTCCGAGCCAACGAGAAGATTTCCAATAGGAATATTCTTTCCAAGGCATCTCCTCCTTGAAGATCCCGTCTATGTATAATTCCACCTTGGCGTTTCGAATCGTTACGTCCGGCTTGCTCTCTGAGTGAAACCATGTGCGGGATATGCTGGCCATTACGACCGTATCCGGCGAGAAGGCAGAGTTGATCACCATTTTCGGTGTAGTACGATATTCCTCTAGGTCAAACTTCCTGTAACAGGAGGTTAGGAGCAGGCTGGATAATAAGATTGATAAATAGAATATAGGTTTCATGTTCTTTAGAATTTATAAGTATATGATATAGACGGAATGATCGGTAAGAGCGATAACGTCTCGAAATAATGGCTATAGTTTATCCAAGACCGCTTATGGATAGTTATCGGGTTCATCTGGCAATAAGCGTTATATACGCTGATATTCCAGATACCGAGATGGCCGTTCTTTTTAGGTCGATAAATATTAATCCCCAGATCTAAGCGGTGGTAAGCGGGGAGACGTACGTTATTACGCTCCGTGAAATAGTCCAAGCCTCCTTCCGGTAAGAGCGGAGGGACAGGAGTGAGGCCCAAATCCTCGTAATTCTCGAATGCCACCGTAACCCGGTTTCCGGTCATGAAAGTCCAGCTTCCGGTCAGTTCCAATTTCTCGTTGATCTTCCAGTTTGCGACGATATTCAGCTTATGGCGGTTATCGTATTTCGCGGGGAAACGTTTGCCATTATTAATCTCGTCGAACTGCCGGTCGCTCCACATTAGTCCGTATCCGATCCATCCTGTTATACGCCCCGTCTCTTTCCGGGCGATAAACTCCGCTCCGTAGGCCCACCCCTTACCGGCGGCCAGTTTCTCCTCCCAACCGACGAACGAGGGTAAGAAGTTGTAACCATCTTTATAATCCAGTAGGTGATTCATCCATTTATGATAACCTTCCACCGAGAAGGAATAGTCTTTGTGTAAATTGTAATAAGCGCCGACGGATACTTGATCACTCTCCAATGGCTTCAGCTTCTTGCTGACCGGCATCCACATATCGGTAGGGAGACTCATATAACTTTCGCTGATCTGATGTACGTATTGATTCATCCGGGCGTATGAGGCCTTAAGGCTTAGATCCCTCGTGAGCAGGAAGCGTACGGATAAACGAGGGTCTAAGGAGACATATGTCTTCTTTTGTATATTATACATGTTCAGGCGTAATCCGGCGTTAACCCGGACAATGGGAGATATCGCCCAGTCATCTTCGGCGAAAACAGCCAACTCATTCGCTGAAAGGCGCTCGTCTCCGGTAGTTCGTTTGGTCGGAGACAAATTCTCGGAGGTCTTTTCCTCGATATATTCCGGGCTGAAACGATGGTAAAGATAGTCGGTGCCATAACGGATATGATGTGCCGGGGTAGGAATATAGTCGAAGTTCGCATGGACTCCGAAATCATTGATACCGTTTCGGGTTGAGGTCTCGATAAAACGTGAAGAATAATCTTTGTCACCCTCGGTTCCGTAGTATTGTGAAGTCTCTTGTTTTAGTTTGGATTGATAATGGGAATAAGCCAAGGTGACGGTACCGAACATCTTGTTGTTAAACACATACGACCAGCCGGAAGATAATGCGATGTTACCCCAGCGCATCTTTCCAAAGTCCTTGTTCTCGAAAGGGGTTATATCATCACCTACGGAGAACTCGGAACTTCCTCCTTTTAGGAAATCCTGTCCGAAATAGAAATTAACGTAAGCTTGGCTCCGGTCATTGATATGGTGGTTTACTTTTAGGTTCAGATCGGTAAAAGCATAGCGTGCGCTGAATTTCTCCCCATTCTTTTTCTGAATTTTATTGTAGATCGCCAAACCCGGTGCGGACAAGCCATCCAGCCAAGAGCGACGGAAGGAGGCGTTGAACGAAGTCCGGTCTTTAATGATCGGCCCTTCGAAATTTAAGTTACCTGAGGTCAATCCTAGCATGGCGCTACCATGGTACTCTTTCATATTGCCATCTTTAGTATGCACATCCACTACGCTGGAAAGCCTTCCCCCATAGCGGGCGGGGAAAGCGGATTTATAAAAATCCACATCTTTCAAAGCCTCGGCGTTGAAAGCGGAGAAAAGTCCTCCGAGATGATTGACCTGATACAGTTGGATTCCGTCTATCATATACAGGTTCTCGTCTCCATTCCCCCCACGGACATACATCCCGGCTAATCCTTCCGTTCCGGCTGATACGCCGGGTTGGGTTTGCAGGGCTTTGATCACATCGGCCTCACCGAATAAGGTCGGGATGGTTTTGATCATCTTCCGGGTTATTTTAATCGTTCCCATCTGAGAGGCTTGTATCGGGTTTTGTGTGTCATTACTACCGGTAACGACAACTTCGGCCAATGCCTCACCGCTTTCCAGCAGAATTTCCATCACGGTATCCCGTTCGAGCGGTTGGAATGTATGTGAGAAACGTCCGTATCCGATGTAGGAAGTCTCCAGACGGACTACCCCGACCGGTAAGGTTAGGCTGAAGAAACCGTGGTTATTGGTAGCCGTGCCCCTTTGTGTGCGGGAGTCATAAACGGAGGCCCCGATTAGATACTCCGTAGTCGCTTTATCCCGTACGAATCCGCTGATGGTTACTGAGCGGGGGCGTTTCTTCAAGATGATGTGGGTACCGTTTATCTGATAAGACAGAGGGAGCTTTTGGAATAGCCGGGTAAGGCATTCCGATATGGATTGGTTATCAGATTTGAATGTAATCCGGGAAATGCCTTTGAGAATAGAAGGATCGTAGGAGAATGTCATGCCTGTTTGATGCTCTATTTTTTTCATGATTTCTTGGATCGGCTCTTGTTTAGCCTCGATACTGAGAGTCGGCGCTTGTCCCCAAGCGCTTGATTGAAAGCCGAAGATAATCAAGATTATGAGTAGTATTAGCTTCATGAAGTACTTCATTTTTTATTACGAGACAGGAAAGATAGTAAAAACCCCTATCACAATTCACGTTACTATTGCGATATTTTCTTATTTTTGGAGAGTAATAATGATAATGTTGTGATGAGACAGATTGGTATCTTGCTTTTGTGTTGTATTTCCCTTTTATCGGGTGGAGCTCAAACCGTTCCGAACCTTTATCGTTCGGTGGATCAGGAAAAGATGAATCATTGGGTTGATTCCGTGTTTGACGCTATGAGTTATGATGAACGGATCGGGCAGTTGTTTATGGTTATAGCGAACCCTAAATCCGATAACCGGAATATGCAACGGCTCATGCGTTACGTGAACGAGATCAAGATCGGGGGTATCTTGTTCCATAAAGGGGATCCGGTGACGCAGGCGGAGGTGACCAATCGTTTGCAAAAGGCTTCCCGGATTCCGATGTTGGTCTCTTTGGATGGGGAGTGGGGACTTTCCATGCGATTAAGCGGAACCACCCGTTTCCCGAAAAATATGATGCTAGGCGCTATCGAGGACAATGCCTTGATCGAGGAATATGGAAAAGAGGTGGGACGGCAGTGCCGGGAAATGGGAATTCATATAAATTTCGCTCCGGATATGGACGTGAATAGCAATGTGGATAATCCCGTGATCGGCCTGCGTTCGTTTGGCGAGAATCCGGAGGCTGTGTCGGAGAAAGGTATTGCTTACGCAAGAGGATTGGAAAGTACGGGCATCTTGTCTGTCTCCAAACATTTCCCCGGACATGGAGATACTTCTGAGGACTCGCACGAGACATTACCCGTCGTGCGCCATAACCGGGCCCGCTTGGATAGCGTGGAACTTCTTCCTTTTAAACGTTATATATATGATGGGTTCGCCGGGATAATGACGGGACATCTTTATGTTCCGGCATTGGACAAAAGTCATAAGCCGGCTTCTTTCTCTAAGGCGGTAGTGACGGATCTATTACAGAAAGAACTCGGTTTTCAAGGTCTGTGCTTTACGGATGCTTTAGCGATGAAAGGGGCTTCCACAAAGAAAACGGATAATCCTTCGGTGAAGGCTTTGCTTGCGGGGAATGATATCTTGCTCGCTCCGGCCGCTCCAATCAATGATTTTACGGCCGTGAAAGAGGCTATCGAGGAAGGGGTATTGGATCTGGAAGCGATCGAGGCCAAGTGCTTGAAAATATTAAGGTACAAATATATCGCTGGATTGAATGCCTATAAGCCGGTCGAAACAAAAGGCTTATCGAAACGTTTGAACTCTCCGCATGCGGCATGGATGGCGGCGAAGTTGAATTCGGAGGCTATTACCGTTTTGAAGAATGAGGATACGATCTTACCTCTTAAACAGTTGAATAAGAAAAAGATTGCGGCGCTCTCGATTGGAGACGGGGTTGGTAATGAATTCCAGAAAATGCTGGGTGAATATGATTCGATCGCTTGCTTTAGCATTGGACGGCGTTCTACGGCTGCCCAAGTCCAGCAGGTTTATAATAAATTGCAAAAATACGACGTGATCATTTGTGGCGTACATACGATTCGCATTCCCGAGAGTTTAGCGTTGAGGCAGTTGGCCGCGAAGAAAGAGTTGGTCTATGCTTTCTTTACCTTACCATATGCTTGTAAGGAATATAAGAAGTCGATCGAGAAGGCGAAGGCGGTCGTGTTGGCTTACGAGGGCACTCCCTTAGCGCAGGAATATGCGGCCCAAGTGATATTCGGTGGTATTGCGGCGAAAGGGAAACTTCCGGTTTCGATTCCGGGATTGTATTATGCGGGTACTGGTATTTTTACGGAAAAGACTCGTTTGGGGTATCACCAGCCGGAAGAGGTGGGAGCGAATCCGGACCGTCTGGATGTAATTGAGTCGATCGTTAAAGAGGGATTGGATGAGAAGGCTTATCCTGGATGCCAAGTGTTGGTGGCGAAGGACGGCGTGATTATCTATAATAAATCGTTCGGTTATTTTGATTACGAAAGTAGGCAGCCGGTCACGGAGTCATCGGTCTATGACTTGGCCTCGGCGTCGAAGGCGGCGGGAACTTTATTGGCGGTCATGAAAGCGTATGATGAGAAGAAATTCACCTTGAACAATAAGATCTCCGATTTTATACCGGAGTTGAAGGAGTCTAATAAAAAGGATTTATCGATAAAAGAGTTACTGTACCATCAATCGGGAGTGACTCCAACTATTAATTTCTATCTGGATGCCATTGATAAGGATAGTTATAAAGGCAGTTTATATAGTTCGGCGAAGAACGCTACGCATCCGGTTCGTTTTGACGCTAAAACGTATGTCCGGAATGATTTTAAATATCTTCCAGATGTAGTTTCGGATATCCGGAAACCCGGATTTACGACTGAGGTAGCCCGTAATTTCTATGTGAGTGATTCCTTTAAAGATACGATCCTTCAAGATATCAAGAAATCCCGTTTGGGTACGAGAGGTAGGTACGTATATAGTTGCGTGAATTTCATTATGCTGAAAATGATGGTGGAAAATCTGATGAAATCTCCGATGGACCAGTTTCTTCGGGATGATTTCTACAGCGGGTTAGGGGCTTGGCATACCACTTATAATCCGTTGAAGCGAATGGATACCTTGCAAATTGTACCTACGGAGCAAGATGGATTTGTCCGCCGTCAATTGCTTCGCGGATATGTGCATGATGAGGCGGCCGCTTTTCAAGGGGGTGTTTCTGGAAACGCCGGATTATTTTCGAACGCGAATGATCTGGCGAAGGTGCTCCAATTGATGCTAAACCAAGGGACTTATGGCGGCGAGCGCTATCTTTCTTTGGAAACCAGCCGTTTGTTTACACAAAGCAAGAGCCCGACTTGCCGTAGAGGGCTAGGATTTGATAAGCCGATGATTGGTAATCCGAAAGCCTCGCCTTGTGGGGCTTTGGCTCCCGCCTCGGTCTATGGACATACAGGATTTACGGGTACTTGTTTTTGGATAGATCCGGATAACCAGCTTATTTATATATTTTTGAGTAACCGGGTGAATCCTAGCCGGGCAAATAATAAACTGGGATCGCTTGATATACGTACTCGCATACAGGATGCGATCTATAAGGCGATTGATAGGAAAAGCCAAAAAGATTCGTAATTTTGTGACAGTTTTAACAGATAAGGTATTAATTAAAAAGCAGGTATATGTTATACGGACACGGTGATGATTTTTATAACGCAAAGAACGAGGTAAAGATAAACTTTAGCTCGAATGTGTGGCACGGAGCTAATTTAGATAAACTGAAGGAACATTTGATCGAGCATTTTGATAAGCTGACTCGTTATCCGGAGCCGGATGCCGCTACCTTGAAAAGATTGTTGGCCCGCCGGTATGAGATCAAGGAGGAGAATATCGTAGTGACGAATGGTTCGATCACCGCTTTTTATTTGTTAGCGCAAGCTTGGCGAGGTGCGAAATCCATGATCGCTATTCCTTCTTTCTCTGAATATGAGGACGCTTGCCGTTTGCATGAGCATGAGATCTCTTTCTTCCCGACATCGGACGATTTATCAGAGTTATCCTTGGAGGGACAGGATTTCTGTTGGATTTGTAATCCGAATAATCCGACCGGTTATTTGTATACCCGTCGTGAAATGAATCAGATTCGTGACCTTGTAAAGAAGTACGATTTGTTCCTTTTCTCCGATGAAGTATATCGTGAATTTATATATACCGGTTCTCCTTATATCTCTGCTTGCCATTTGGAAGGTATTGAGAATAATGTGGTATTAATTGACTCCGTATCCAAACGTTATTCAGAATGTGGTATTCGTATTGGTGCGTTGATAACCAAAAACAAGGAGATACGCGATGCTGTCATGAAGTTCTGCCAGGCTCGTTTGAGTCCTCCATTGATCGGACAGATTGCTGCAGAGGCCTCTTTGGATGCTCCGGAAGAGTATTATCGTGAAACGTATGATGAATATGTAGAACGTCGTAAATGCCTGATTGACGGTTTGAACCGTATTCCCGGTGTTTATTCACCCATCCCAATGGGAGCTTTCTATACAGTAGCGAAACTCCCGGTAGATGATTCCGACAAGTTCTGTGCATGGTGTCTCTCTGATTTTGAATATGAAGGGCAGACGGTATTCATGGCTCCGGCTTCCGGTTTCTATACCACTCCGGGTTCCGGCATCAATGAAGTTCGTATTGCTTACGTATTGAAGAAAGAAGATTTAACCCGTGCGCTTTTTGTCTTGCAAAAGGCTTTGGAGGCGTATCCGGGAAGAACGGAATAAAAGATGTCTCTATCACTTTTCATAGCCCGGCGTATCTATCGTGAAAGCGATGGCGGAAAGCAGGTATCACGTCCTGCGGTCCTCATTGCTATGGCGGGTATTGCTATCGGACTGGCTGTAATGATTATAGCGGTAGCGGTAGTGATCGGGTTTAAAAGTGAAGTGAGAAATAAGGTCATTGGATTTGGCTCGCATATCCAGATAACGAATCTGGATGCGGTCAATTCTTATGAGACACATCCGATTGTTGCTGGCGACAGTTTGATTGCCGCCCTTTCCGATTATCCTGAAGTGAGTCATGTACAACGTTATTCCACCAAACCGGGAATGATAAAAACAGACGACGCCTTTCAGGGAATGGTGTTGAAGGGTGTTGGACCGGAATTTGATTCCCGCTTTATGAAGGAATATCTGGTCGAAGGAGAAATTCCCGTTTTCAGTGATTCTGTATCTTCCAATCAGGTGCTTATTTCCAAGGCTTTGGCTACTAAGATGAAGTTGAAGCTAGGAGATAAAATTTATACCTATTATATACAAGATGAGGTTCGTGCCCGTCGTTTGACGATTGCTGGAATCTATCAGACTAACTTCTCCGAGTATGATAATCTTTTTTTATTGACTGATCTCAATCTGGTGAACCGCTTGAACGGTTGGCAGCGGGAGCAGGTGAGCGGAGTGGAATTGCAGGTTCGTGATTATGATAAGTTGGAAGACGTAACTTATGAAATCGCTATTGATACCGATAGTCAGCGGGATAAGTTTGGAGGCATATATTATGTACGGAATATTGAACAACTGAATCCCCAGATATTTGAATGGCTTGGCTTATTGGATATGAATGTATGGGTGATTTTGTTCTTAATGATAGGGGTTGCCGGATTTACCATGATTTCCGGTCTATTGATTATTATCATTGAACGTACTAATATGATAGGAATCCTGAAAGCGTTGGGAGCTGACAATTTCACTATTCGTAAGACGTTTCTTTGGTTCTCTGTTTTTCTTATCGGAAAAGGAATGCTTTGGGGAAACGTGATCGGTCTGGCATTCTACTTTATTCAATCTCAATTCGGAATTCTCAAACTAGACCCGGAAAGTTATTATGTCGATACAGTATCGGTCTCTTTCAATATCTGGCTTTTTCTTTTGATTAATATCGGTACATTGTTGTCGTCGGTGCTGATGTTGATCGGTCCTTCTTTCCTGATAACGAAAATCAATCCGGCAAACTCTATGCGATATGAGTAAGTCTTCCTTCCGGATATAAATAAACAGGTTTATTATCTTCTCATAAAATCACCTTTCCCTCGGAAAAGGCGGCATAGCTTGAAATTAAGAGATTGTATCGGTTGGAGAATATCGAATATGGGCAATGAGAAATAATATTTTCTACCTCCCCCCATTTCTTTGGCTGTCCGGTTAATCACAATAGCTTGCGTTATGTAACGAAGCAGCCATATCAATAATGCAATACCTGCTACCAGCCAATGAAAGTTGAGTATGCCGAATACGATACCTGCCATACAGGCGACATAGAATAACAGGCGGGAAAATGTTTCGAATCCCGACAGGTAACGTTGTGCTCCACGGTAGAAGCGTGCGGTAGCCATATAACTAATTTTTTCTTCCTTCCAGTCTTTGTAGCGATAGACGGGCTGTATACGCATCGTAGCGTTGAAGTCAGTTTCTACGCGCGTATTCGTTTTGGTTACTATTTGATTAATGAACAAGTCATCTTCTCCGCGTTGCAGGTTCAGATATTTGGAATATCCTTTTTGTTTGAAGAATAATTCTTTACGGTAAGCCATGTTACGACCGATACCCATATAGGGGTTTCCGGCCAAGGCGAACCCCAGATAACGTAAAGACTGAAATAATGTATCGAATGCGATACGTTTGTGTAACCAGCCTTTGATACGGTCGTATCCGCTGTACCCCAATACGATTTGCGTTTGCGAAGTGAAGTTGCGCGCCATAAGTTTCAGCCATTGGTTACTTGCAGGCATACAGTTGGTTTCCGTAAATACAAGCCAGTCGTGCTTGCTGGCTTTGATACCTAATGTCAGAGCTAGTTTCTTGTGGCTGATATAGCGGGCGCTGTCCGGTGTAAAACTATGGTAGAGATGAGGATATTTTTCTTCCATGTATCCCAGCACATCTTCTGTTTCATCAGTGGAAGCGTCATTGATAACAATGACTTCGAACTGCGGGTAATCTTGTTCCAGAATAGCAGGCAGAATTTTACGCAGGTTATCAGCTTCATTGCGTGCACAAAGAATGACGGAAAGTGGAGGCAATTCCCGTGAGAAGTGGGTTTCCTCTTTGCGTACAGTCTTATTGCGAACGTGTATCCGATTGTACAAACCGAAATAGTAAATAAGCTGAATGATAAAAAGAATACCTGCCGCCGATAAAAGAATCAGTTCGGCAGTATTGAATGTAAATGCTTCCATTGAATTTAAGTGTCGTTTTTACGCCCGCAAAAGTACGCATTTTTTCGATAGTTCCCTCATCTTGAAGGAAGGTTATTTCGCAAATCCAGATATTCTTTCTTGAACATATTCACGAAAAGGAAGAATAGCGAGAGTAATAACGGCCCGAAGATGACTCCCATAAATCCGAATAACGGCAAACCGATGACAACTCCGAAAATAGTGATGAGCGGATGTGTGTCCGCCATTTTCTTTTGAAGGATAAATCGGATCAGGTTGTCGGATTGTGACACGACGATGGCTCCGTATGCAGCGAGCCCGATTGCATGGAACCAGTCTCCGCTAATAGCCAGATAAGCGGCTACGGGAAACCATACCAATGCTGTACCTACCATTGGAATAATAGTTGCGAAGCAGGTGAGGAAACCTAATAATAGTATATTGGGTGCTCCGAAAATAAGATAGCCTATCATGGCGACGCCTCCCTGAATGATAGCCAGCAGAGGAATGCCGATAGCATTGGAACGTACAATCATGTTAATCTCACGAATGACTTCCTGCGTATTTGCCTCATTAAAAGGAAGAATGTCGTTGACGTATGCTTCCATTTTTTTTCCTCCTATCAGCATAAAGTAAAGCACGAATATCATGACGAATAGATTGACTGCAAGGCTGCTGGCGCCTTCCATAATTATCTGTCCGATACGAGGGAGGATAGATACGATGAATGATAGCGTATCTTTTCCCAATACATCATAACCGGTCTTTTCTTTAATAAATTCTGCTACTTGCTGAATGGGTTCGATAAAGGTTTGCGGAGCCAGATTTATATCCTGAAGTTTGTTTACCACTAGCCAGATTATTAATCCCAGCGGAACAAGAATCACCATAATGGTTTCTGCCGTAATCAGTAATGCACTGATGCTGCGTTTCATTTTCCGCTTTTCTGTCAGATAATTCATGTGTGTGCGTACAAGTATATACATAGTTAATGCTCCCAGTAATCCTCCCAAAAAAGGAGTGATTTGCCGGAAGATGATAACTCCCATAAATAGAATAATGACAATGAGGGAATATTTCCAGTATTGTTCTTTGATGCTCATATCGTGCGATTCGTTCGTTTATATAATAATAAACACGAAAAGCACCGGAAAGGTTTGTTTTATAATGGCATATCAATATGAAAAATTGTTTTGCCGGGATTGCTTTCCTGAATGGTGAGATGCCCGTCGTGAAGGCGGATAATTTGTTTGCATAGGCTTAATCCGATACCGCTGCCTTCTGATTTGGTGGTAAAAAAAGGAATAAATATCTTTTCCTGTAATTCAGGCGGAATACCCGGGCCGTTGTCCGCAATGTCAATAGATATGTGTTCGTCTTGTTGTGCATGGATGCTGATTCTGCCTTTTTCTTTTCCTTCCAGTGCTTGCATGGAGTTTTTCAGAAGGTTGAGCAGGACTTGGGAGAGTTGGTTCTCGTCACCTTTCATATAAATCGTTTTAGGTTCGCAGGTCAGTGTGAAGATGATATTGCTTTCTTTGAAGTCGCCGGATAAAAGTTCCCGGAGATTTTGCAGGGTTGCCGTAAGTGAGAAAAGTTTCTTTTCGGGTTTTGGCAGGTAGGAGAGGTGACGGAAGGATTCGGTAAATTGCAATAAACGTTCGCTTTGTGCTTGAATGATGCGAAGTCCGCGAACTGCTTTTTCGTTGATGTCCGGATAAGTGGACAGTGTTTGTGACAGGGAGATAATAGGAGCAATGGTGTTCATTATTTCATGAGTGAGCACGTGGCTTAGTTTGTTCCACGATTCACTTTCTTTGTCGCTAAGTTCGTCACCGATATCCTTGATAGACAAGAGCGTTATTGTTTCATCTTGTAGTTTCATCCGGCTTTGTGAAAGACTGAGGTGCTCCTTTTTGCCTTTTTCTTGCAGTAAGGATTCCAGTTGTCGGTATCGGGTTAATTGCTGGCAGTCTAATAAGGAAAGGGCAGTGCTGTTTGCTATGATTATTTTTCCGGTAGAATCCCATGCTAATACACCGCTGGGCACTTCTTCCAAGAGTGAGCGGTAGAAGTGTTCCTGTTTGGAATATTCTGATTGAGTTTTGGCGAGCAGGAAATTGATGCGGTTGAGAGAGCGGTTCAGTTTTTCCTGTTCTTTACTAACGTTTTGTTCGGGAAAGTAAAGCATATTATCCTTGTCTTCTATGGCATCGAAAAAGACACGCAACTTTTGGTTGAATGAATTTAGTTTATTTACCAGCCTGCTGATTTGGAAGAGGGAACAGGTAATTAGTAATGTGCCTATTACAAATCCGCGTTGTGAGATGATAAGCCAGGCGCCTGTTCCCGAGGTGACGAGGATAAGCATGACGTGTAGTAGTATAATCCAATAGATGTGTCGGCTGAATATCATGCTGTTCAGGGTTTGAAACGTTTTAGTTTGTTATAGAGTGTCTGACGGCTGATTCCCAATTGTTCGGCGGCGGCAGTCAGGTTGCCATTATTTTGCAGAATGGCTGTTTCAATGGCTTGCCTTTCCACTTCTTCCAAATTGGGGACAGTGCTGGTGGTTTGCGGCTTCCAGGTTTGTTTTACCAAAATGTCTTTGGGGCGTATCACGTTGCCTTCACACAAGATAACGGCTTTCTCGATAGCGTGCTGCAGTTCCCGGATATTGCCCGGCCAGTGGTAAGAGCGTAGTTTCTCTATTGTTTGCTCATGCATTCGCATTTCCGGGCGTTGGTATTTCGAAGCGAAACGGTGGAGAAAGGTTTCGACGAACAGGAGTATGTCGTCTCCTCGTTCTCGTAATGGAGGAATTTCAAGGTGGATAGTGTTGATACGGTAGAATAAATCTTCGCGGAATAATCCTTGTTTCACCATTTCCGGGATGTCTTTATTGGTGGCGGAAATGAGTCGTATATCAACGGGGACGACTTTATTACTTCCGATTCGGGTGATATTCCTGTTTTGTAGTACAGTCAGTAATTTGGCTTGTAGTGCAAGGGGAAGATTTCCAATCTCATCCATAAAAAGCGAACTGCCGCTGGCAGCTTCGAATTTTCCCGGACGGCTTTCGTAAGCGTCCGTAAAAGCTCCGCGCTCGTGACCGAAAAGCTCGCTCTCAAAAAGGGATTCACTGATAGCTCCCATGTCGATACTTGACATAGGACGAGTATTGCGTGGAGACAGGCGGTGTATTTCTCTGGCCAGCATTTCCTTTCCGGTCCCGTTTTCTCCGGTTATCAGAATATTGGCGTCGGTCCTGGCTACTTTATTGACTACCTTTATTAATTGTAGCATGGCGGGAGAATGCCCTATCAGCATTTCAGGTTTGTTCGGATTGCCGGATCCTACGATTGAGTTTTTTGATTTTGAGGAACTTTTCCTGTTCGATTTATTATTGTATGCTTCCTTTATTTTCTGAACCAGTGTCCGGTTATCCCAAGGTTTGAGAAGAAAGTCGGTAGCTCCGTTCTTCAAAGCTTTTACGGCTAGTTCCACATCTCCGTAAGCAGTTAACATTACCACAGGGAGTGCGGGGCGGATTTCGTGAATATGTTTCAGCCAGTATAGTCCTTCGTTGCCGTTATTGATACCAGCCGAAAAATTCATATCGAGAATTACGATATCAATGGAAGTGGTAGTGAGCAGTGTTGTTATTTGATTAGGATTGGCAGCTGTGCGGACTGTACTGAATTCATTTTCGAGTAAAAGTTCCAGCGAAGCCAACACACTTTTATTATCATCTACTATTAAAATAGTTCCGGTTTCCATATATGTAAGATTGGGGGGATCTGCCTGGGTTGAACGATTCTTTAAGTTTTTGGGTAAAGATATTCGTTTTTACTTTTCCCTGCAAGAGAGTGTCCAATAATTAGACGTTTTATGATACATTTCCTGAAACATGACTTTATTCTATGTTTTGTTTAAGTAATATTTATAGCCTGAACGTTGAATAATGGCTGTTTGCACGCAGGTCATGGTGGCTTTTTATTGATAACGTCCAATTTTTAGACGTTATAGTGTGTAATAATTGGACGGGAACGATAAAATAATGTATGTCATCTATCTTGTAATCAGTGGTTTAAGTATTGTGGCATTATGTTTGCTTTTTTAATTCATATAGAACACAATTGCATATATACTGAAGAATGAGGAACATTTTCTTTTTATTGTTTTTATTGCCCGTGATTACGTATGCTCAATCTGCAATGAGTTTGGATGAATGTATCCGTTTGGCATGGAAACAGAATCCTTCTATACGGAATAGTGCCATTAACATAAAGGAAGTACGAACGGATTATGCTTCCGCTATCGGTACATTTCTTCCCCGCATAGTAGCCAACGCAGAAACAGGAAAGCGTTTCGGGCGTTCGATAGACCCGGATACTAATGGTTATACAGAAAAGACTTTTGAAGAAGGAACGATAGGTCTTGATATGACTTTGTCTTTGTTTGAAGGTTTTTCACGTATCAATCAGGTTCGTTTTCGGAAAATAAATCGGGAACGCAGCAAGTGGGAACTGAAAGACAGGCAGAATGAACTCGCCTATCAAGTGACGGATGCTTACTACAAACTGGTTTTGGAAAGAAAACTCTTGAATTTGGCTTTGGAGCAAAGCCGGTTGAGCGAACGATACCTGAAACAAACCGAGACATTTGTGGAACTGGGCTTGAAATCCGTTTCCGACTTGCAAGAGGTAAAAGCCCGCAGGGAAGGGGATATATATCGTTACCAATCCCGTGCTAATAG
>OHNF01001055.1_pt1 | contig 14566 bp, 10 predicted proteins | sample 1569491 | NCBI WGS metagenome assembly OHNF01 (sample SAMEA3879557, study PRJEB24766) | human gut metagenome | biome: human-associated habitat; feature: feces | place: USA | collected 1985/1987 | reverse complement strand
TCTATGGCCGCTGGCTCGCTAATAAGTGGGGAATCGATCCTAAAGCAGAGACTCCGGCAAAGAAATTTGAAGATGGAAAGGATTATGTTCCGACAGACGGATGGACCGTATTCAGTCATCAGTTTTCGTCAATTGCAGGTGCAGGTCCTGTTACCGGTGCAATTCAGGCGGCGGTATTTGGATGGGTTCCGGTATTCCTGTGGATCATCGTTGGAGGTATTTTCTTCGGTGCTGTTACAGACTTTGGTGCACTGTATGCCAGTGTAAAGAACGAAGGAAAGTCTATGGGACTTCTGATCGAAAAATATATCGGTAAATTCGGACGAAAAGTATTCCTGCTTTTCTGCTGGCTGTTTACACTTCTTGTAATTGCAGCATTCGCAGATATGGTTGCAGGTACATTTAACGCTTACACAGAAGTAGACGGTGTCGTAAAACTTGCAGATGCAGCAAAGACAAACGGAGCTGCAGGAACCATTTCCCTGTTTATCGTATTTGCTATGATCTTTGGTCTGGTACAGAAAAAATTCCGGTTTCACGGATGGAAAGAAACAGTTGTCGGTCTTGTATTTACAGTAGCTGCTCTTGGTCTTGGTATGTTAGTACCGATCACAGCAACAAAAGATACATGGACTTACATTACATTTGTATATATCTTCTTTACAGCAGTACTTCCGATGTGGATCTTAAAGCAGCCTCGTGATACCATGACAACTTATATGTTCATCGGTATGATCGCAGGAGCTGCACTGGGACTTCTGGTTGCACATCCAACCATGAACCTTCCGGTATTTACAGGCTTCCACAATGATACACTTGGAGATATGTTCCCAATCCTGTTCGTTACCGTGGCATGCGGTGCTGTATCAGGTTTCCACAGCCTTGTTTCATCAGGTACATCATCTAAGACTGTATCCAATGAAAAGGATATGCTGAAGGTTGGATACGGAGCAATGGTTCTGGAAAGTCTTCTTGCAGTTATCGCACTTTGCGTAGCTGGTGCAGCTGCAGCAGCAGACGGAACACCGGCAGCCGGAACACCATTCCAGGTATTCTCAAGCGGTGTTGCAGGATTCTTTGAAATGTTCGGTATTTGTGTAGAACTTGGGCCATACGCTGATCATGATTTTGGCGTTCAGGGCATGTATGGAGTCTACCATTCCTTTCGGGTCGGGGAAACGCTTCAAATCGAATTCATGGCTTCCCCAGGCATTTTCCGGCCAGTGGTTCCAGTCGATGACGATGTTGTCGAGAGGAATTCGGCGACGGCGGAACTCGTAGAGTACATCCAGCAATTCGCGGCGGGTATTGTATTTTTCGCGGCTCTGCCAGAAGCCCATCGCCCATTTGGGCATGATCTGCGCTTTGCCTGTCAGTGTACGGTATCCACTGATCACTTCATCCATGGAATTGCCGTAGATAAAGTAATAGTCGATTTCATTACCCATTTCGCTGAATAGCGACAGCTTGTTCTGTTCTTTGTCCGTTACGGGAGTAAGCACTCGCAGGCCGCAATACGATTCGCCGCCGTCGGGCTTCCATTCGATGCGCAGGGGGATTCGTTTTCCGGTTGGCAGGTTGGCAGTGAACTTATAGCTGTTGGGGTTCCATGCCGTGCGCCAGCGTTCGGGTACCAGCAATTCGTTGTCGAGGTATACTTTTACATATCCGGCATAATAGAGCAGAAAGCGATGTAAACCGCTCTCTGAGGCTTCCAGTTCGCCTTCAAAGGTAACGTTGGCCCCCATCAGCGGAAAGCCTTCGGGGAGGTATTCACGGTTGGCTTTCAAGTTTTCGAAATAGAGAAAAGGCTCCGTACGCACCAGTGTATCTTTCCCTCTTTGCGGATGGGGAATATAGGTTCCTGTCAGTCCTCCTTCCCGACCTTCTTTATCGTACAGTCGGAATGCTTCGTTTAGCTGCGCATAGTCCCGTGGATCGCCAAAACGGCTCAATGAATAATTGTCCCATAAGATCCCGTAGTTCTTATTGGAAAGGACGAAAGGTACGGCTACTTTGGTATTGTATTGGAACAGCTCCTCGTTTTTTCCCTTGTAGTTGAATTCATCGGCCTGATGCTGTCCTAATCCGTAGAATGCTTCATCGTCGGAGCTCTCGAATACCTGCCGGAGTTCGTATCCTTTGGTGTTCTCCACCTCGATGGCGCGGAATGTTTTTCCTCCCCCTTCGTTTTCGTTCAGGATAGGGTTTCCTGCCGGGTCAGTGAAGCCGATTTCCCCGGTGTTAAGGCTTACCCGTGCATGCAAGGATCTGGTAGACAGAATGATTGACTCTTTTTCTTCTTTGACGGTAAAGTCGGGATGATGTTTTCCGGTATCGAACACGGAAATGAGACTGGGTTTCGCTGAAAAGGTTCGTTCGGGAGTAGCCGATACATGGATAATCTTCTCGTTGATAACTTGTAGCCGGATGGATTGTACATCTTCCGGTCTTTTCTGTTTGAGACGGATGATGACACCGTCCTTGGTGGTTTCGTGGTCTGTTGCCGTTGCGTGTGACGGGGGCAGTAATAGGATTGCCAGCAGAGGATATATGTTTTTCATCTTCATGATCGGGTAGTTTTAGAGGTGATTATTCGGTGTCGTGAGGGTATGTAAAAAGAGTGATATGCTCTTTTTAAACGCAGATTACACGGATGGTGCGATAAGGATCCGTGTAATCTGCGAAATAAGTGTATCTGTAATGGCCTTATTGCTTGGCGTGCGGATAATCGATCGTGTAATGCAATCCACGGCTTTCCTTGCGTTCCATAGCCTGACGCATGATGAGATAACCCACATTGATCATGTTGCGCAATTCGCAGATCTCTTTGGAGGCTACGCTACGCTTGAACAGGCTTTCCGTCTCTTCATAAAGGATGTCCAGACGATCCCATGCGCGTTTGAGCCGGAGGTCGCTGCGGACGATACCCACGTAGGTACTCATTATCTGGTTTACCTCTTTCATGCTTTGGGTAATCAGTACCATCTCTTCCGGTGAGCGGGTACCTTCATCGTTCCATTCGGGAATTTCTTCGTTGTAGGTATACCGGTCTATCACCTCCAGCGTGTGTCTGGCGGCCGCATCGGCATAGACCACAGCTTCGATCAGTGAATTGGATGCCAAGCGGTTGCCACCGTGCAAGCCGGTGCAGGAACATTCGCCTACCGCATAGAGGCGTTCGATGGATGATTGTGCATTCAGGTCCACCAGGATACCTCCGCATAGATAATGGGCTGCCGGGGCTACCGGGATATAATCTTTTGTGATGTCGATGCCTAAGCTGAGACATTTCTCGTAGATGTTCGGGAAATGTTTTTTGGTCTCTTCCGGGTCTTTATGGGTCACGTCGAGGTAAACATGGTCGTCTCCCCGGTTCTTCATTTCGTTGTCGATGGCACGTGCTACGATGTCCCGTGGTGCGAGTGAAAGGCGCGGGTCATACTTTTGCATGAACTCTTTACCGTCCATCGTACGGAGCACGGCGCCGTATCCGCGCATGGCTTCGGTAATCAGGAAAGACGGACGGTCGCCCGGATGATAGAGCGCTGTCGGGTGGAACTGCACGAACTCCATGTCTTTCACCGTTCCTTTGGCACGGTAAACCATGGCGATACCGTCTCCGGTAGCTACCAACGGATTGGTCGTTGTCTGGTATACGGCTCCTACGCCGCCGGTTGCCATCAGCGTCACCTTGGCCAGATAGGTATCTACCTTTCCGGTTTTCGGGTCGAGAATGTAAGCACCGTAGCATTTGATGTCCGGTGTCTGGCGGGTAACGGTTACCCCTAAATGGTGCTGTGTCAGTATCTCAATGGCGAAATGATTTTCGATAACCGTAATATTGGGATGCCGTTGTACGGCTCTGATAAGACTGTCCTGTATTTCGGCGCCGGTATTGTCTTTGTGGTGGAGAATGCGGAATTCCGAGTGCCCTCCTTCGCGGTGCAGGTCGAACTCGCCTTTTTCATTTTTATCAAAATCCACTCCCCAGTTGATGAGCGCTTCAATTTGTGCGGGAGCTTCGCGTACGACTTTTTCTACGGCGGCGCGATCGCTTATCCAGTCACCGGCAATCATCGTATCTTCTATGTGTTTATCGAAATTGTCTACCAGCAGATTGGTGACCGAGGCTACTCCTCCTTGTGCAAAATAGGTGTTGGCTTCTTCCAAACCGCTTTTACAGATAAGGGCTACTTTTCCTTTGTGTGCCACTTTTAGGGCAAAACTCATTCCGGCAATACCGGAACCGATGACGAGGAAATCGAACTTTTTAACCATAATCTAAATGTTTATTACCGCAAAACTACAAAATAACTGTTTTCATTGTACTTTTCGTTGCCATTAATTCATAAAATTGCTAACTTGGCAGCAAAAATCTGACAAAATGAACCGAATCTTCCATGCTCGTATTGCCTGGTATCAATATTTCCTGCTGATTGTATTGGGAGCAAATGCGTTTGGCTTTCTCTGGTGCAAGTATATTCTGCTTGCTGTTTTTATGATGTTGCTGTTGATCGTGGTGATCGAACAGGTGATTCACACCACTTATACCGTTACGCCGGAAGGAGAACTGATCCTTTCTTATGGACGTTTTACACGTAAAAAAACAATCCCCATCAAAGATATCATTTCCATACGGAAGCACCATTCGATGAAATTCGGCCGGTTTTCAGTGACGGAGTATCTGCTCATAGAGTACGGCCAAGAGAAATATGCATCGGTAATGCCTGTCAAAGAACGGGAATTCATCGAGTCGGTGGAAAAGAGAAGAATCCAATCTAATAATGAATAATATGAAATACCAGGTAATTATCATTGGTGGCGGCCCTGCGGGCTATACAGCTGCCGAAGCCGCCGGTAAGGCCGGACTGAGCGTTTTGCTTTTCGAAAAACAGAATTTAGGCGGAGTCTGCCTGAATGAAGGATGCATCCCTACCAAGACTTTGCTTTATTCGGCAAAGACGTATGACGGAGTTAGGCATGCCTCTAAATATGCGGTGAATGTGCCGGAAGCCTCTTTCGATCTGGCAAAGATAATTGCCCGTAAAAGTAAGGTAGTACGTAAATTGGTATTGGGTGTAAAAGGCAAGCTTGCTTCCAACAACGTAACGGTTGTGAACGGTGAAGCGTATATCATCGATAAGAATACCGTCCGTTGCGGTGAAGACAGTTACGAATGTGAGAATCTGATTATTTGTACGGGTTCGGAAACATTTATCCCGCCGTTTGCAGGCATCGATACAGTGGATTACTGGACACATCGGGATGCGCTCGACAATAAAGAGTTGCCGGTCTCATTAGCTATTGTGGGCGGAGGTGTCATCGGAATGGAATTTGCTTCTTTTTTCAGTAGTCTCGGTGTACAGGTGACGGTTGTCGAGATGCTCGACGAAATATTGAATGGAATGGACAAAGAGCTCTCTGCCCTGCTTCGTGCCGAATATGCCAAACGGGGAGTCACTTTCTATTTGAATACGAAAGTAGTGGAAGTGAACGCTCATGGAGTCGTGATAGAAAAAGAAGGCAAAGTTTCCGCTATTGAAGCGGAGAAAATCTTGCTTAGTGTAGGCCGTAAGGCAAATTTATCCAGAGTGGGGCTGGACAAGCTGAATATAGAATTGCATCGGAACGGGGTCAAAGTAGATGAACATCTGTTGACTTCGCATCCCCGTGTATATGCTTGTGGGGATATTACAGGTCATTCTTTATTGGCACATACCGCTATTCGTGAAGCGGAAGTCGCTATCAATCATATCTTGGGAGTGGAAGACCGGATGAATTACGATTGTGTTCCGGGAGTTGTTTATACCAATCCCGAAGTGGCGGGCGTAGGAAAGACAGAAGAAGAACTGATAAAATCAGGACTTTCTTATCGTGTGTCCAAATTGCCGATGGCTTATTCCGGCCGGTTTGTAGCCGAGAATGAACAGGGAAACGGCCTTTGTAAGTTGATTCAGGATGAAGAAGGGAAGATCATCGGTTGCCACATATTGGGAAATCCGGCGTCGGAACTTATTGTGATCGCAGGTATTGCTATTCAGAGAGGCTATACGGTGGAAGAATTTCAGAAGACTGTATTCCCGCATCCTACGGTCGGAGAGATTTATCACGAGATTATGTTTTAACTCTTATTCTGTCTGACCTATGATTCGATGTATCTATAGTCCGTTTACTGATATTTACTTTCACTTGGCTGCAGAAGAATATCTGTTGAAGCAGGGAAATGAAGACATTTTCATGCTTTGGCAGGACACTCCTTCTGTAGTGATGGGAAAACACCAATCTGTACAGTTGGAAGTGAACCGGGAATGGGCGGAAGAACAACAGATTCAAATAGCCCGTCGGTTTTCGGGTGGGGGAGCTGTATATCATGATTTGGGTAATGTCAATTTAACTTTTATCGAAACAGTGTCCCGCTTGCCTGATTTCAGTCTTTATCTTCATCGGATATTGGATTTCTTAAAACTGATAGGATTGCCGGCAAAAGGAGATGAACGTCTGGGTATCTATCTTGATGGTCTGAAAATATCGGGGAGTGCCCAGTGCGTACACAAGAACAGGGTGCTTTATCATTGTACTTTGCTGTATGATACGAATCTTGCTGCTTTAAATAAGGTATTGAATCCGGAGAGGGACATTGAGACGGGCGTGGCATTGCCTGTGTATGCTGTTCCGTCTGTCCGTAGTGAAGTCACAAATATCAGTCGTTACTTACCTATGGAAACGGTTGATCATTTCAAAGCGATACTTTTCGAATATTTTAGTCAGAAGGGATGTGCTGATACTTTCAGTGAGAAAGAATTGGAAGCAATCCATAAACTTCGGACTGAGAAATATATTTGCGAAGACTGGATCTTCAGTCGTTGAGTCCGGTTAAAAATACTTTAACTTAAAACTTTCTTTTTCAGCGGGTTGTTCTAATAGTTCAAGGTTGAATAATAAATTTACTGTCTATGTCAAGATTCGAAATAAAAATGCCTAAGTTGGGCGAGAGTATAACCGAAGGAACAATTGTTTCTTGGTCTGTAAAGGTAGGTGAGTCGGTTCAGGAAGACGATGTGCTTTTTGAAGTAAACACTGCCAAAGTGAGTGCGGAAATACCTTCTCCGGTAGCGGGGAAAGTAATGGAGATTTTGTGTAAAGAGGGAGATACGGTAGCGGTGGGCACTGTCGTTGCTGTTATTAATTTGGACGGTGACAGTGCTAGTGAACAGGAAACTTCCAATGAATCGAACTCCTCTCAGGAAACTACTAAAGAGAAATCCCATAATGAAGTGCCGAAACCGGGTGTTGCTGTCGAAGAACGTTGGTACTCTCCAGTGGTGATTCAATTGGCACGGGACGCTAAGATTCCGAAGGAAGAACTGGATACCCTGCAAGGGACTGGCTATGAAGGACGATTGAGTAAGAAAGATATAAAAGATTATATTGACAGGAAAAAGAGAGGACTTGTTAGCGAGCCGAAACCGGCAACAATAGGAATAACTTCGACTGCAAATGCACCGTCGGCTATTATGCCTGCTGCTTCAGCGAGTCCAAAGTCATCTCCGGTACCTGCTGTACAATCTGTGGCTTCCACTGCTACACCCCAATCATCTGCCCCTATCAATACCTCCGGAGTAGAGATGAAAGAAATGGACCGTGTCCGTCGGATTATTGCCGACCACATGGTTATGTCAAAGAAAGTATCTCCACATGTTACGAATGTGCTGGAAGTGGATGTAACCAAGCTGGTCCGTTGGCGTGAAAAGAATAAGGATGTCTTCTTCCGTCACGAAGGAGTGAAGCTGACCTATATGCCTATGATTACGGAAGCGGTAGCGAAAGCGCTGGTAACTTATCCGCAGCTGAATGTATCGGTAGACGGATATAATATTCTTTTCAAGAAACACATCAATGTCGGTATCGCTGTTTCCTTGAATGACGGAAATCTGATTGTTCCGGTGGTGCATGATGCCGACCATTTGAATCTAAACGGATTGGCAGTCGCCATTGATTCATTGGCATTAAAAGCAAGAGATAACAAATTGATGCCGGAAGACATTGATGGCGGAACATTTACTATTACTAATTTCGGTACATTCAAGAGCTTATTCGGTACGCCGATTATAAATCAGCCTCAAGTAGCTATTCTGGGAGTGGGATACATTGAAAAGAAACCTGCTGTTGTGGAGACACCGGAAGGTGATACGATTGCTATTCGTCATAAAATGTATCTTTCCTTGTCTTACGATCATCGGGTGGTAGACGGTATGCTGGGTGGTAACTTCCTGCATTTCATAGCCGATTATCTGGAGAACTGGAAAGGTTGATTCAACTGATTGTTTCATTAATAAAGAGTTCATTAACTATGAAAAAGTATGATATAAAAAATACAGATATTGAAACCTTGAAGAAGTGGTATCATCTGATGACATTGGGACGTGCTCTGGATGAGAAAGCCCCTTCCTATTTGCTGCAATCGTTAGGTTGGTCTTACCATGCTCCTTATGCAGGACATGACGGAATCCAACTGGCTATTGGGCAGGTTTTTACTCTCGGCGAAGACTTTTTGTTCCCTTATTACCGGGATATGCTGACTGTGCTTTCTGCCGGAATGACTGCAGAAGAAATTATCCTGAATGGTATATCGAAAGCGACTGATCCCGGTAGTGGCGGGCGGCACATGTCTAATCACTTCGCAAAACCGGAATGGCACATCGAAAATATCTCGTCTGCTACGGGGACACATGACCTCCATGCGGCAGGTGTAGCCAGAGCTATGGTGTATTATGGTCATAAAGGAGTTGCCATAACTTCTCATGGAGAATCGGCTACTTCCGAAGGCTTTGTGTATGAAGCCATCAATGGCGCTAGTCTCGAGCGTCTTCCTGTGATTTTCGTAATACAGGATAATGGTTACGGTATCTCCGTCCCGAAATCCGAACAGACGGCCAATCGGAAAGTGGCAGAGAACTTCTCAGGTTTCAAGAACCTGAAAATTATCTATTGTAATGGAAAAGATGTATTTGACTCGATGAACGCTATGACCGAAGCTCGGGAATATGCCATAACCACTCGTAACCCGGTAATTGTACAAGCCAATTGCGTCCGTATCGGTTCCCACTCTAATTCGGATAAACATACCTTGTACAGGGATGAAAACGAACTGGAATATGTAAAAGAAGCTGACCCGTTGATGAAATTCCGCCGGATGTTGCTTCGCTATAAACGTTTGACGGAAGAAGAATTGCTGCAAATAGAGACTGATGCAAAGAAAGAATTATCAGCCGCTAATCGAAAGGCCTTGTCTGCTCCCGATCCTGATCCCAAGAGTATCTATGACTTTGTGATACCCGAACCTTATCAGCCTCAAAAGTATAAAGAAGGTATCCATCAGGCAGAAGGAGAGAAAACTTTTATGGTGAACGCCATTAACGAAACGTTGAAAGCCGAATTCCGTCATAACCCCGATACGTTTATCTGGGGACAGGATGTAGCAAACAAGGAAAAAGGCGGTGTGTTTAATGTGACTAAAGGTATGCAGCAGGAGTTTGGTGATGCACGTGTATTCAGCGCACCGATTGCGGAAGATTATATTGTGGGTACAGCTAACGGAATGAGCCGCTTTGACCCTAAAATCCATGTCGTGATAGAAGGGGCGGAATTTGCTGACTATTTCTGGCCTGCCGTAGAACAATATGTAGAATGTACACATGAGTATTGGCGTAGCAATGGAAAGTTTGCTCCGAACATAACTTTACGGCTAGCTTCCGGTGGTTATATTGGTGGGGGATTATACCATTCCCAAAATATAGAGGGAGCTTTGACAACTTTGCCCGGAGCACGAATTGTCTGTCCTTCCTTTGCTGATGATGCCGCCGGATTATTGCGGACCAGTATGCGTTCCAAGGGCTTTACATTGTTTCTCGAACCGAAAGCTTTGTATAACTCGGTGGAGGCAGCAGCCGTTGTACCGGAAGATTTTGAAGTTCCTTTCGGAAAGGCACGTATCCGTCGTGAAGGAACAGATTTGAGTATTATCACCTATGGCAACACTACCCATTTCTGTTTACACGCTGCCGAACGGCTGGAGAAAGAAGGTGGCTGGAAAGTAGAAGTCATTGATATTCGTTCTTTGATTCCGTTGGATAAAGAAGCGATATTTGAATCAGTAAAGAAAACCAGTAAAGCATTGGTTGTTCACGAAGATAAAGTATTCTCCGGTTTCGGTGCGGAACTGGCGGCTATGATTGGAGGGGAGATGTTCCGCTATTTGGACGGTCCGGTAGAACGTGTCGGTTCTACATTTACTCCTGTCGGCTTTAATCCGATTCTGGAAAAAGAAATATTGCCGGATGAGGCTAAGATATACGAAGCTGCCAAGAATTTGTTGGAATATTAAATTGTACAGATTATGAAAAAGATAGGTTTATTTTATGCTACTAAGGCTGAAAGAACAAGCTGGGTAGCGGAGAAGATTCAGAAAGAGTTTGGAGAAGATAAGATAGAAGTAGTAGCGATTGAACAGGCATGGCAGAATGATTTTGCAGCTTACGATTGTTTTATTGTTGGAGCTTCCACGTGGTTTGACGGTGAGCTGCCTACTTATTGGGATGAACTGTTACCGGAGCTTCGAACAATGGAACTGAAAGGAAAAAAGGTTGCTATTTTCGGTCTCGGAGATCAGATACGCTATCCTGAAAACTTTGCCGATGGTATTGGCTTGTTGGCGGAAGTTTTTGAAGGAGACGGGGCTACATTAGTCGGCTTCACTTCTTCTGAAGGTTATACTTTCGAACGTTCCAGAGCCTTACGAGGTAATCAGTGGTGCGGATTGGTGATTGATTTGGATAATCAGTCTGAACAGGCAAAGAAGAAAATCAAGGAATGGTGTGAGCAAGTAAAGAAGGAGTTCGCATAAATTTCTTTATATGTGACATCCCTATGTCCGACATTCCCATTTTGTTATATGTGATGTCCGGACATGGGGATATTGTTTTTTTAGGAAAAATCAGTTGGAGGGGATTAGCCTTGATAAATAAACTTTACCTCTGCCCAACGGTTCTTCTCTTTGTAATGTACAAAAGCCAGTCCGTTTTTTTCCGCTTCTTCACGGATAACAGCAATATCATCTACATAGAATCCACTCATATAAAGCTCTGAACCTGGATGCATGCAGGTAATGTACTGCTTCATGTCATTCAATAATATATTCCGGTTGATATTGGCGATGATAATGTCAAAAGGCCCTTTTCCGGTAAGTGATGAAGCATCTCCTTGTGAAACGTCGATTTCGTCTACATGATTCAGTTCAATGTTCTCGATAGAATTGCGTACACACCATTCATCGATGTCGATAGCTGTACAGGGGTGTGCCCCCCGCATACGTGCCAGGATAGCTAAAATAGAAGTCCCACAACCCATATCGAGCAAGGATTTATCTTTCAGTTCGTTGTCCAGTAATTCTTCGATGATGAGGCTTGTCGTTTCGTGATGTCCCGTACCGAAGGCCATTTGTGGGTTGATGACGATGTCATATTCCGCTTTGGGTACATTCTGGTGAAAAGTACTGTGGATTACACAGCGGTCTCCAATAATAATCGGTTGGAAGAAATTTTTTTCCCATTCCTCGTTCCAGTCCTTGTCTTCTGCTTCGGTAAATGTGTAGGTGATTTCCGTATCGGATAGAGGAAATTCGGCGATTACAGTTTTGATAGCGTTTTCATCACATACCGATTGTTGGATATATGCGGTCAGTCCGCCTTCGCATTCAACAAAACTCTCGAATCCCACTTCGCCTAGCACTGCAGTTAGTACGTCATTAACTGTTTCGGTACAAGGACTTGTATGGAACGTGAACTCAAAATACTTCATAGTTGTTTTATTTTCTGGTAAATAATATGCAAAGATACTACAAACCAAGTATAGAAAATCAAGTTTACTTGAATTTTATGCCAAGGTGCAATGTATCTTCTACTAAGATAGTTAGAAATAGGGATTTCCCTATTATCCTTTGGGGAAAATCTCCTTCGGACGAAAAATCTCTTCCTTATCTTTGTAATGTGAATAAGTTTAAGTAATTACATAAACCGAGATGATATGAAAAAGATTGTTTATTTCTTGCTATTTGCCTTGTGCCTTCCGATAGGTATCTTTGCACAAAGCGTTGATGACGACCTTTACTTCGTACCTTCCAAAGACAAACAGGAGAAGAAAGAAACTCCGGTTAAGAAGGAAACGAAACAACAGGTGACCAACATCTATACTTCACCGGGTACTACAGTGGTTGTTCAGGACCGTAAGGGAAGAACACGGGATGTGGATGAATATAATCGCCGTTACGATGCACGTGATAATGAGTTCGTAATGGACAATGATACCTTATATATAAAAGAAAAATCTAATCCGGATTTGGACGGAGAATGGGTGACGGGCGAATTCAATGGTACAACAGACGACTATGAATACGCTGAACGTATCATCCGTTTCCGCAATCCGCGTTTCGCTATCAGTATCAGCAGTCCGTTGTATTGGGATGTAGTTTACGGTCCGAATTCATGGGATTGGAACGTATATACCGATGGTATGTATGCTTATGCATTCCCGACGTTCAGTAACCCGCTTTGGTGGGATTGGCGTTATGGCTCTTACGGCTGGGGATGGAACTATGGCTGGGGATGGAATCGTCCTTACTATGGTTGGGGATATTACCCGGGTTCCTGGGGCGGCTGGTATGGTGGCTACTGGGGTGGTTGGTATGGTGGTGGCTATTGGGGACATCATCACTATTGGCACGGCGGTCCTAGCTGGGGCTGGGGTGGTGGAAGCCATTGGGCACGCAATAATACCTATTATAATAACCGACGCTCCAATTATGGTATTAATGAAGGAAGTGCACGACGTTCTTCCTATGCAACCAGTGGAGACCGTAGAATTGGTACAAGTGTAGGAACACGCCGTTCAGGTGAAGGTAGCGTTAGCCAGTCTGCTCGCCGAGGTACTTCAACGGGTACATATAATTCTTCTAGGAGAGTGGTTGGCAACCGTACGGACACGAGAGTAGGAACTGGTTCTAGTTCAAGTTCTTCTCGTCGGAGTACGTATACTCGTCCAAGTAGTACACGCAGTAGCAGTGGCTCATCTTATGATAGTAATCGTTCCAGTTCTTCTTCCCGCAGGACTTATGGAACACCTACGAATAGTAGCAGCCGTTCTTCTTCTACCTACAATCGTGGAAGTTCGTCAACTACACGTAGCTATACGCCGTCAAGTAGTAGTCGCCGTTCCTCTTCAAGTTCTACTTATTCTCCGAGCCGTTCCTCTTCAGGCTCCAGCTATTCACCGAGTCAATCTTCTTCTCGGTCGAGTGGTTACTCAAGCGGTGGTGGAAGTAGTAGTTCCCGTTCCAGTTCAGGTTCATCCGGTGGTGGAGGCGGTAGTCGAAGAAGATAAAATAGTTGTTTTTATTAAAAAGACATATTTATGAAAAATATAAGATTGGCAATGGTGATAGCTTGTACTTTATTGGGTACTGCTGTCGTAAATGCACAGAGTTTATATGATGCTGCTCGGTTAATGGGAAATGACTTGAATGGAACTGCAAGATTTATAGGTATGGGCGGAGCCATGGGAGCATTAGGAGGTGACATCTCAACAATGGGAACTAATCCGGCAGGTATTGGAATATATAGAAGTAGTGATGTAATGACCTCATTTGGCTTCAGTAATATTGGAATGAAGTCTAATATGAACGGTACAAAGAATGAACAGGATAAGCTATTTGGTTCATTTGATAATATCGGGTTTGTTATATCGAGCCGTATTGGGAATGAAACACCGTTGCGGTTTGTAAACTTTGGTTTTAACTATCGAAAGGTGAAATCCTTTGATAAAAACATGGTGATGAATGGCATGATAGAAGATAAGGAAGGTCCAATGTCTCAAAGTGATTTATTTGCTACTTTGTCTCAAGGACTTCCTGAAGACTATTTGGGTTCTAATGCTGCTTTTACTGACGGAGGTGCCGACGCTGCACCGTGGTTGGGAGCTATGGCTTTCCGAACGAGAGTAATTGGGGCAATAGGTGATAATAAATATGCAAGTAATGTAGGCTATATGGTGGATAATGAAGGTAATGAGGTTTACTTGCCTGTAGTGGGGGAATATACTTCCAGAGAAAGAGGTGGATTACATTCTTACGACTTCAATGTTGCCCTCAATTTCTATGATAGAATTTATTTGGGAGCTACCATAGGAGCTTACAGTGTTGACTATTCCAGAAGGAGTTTCTATAAGGAAAGCTATCCGGGAGATGCATCTACATATTCTTTGGAGAATTGGTTTGACACAAGCGGAACAGGAGTTGATTTTAAGTTGGGAGTGATTATACGCCCATTTGAATCCTCATCATTCCGTATCGGTGCTGCGATCCATACACCTACTTGGTTTAACTTGGAAGACCGTGCTTCTGCTATCATGACCTCTGATGTTGATATGAATAGTGACGGAACCATTGATAAGGATGAATTATACGAGTATGATACTATGGACTTCCCCGGTGAATCTAAAACAAAGTATGAAT
>OHNF01001039.1_pt1 | contig 14653 bp, 10 predicted proteins | sample 1569491 | NCBI WGS metagenome assembly OHNF01 (sample SAMEA3879557, study PRJEB24766) | human gut metagenome | biome: human-associated habitat; feature: feces | place: USA | collected 1985/1987 | reverse complement strand
GCCGCCCTGTCACGGCGGAGGTCGTGGGTTCGAGTCCCATCCGGGTCGCCATTTGCGGAAATAGCTCAGTGGTAGAGCACCTCCTTGCCAAGGAGGGGGTCGCGAGTTCGAATCTCGTTTTCCGCTCCACTTGAATATTGGCCCGGCAGAAACCTGCCGGGTTTTTTGTTGCTTCTTGTCAACTTTAGATCCTTGTGATATGATATTATGAGCGATTTATGTCAGTATCTTTTGATATTGGCCTTGAACAAGCTGTTAATTTTGTACACATATAAAACCTAAGGGAGGATTTTTTAATGAACGTATCTGTTGAAAGAGTTGTGAATGACGCAACCCTCAAAATTACTTTACCCGCTGAGGAAGTGAATAAAGGCTTTAAAAAAGCTATAAGCAAAATCGCTAACAGCGTAAACATTCCCGGTTTCCGTAAAGGCAAAGCACCCCGCAACATTATTGAAATGCACTATGGCAAAGATGCCATTAAACAAGAAGCATTCGAAATCGTTGCTAATGATTGCTATACTAAAGCACTTGATCAGGAGAGCCTGATTCCTGTGTCCGACCCCAAAGTTGAAGAATCTGTTTTTGAAGAAAATAAAGATATGGAACTGACTATCAAAGTCACTTTGAAACCTGAAATAGAACTGGGTGAATACAAAGGCTTGTCTGTAGAGAAAAAAGAAGCTGTTGTTGAAGATGCAGATGTTGACGCTGCAGTAGAAGAACTGCGCAGCCGTCAGGCCAAAATGGTAATTGCTGAAGAAGGTACAATTATTGAAAAAGGTGATTTTGCAATTATTGATTTCGCCGGTACTGTAGACGGTGAAGCTTTCAGCGGCGGTGAAGGTAAAGGCTATCCTCTGGAAGTTGGTTCTAACTCCTTTATCCCTGGTTTTGAAGATCAGCTGGTTGGCCTAAAAAAAGGCGATGCTACTGATGTAGAAGTAACTTTCCCTGAAGATTATTTCGTTAAAGAACTGGCTGGTAAAGAAGCTGTGTTCAAAGTTAACGTTCAAGATGTAAAACGCAAAGAGCTGCCTGAGCTGAATGACGAATATGTTGCAGCTAACAGTGAATATAAAACTGTTGCTGAACTGAAAGCTTCGTACAAAGAACGTATGCAGCAGAATGCTGAAAACAATGCGAAGGTTGAATATGAAAAAGCATTGATTGATGCTGCTGTTGCCAATGCTAAATTTGAAGTTCCTGAGATTATGGTCGAAGACCGCATCAGCCAAATGGTTGACGAAATGCGTATGAGTCTGGAAAGCCGTAAAATGACTTTAGAAATGTATATGCAGTATACTGGTATGGATATGGCTAAGATCCGCGAAAACCAGCGTGCGACTGCCGCTGAAAACGTAAAAACTGATCTGGTTCTGGATGCTATTGCCAAAGCAGAAAACATTCAGGTATCTATGGAAGACGTTGATGCTGAATTATCTGCTATTGCTGCTCAACATGGTGCTACGCTGGACGAAGTAAAGAATATCATTAAATCCAATGGTAACATGGGACTTTTGCTTGCAAATATTCTGCGTCGCAAAGCTGCTCACGTTGTTATTGACAACGCAAAATAATGGCATTTTGCCGCCGGCGCTTTAAGCTCCGGCGGCAGATGTGACTTTATTAAAAAATATAACCTTAAAGAAAAGGGGTGTAAGACATGAACTATGTGCCTATCGTTGTAGAGCAATCCAGCAGGGGTGAGCGCTCTTATGACATTTATTCCCGCTTATTGAAAGACAGAATCGTTTTTGTGACCGGCCCTATTGACGACGCGATGGCAAATGTCGTTATCGCCCAGCTGCTCTTCCTGGAATCCGAAGATCCTAATAAAGATATACATCTTTATATCAATAGTCCTGGCGGCAGTGTAAGTGCCGGCTTGGCTATTTATGACACGATGCAGTATATCAAACCTGATGTTTCTACCATTTGCATGGGTATGGCGGCCAGTATGGCATCTGTACTTTTAGCTGCAGGAACTCCGGGAAAACGTTACGCGCTCCCTTATTCCCGCGTGATGATTCATCAACCGCTGGGAGGGGCTCAGGGGCAAGCTACAGAAATTGAGATTCATGCGCGCGAAATTCTGCGTATCCGTGAAGAGATGAATGGTATTTTAGCTAAACATACAGGTCAGTCGAAAGAAAAAATCGCACAGGATACTGAACGCGATTATTACCTGACCAGCGAAGAAGCTAAAGCTTATGGGCTTATTGATGAAGTTGTAACCCGTAAGGCAGCAGCTGAAGAAGCGAAATGATGCATACTAAGGAGATAACAATATGAACTTTGGCGAGGGGAACGACAGCAATATAACTTGTTCCTTCTGTGGAAAAAGAGAAGGCCAGGTCCGCAAGCTGATTGCCGGTCATAACGTCTATATCTGCGACGAATGTATCGAACTTTGCAATGAAATGCTGACAGAAGACCTGAAAGAAACAAATGCTGCTGTTGTCAGTGTAAACGAACTGCCGAAGCCGAAAGAAATTAAAAATATTCTTGACGAGTATGTTATTGGTCAGGAAGAAGCAAAAAAAACTTTGGCTGTAGCGGTTTATAACCACTATAAACGTATTAACTATGAATTAAATAATCCTGCGAAGGATAAAGAAGTAGAACTGCAAAAATCAAATATTCTAATGCTGGGGCCTACCGGCAGCGGTAAAACTTTGCTGGCACAGACGTTGGCAAAGATTTTGCAGGTACCTTTTGCAATCGCTGATGCTACTGCTTTGACAGAAGCTGGTTATGTAGGTGAGGATGTTGAAAATATCCTGCTGAAATTGATCCAGAACGCTGATTTTGATATTGAGCGTGCTCAAAGAGGCATTATTTATATTGATGAGATCGATAAGATTTCTCGTAAATCAGAAAATCCTTCTATTACACGTGATGTATCAGGTGAAGGTGTGCAGCAGGCACTTCTGAAAATTTTGGAAGGTACAGTCGCCAGCGTTCCGCCGCAAGGAGGACGCAAACATCCGCATCAGGAGTTTATTCAGATCGATACTACTAATATTTTATTTATCTGTGGCGGTGCTTTTGCCGGACTTGAAAATATTATCGGTGCACGTATCGGCAAAAAGAATCTTGGTTTTGGTGCTGATATCAAAACAAAAGAAGAAGCAAAAGCTGATACGATCTTTAAAAAAGTTTTGCCTGAAGATTTAATGAAATTCGGTTTGATTCCTGAATTTGCAGGTCGTCTGCCTGTTGTTGTGACACTGGATTCTTTGGATAAAGACGCTTTGATCAAAATCCTGCAAGAGCCTAAAAATGCTTTGATTAAACAATATCAGCATTTCCTGGCTATGGATAATGTAGAACTGGAATTCGAAGACGGTGCTTTAGTGGCTATTGCAGAAGAAGCTCTTAAACGTAATGCCGGCGCCCGCGGTCTGCGTTCTATCATCGAAGAGGTAATGCGTAATGTGATGTATGAAGTGCCTTCACGTATCGACGTTGTAAAATGTGTAGTTACAGAAGCGGCAATCAGAGAACACATGGAACCGAAAATGGTGGTTGCTAGTTAAGCAATTAAAAAAAGAAGGGGAAGGGGCATAGCCTTTTCCCCTTTTTATGTTAAAATAAAGTTGAGTAATGAAAATGCTTTAAAAATATCGTTTGCTGCAGTTAATACTGTTGGCAAAGGAGGGTAATATATGGAAACAAAACCACGTTTAATGCCGTTGCTTCCTTTAAGAGGAATGCTGGTATTTCCAGGTATGATTATAAATCTTGATGTAGGCAGGGAGCGTTCCATTCATGCAGTAGAAGCTGCGATGACTTCCGATAAGCAGATACTTCTGGTATCACAGAAGGAAGCCGTAACGATGGAACCCGGGCAGAAGGATTTATTTAAATATGGTGTCATAGCGGAAATCAAACAATTATTGAAATTGCCAAGTGGAGCTTTGCGGATACTTGTAGAAGGATTAGCCCGAGCCAAAGTAGAAACTATTATCGAAGCTCCGGCTGTCGATACATATTTCCAGGCTAATGCACTGCCGATGGATTCTGTTGTCAGTGAAGATAATGAAGTGGAAGCGCTGCGCAGGATGCTGATTGAAACGTTTGAGCAATGGATTATTGCCAGCAAAAAAGTTAACAGTGAAGTGCTGCTGACCTTTAAGGACCAAACTGACCCAGGACGGGTTGCGGATATGATTGCCGGTTATCTGTCGATAAATATCGAAGAAAAAGAGCAGCTGTTAGAAGCGGTTGATGTTAAAGAACGTATGAATAAACTCTATACGTATTTATGCAAAGAACTGGAAATTGCCGGTCTGGAAAAAAATATTTCACAGCAGGTGCGTAAACAGATAGAACAGAACCAAAAAGAATATTATCTGCGTGAACAGATGAAAGCCATTAATAAAGAACTTGGCGAAGGTGATGAACGTCAGGCCGAAATAGACGAATATAAGAAGCAGATGTCAGAGCTTGATCTGCCGGCTGAAGTTGTTGAAAAAATCAATAAAGAACTTGACCGTCTTTATAAAATGCCGCCGATGATGGCTGAAAGCGCCGTAATCCGCAATTATATCGATGTGCTTTTAAGTTTGCCCTGGGGTAAGTTTACAGAAGATAATTTTGACCTTGAAGTGGCTGCTAAAGTACTGGATAAAGACCATTACGGTTTGGAAAAAGTAAAAGAACGTATTTTAGAGTATTTGGCAGTACGTGCTTTGACCAAACAAAGTAAGGGCCCGATTTTATGTTTAGTCGGACCTCCTGGTGTGGGTAAAACTTCTCTGGCACATTCGGTTGCCAGAGCGATCGAGCGTAAATTTACCCGTGTTTCTTTAGGTGGCGTTCGTGATGAAGCAGAAATCCGCGGTCATCGTCGTACATATATCGGCGCAATGCCAGGCAGGATTATTCATGGTATGCAAACCAGCGGTTGCATGAATCCTGTTTTTCTTCTGGATGAGATTGATAAAATGGCTTCTGATTTTCGGGGGGATCCGGCTTCGGCTTTGCTGGAGGTATTAGACCTGGAACAAAACAACACTTTCAGTGACCATTATATTGAATTCCCTTTTGATTTGTCACATGTTTTCTGGATTGTAACGGCTAATACGGTAGAAACTATCCCTCCTGCTCTATTAGACAGGATGGAAGTGATTCAACTTGCCAGTTACACTGAGGACGAGAAAGTGAAAATCGGCGAATTGCATTTATTGCCGAAGGAACGTCAGGCACATGGCTTGACTGCAAAAACTTTGAATATTACAGAAACAGCTCTGCGTCATGTTATACGCGAATATACACGTGAGGCCGGTGTACGTAATTTAGAACGGAAAATAGCGGCGATCTGCCGTAAAACAGCACATCGTATTGTGACGAAACAGGTAAAAAGTGCTAAAGTTACCGAAAAAAATCTGACTAAATATTTAGGACCGGTTATTTTTCTGGAAAGCGATCTGACTGCCAAGGCAGAAATAGGTATCTGCACAGGTTTGGCCTGGACCAGTGTTGGAGGTGAATTACTGAAGGTAGAAGTACTGGCTACTAACGGTAAAGGAGGTCTGGTATTGACTGGGCAGTTGGGTGATGTTATGAAAGAATCTGCTCAGGCCGGTTATACTTATATTCGTTCTCGGGCTAAAGAGCTGCATTTGGATGAAAAGTTTTATGAAACTACTGATATCCACATTCATTTACCGGAAGGCGCAATCCCAAAAGATGGTCCTTCCGCCGGCATTACTATGGTGACGGCTATGGTTTCAGCACTGACTAAACGTTGCATAAAAGCGGGTATTGCCATGACTGGAGAGATCACTCTTTCTGGCAAAGTGCTTCCGGTAGGAGGAATTAAAGAAAAAATGCTGGCGGCGCATCGTTATGGTGTAAAAACCATTCTGCTTCCAGAACAGAATATGCAGGATCTGGAAGAACTTCCTGTCAATGTGCGTGCGGCAATAAAATTCATTCCTGTTAATCATATGGATCAAGTGTTGAAATTAGCTTTGGAGGAGTAAGATGAATAAAGGAACCTGGGATATTATTCATGCCCAATATATCACATCTGCTGTCAGAGCAGACCAATATCCGACACCACCGTTAATAGAGGCTGCTTTTATAGGGCGTTCTAATGTTGGCAAATCATCACTGATCAATTCGCTCTGCAGACGTAACGGCTTGGCAAGAGTGAGCTCGACTCCAGGCAAAACACAGACTATAAATTTTTATGGTTTACAGGCTAAACGCACTACTGAAGGGCAGGAAGAACGTGCTGATTTTTATTTAGTAGATTTACCAGGTTATGGTTTTGCCAAAACAGCTAAAACGAACAAAGATAAATGGTCAGGATTTATCAGTAAATATCTTTCCGGATCTGATAATCTAGGACTGGTCTGTCAGCTTATTGATATCAGGCATAAGCCTTTGGACAGCGATATTGAAAGCTATCACTGGTTACTGGACTGTGGACTGCAGGTTCAGGTTATTTTGACCAAAGCAGATAAATTGTCGAAAAATGCAGCGATGGCTCAAAAAGCATTATTCAAACGGGAACTGGGACTGGATGACAGCCGTATTATGACCTATTCTGTAACTCAGAATACAATGCGCAGTGAATTGATAGGGCGGATCATGACGGCACTGGAAGGGCATTATTAAGCGAGGGAAATATGTTGAATCGTTTGCTGCTATTTGTTATGGCAGCCTGTTTAGGAACGTTATTTTTAAAAATGGAATTGCCTATACCATATCTTTTAGGCGGCATTTTTGCTGCAGTAGCCTGTAAGATAGCTGGTTCGCCTGTTACCTGGCCTAAGAATTGGCGTGAATTGGGTTTACTTGTAGCTGGGTATGGTATTGGCCGTAATTTTACAGCTGATACATGGGAGAAAATGACGCATCAGACCTTTGGGGTACTGGAAGCCACGCTGATAGCTGTAGCTGTTGCTGTTTTAATTGCCTGGTGGACAGCGAGACATACTTCGGCTAATCTGATCAGTTGTGTGATGGGCATTATGCCTGGCGGGCTGACGCAAATGATGCTGATGTCGGAGGATGATCCAAGGGCTGACGCAAATGTTGTTGTCGTTATGCAGACTCTGAGGCTGGTAGGCGTTATTGTAGCAGTACCATTTCTGGTAATCCATGGTTTAGGTGCTCAGGTTATGCAAAACAATGCTATTGTTCAGACAACAGACGGTACGCATTGGCTTATTCTTGTCCCATTGTCGTTTTTAGGCGCTTTTGTTGCGACTAAGTTAAAGGTGCCAACACCGCGTTTGCTGGGGCCGATTCTGGCAACAGCGGCAGGGTCGTATTTTTGGGGAAGTTTACAGCCTGTGCCTGGTTTGCTTATGATGCTGGCACAGGTAAGTATTGGATTATACATGGGCGTAATGCTGGATCCCAAAAAACTTTCGGCTACTAAGGAATTGATGCCTTATATTTTTAGTGGTATCGTTTTGATGATTGGTGTCAGTGTTGTTGTTGCCTGGTCCCTGTCAGAACGGTATGGGTTTTCTTTAGTAACCGCTTTTTTAGCAATGGCTCCCGGCGGAATTGCGGAAATGTGTCTGGCTGGAATGAGTATGGGAGAAGATGTTTCAATCATTCTTACTTACCAATTAGTACGGTTATTGTTTTTGAATATCTGCGTTCCTTTGGGAATCACTATGTATTTTAAAAATAAAAGTCTTGATTAGCAGTATCGTAGCTTACTGAATAAAATAGTAAGCTACGATACTGTTTTATTTGCGAAAAAAAATATATGAAAAAATATATTAAAAGACTTGACAAAAGAAATAGTAATAAATATAATTAAGCTAACAAATGAATATTGTAAGCTAAAGGTGCTTTACAGAGCTTAATAGAGAAGTCGGTGCAATTCCGACGCGGTCCCGCCGCTGTAACGAGGAGTAAACTTCAAATGCCACTGGTAGTAATACTGGGAAGGTGAAGTGAGCTATGAATCGGAGTCAGAAGAACTGCCTTAGCTACATCGCTGATTGACCTGCGAGAGACGGGGAGGAGATGATGCAGAGTTCGTATTTTAGGTAAATACGAAGTGCGAATCTTTTGCTATGAATTTCTGACCGTTTTTCTTAATATTATTTAAGAAAACGGTTTTCTGTTTTTCTGTGCTTTTGTAAGCGCGTTGAGGTCGAAGTGTGATGGCTAGACCTCGAAAATAAGGTCAGCCATCAGTGTATATATTTATTTGTGACAGGTCTGGACAACCTGCCGGGTTTATTGCCATTCTCAAATTCTCTTTGTGCAAGAACCTTCTTCTCAATTGCCTGCGTAGGGGTGCGCGGCAAGAGCAACCATCACATTTTTTGTGATGGTTGCTTTTTTTGATAAGGGGCTTATAGAGGCAGTTTCGGTAGGAGATTCTCGAACCATTCTGCGATACATAAGTAAGCAAAGTACAGGAGGTGAACATTTACTACCCCGGCACAGAAAATAATTAATGAAAGGATGCCGTATATGGAACAAGATAAAAACCTTACAGCAGAGATTCAGCAGGAAGAAACTTTAGTGGGAACTATCCCTCCGGTTACTTTCGATGAATTTACGCCGCCGTCCTATGAGGAGTGGAAGCAAGAAGTAGTGACTGCTCTTAAAGGCGGTTCTTTTGAAAAGAGTATGTTCACTAAAACTTATGAGGGTATCACCCTGAATCCTATTTATAGATTAGAGGATCAGGAGAGGATTACCCACAATAAAACCTATCCCGGCATGGAAAGCAACCTGCGCGGTGCTAATGCAGGAGGTTATATCCATAAAGTATGGACTATTGCTCAGGAGTGTGATGGAAAAACTCCTGCCGAAGCCAATGAAATGGTTAAATACGAGCTGTTGAAAGGAACTACCGCTGCTAGTGTCGTTTTAGATACTGCGACACGCAAAGGCTATGATCCTGATAAGGCAGAAGTAAAAGATGTTGCTGATATAGGCGTATCTTTGTCTACTGTAGCTGACGTGGAAAAACTGCTGGATGGTGTTGATCTGGAAAAATTCGAAATCGATATTTATGCCGGCGCTTCCAACATCGCTCTTTTGGCTGCTGTAATCACTGTCTGCGAGAAAAAAGGTCTGGCCCTCGAAAAATTACATGGCGCTATTACTGTCGATCCGATTGGCGAACTTGCTTTGGACGGCGAATTAGTTCGTCCGCTGGACGAATATTATGACGAAATGGCACATAGCATTGCCTGGGCTGAAAAAAATGCTCCGCAGCTTAAAACAGTAGTTGTCAATACCGATGTTTATCATAATGGCGGTGCTAACGACATTCAGGAAGTAGCGTATGCTATGAATGCAGCTGTAACTTATATGCGCGCTATGGAACGCCGTGGTATTGATGTCAACACCTTCTGTCGCCACCTGCGTTTTCATTTCAGTATCGGAGCTAATTTCTTTATGGAAATTGCTAAACTGCGCAGTCTGAAAATGGTTTGGGCGCAAATCGTTAAAAATTGCGGTGGGGATGAAGAAGCACAAAAGATCAATCTTTATGTCAGCACTTCTACCTTCTGCCAGACGAAATACGATCCTTATGTAAATCTGCTGCGTGCGGCAACACAATCCTTCTCTGCGGTTGTTGGCGGTATGGACGGCATGTATGTCAAACCTTTCGATCATTGCATTCGTCCCAGTGATGTATTTTCTCGCCGTATTGCCCGTAATATCCAGATCATGGAACAGCATGAATTCAACTTTATTCAGCCGATCGATCCTTCCGGCGGCAGCTGGTATATTGAACCGCTGACAGAAGAATTTACGGAAAAAACCTGGGCTAAGTTCCAGGAAATCGAAAGCCACGGCGGCTTACTGGCAGCGCTTGAAAGCGGCAAAGTACAGGCAGCGGTTAAAGCTATTTTAGAAGAACGTTTTAAAAATCTTGCTACCAGAAAAGATCGTGCAGTCGGCAATAACATGTACCCGAACATGACTGAAGAACTTTTGGAAGTGCCTGAAGTTGATTTCGCAGGAATCCTTAAAGCACGCAAAACTGATTTGGAAGTCAACGTAAAAGTACGCGACAATGCTTATGTAGAAGCTGTACTCAGCGACCTTGGCAAACGTGATGCCAGTGAGTTGGGTTCTTTGATCGCTGATGCTGAAAAAGCATTATTGGCTGGAGCAACTATGGGTGAAATTTCAGCAGCTCTTACCGGCAGCGCTAATGGCGAAAAGGTTGAAGCTATTGCTCCGCATCGCTGGACTGAACGCTATGAAGAACTGCGTATGCGTACGGAAAATTTTGTTGATAAAACCGGTGCAAACGTTAAAATTTTCCTGGCCAATATGGGACCGATCCCGCAGCATAAAGCACGTGCCGATTTTGTTACCTCTTTCATGCAGGTGGCTGCCTTTGAGGTTGTGACAAATAATGGCTTCCTCACTGTCGAAGAAGCTGTTAAAGCAGCGCTTGAGTCCGGTGCCGATGCAGCCATCGTCTGCTCGACTGACGCTACTTATCCGGAACTGGCACCAGCAGTTACGAAAGGCATCAAAGCTGTAAATCCGGAAATGAAGGTATTCCTGGCAGGTGCTCCCAGTGCAGAACTGAAAGAAATCTGTGATGCTGCAGGTATGGATGATTACATCAGCGTCAAATCCAACTGCTATGAAACCTTGCTCCGTATGCAAAAAGAAAGGGGGATGTTCTGATAATGTCCAGAATTCCTGATTTTAGTCAAATTCCCTTTCAGCAGGCACCCGCACAAGGCGACGCCGAGTTTGCTGCCTGGAAGGAAAAATTAAAAACTGAAACCGGTAAATCCTTTGAAGAAAATTTTTACCGTACAATGGAACAAATCAACGTAGCTCCTTTATATGATGTGAATGCCTATAAAGACTGCGAACATCTGCATTATATGGCAGGTATCCCGCCATTTTTGCGTGGACCTTATTCAACGATGTATGTAACCAAACCCTGGACAGTACGTCAATATGCAGGCTTCTCTACTGCAGAAGAATCAAATGCTTTCTATCGCCGTAACCTGGCGGCAGGGCAAAAAGGTCTGTCTATCGCATTTGACCTTGCAACTCACCGCGGTTATGACTCCGATCATCCGCGCGTTGTCGGTGACGTAGGTAAAGCCGGTGTTGCCGTTGACTCCATTTTGGATATGGAGATTCTTTTCTCCGGCATTCCTCTGGATCAAATGTCTGTATCAATGACAATGAACGGCGCAGTGCTGCCTGTATTGGCCTTCTATATCCTGGCTGGTGAAGAACAGGGCGTAGACAAATCAGTTATGGCAGGTACGATCCAAAACGACATTCTGAAAGAATTCATGGTTCGTAATACCTATATCTATCCGCCTACAGCTTCCATGCGCATCATCGGTGATATTTTCGAATATACCTCCGCTTATATGCCCAAATTCAACAGTATCTCGATTTCCGGTTATCATATGCAGGAAGCAGGCGCTACTGCTGATATCGAACTTGGCTATACATTAGCCGACGGTCTCGAATATCTGCGTACAGGTACTGAGCATGGTCTTACTATTGACCAGTTTGCACCGCGTTTGTCCTTCTTTTGGGCAATGGGTAAAAACTACTTTATGGAAATTGCTAAAATGCGTGCAGGACGTATGCTGTGGGCGAAAATCGTTAATTCCTTCGGCCCGAAAAAAACCAAATCTATGGCTTTGCGTACACATTCGCAAACTTCCGGCTGGAGCCTGACAGAGCAAGATCCGTTCAACAATATTACGCGTACCTGTATCGAGGCTATGGCAGCAGCTTTGGGGCATACCCAGTCGCTGCATACTAACGCTTTGGACGAAGCTATCGCGTTGCCGACAGATTTCTCGGCTCGTATTGCTCGTAATACTCAATTGTACATTCAGGACGAAACCAAAGTCTGCAAAGTTATTGATCCGTGGGGCGGTTCCTATTATGTAGAGGCACTGACCAATCAGCTGATCCAAAAAGCCTGGGCACATATCCAGGAAATCGAACAGCTCGGCGGTATGTCCAAAGCTATTGATACCGGTCTTCCTAAAATGCGTATCGAAGAAGCGGCAGCACGTCGTCAGGCTCATATCGATTCCGGCGCCGAAAAAATTGTCGGCGTAAACGATTACCGCCTGGAAAAAGAAGATCCGCTTGATATTCTGGAAGTCGACAACACTGCAGTTCGTTTGGCGCAGATCGAACGTCTGAAAAAATTGCGTGCTAACCGTGACAACGATGAAGTTCGCCGTTGTTTGGACGCTATCACCCATTCCATGGAAACCGGTGAAGGCAACTTGCTGGAGCTGGCAGTTAACGCAGCTCGTGCTCGTGCTTCCAAAGGCGAGATTTCTGACGCTGTCGAAAAAGTCTGCGGCCGTCATAAAGCTATCATCCGTTCAATTTCCGGCGTCTACAGCAGCGAATTTGCTGACGAAGATGTTATCAAGGAAGTTCGTCAGATGACAGATGACTTTGAACAGTGCGAAGGCCGTCGTCCCCGTATCTATATTGCTAAAATGGGACAAGACGGACATGATCGCGGGGCGAAAGTTATTGCTACCGCCTTCGCAGATATGGGCTACGACGTAGATATCGGCCCTCTGTTCCAAACTCCGGAAGAAGCTGCGCAGGATGCAGTAGATAATGATGTTCATATCGTTGGTATGAGCTCATTGGCAGCAGGTCATAAAACCTTGATGCCGCAACTGGTAGAAGAACTTAAAAAACGCGGACGTGAGGATATCATGGTCGTTATCGGCGGCGTAATTCCTGCCCAGGACTATGATTATCTCTACGAACACGGTGCAGCAGCTATTTTTGGACCCGGCACAATTATACCTGTCTGCGCTAAAAAAGTACTGGAAGAGCTGAACAGACGCTTGGCGGATTAAGCCATGACAGATACTTATAAACCTTCGTGGGTGCCTGAAGAAGAAAACGATAAATTTGCCTGCCGGGTAATGTACGGTGTTACAGGCGGTCATGAAGGAACTCCAGGTGTGACAGTAGATAAAAAAGACAAAGTAGCTCCGGCTATCAAACGCCGTAAGCTGGAAGTCGACGATTACGTCGAAGGTGTCCTAAAATGTGACCGCGCAATTTTATCACGCGCCATCACTTTGGTTGAAAGTAATGCTGCCGCTCATTTTGAGACGGCACAGCAGGTTATCCAAAAACTGCTGCCTTACACTGGTAAATCGACACGCGTTGGGATCACCGGTGTGCCTGGTGCAGGTAAATCCACCTTTATTGAGGCTCTTGGCACAAACCTGTGTCGTGGCGGACATAAAGTCGCAGTACTGGCGGTCGATCCCTCCAGTACTGTTACCAAAGGCAGTATCCTGGGCGATAAAACACGTATGGAACAGCTTTCACGCGAACCGAATGCTTTTATCCGTCCGTCTCCTTCGGGAGGAACTTTGGGTGGTCTGACTCGTAAAAGCCGTGAAACACTGCTTTTGTGCGAAGCTGCCGGCTATGACACCATTTTAGTCGAGACCGTAGGCGTAGGGCAGAGTGAAACTACCGTACGTTCGATGGTAGATTTTTTTCTGCTGGTCGTATTGACAGGCGCCGGCGACGAATTGCAGGGGATGAAAAAAGGCGTAATGGAACTCGCCGATGCAATCGTCGTCAATAAAGCCGATGGTGATAATAAACAGCGGGCAATGGTTACCAGAGCTGAGTATGAACGTATCCTGCAATTTTTACGTCAGGCTACCGAAAACTGGACGACTCATGCCTATACCTGCTCTGCTTATACAGGAGCGGGAATTATGGAACTGTGGAATGATGTTATCGAAGCCTTTATGAAACAAGGCTGGGGAAATGGCGTGTTAGCTGAACGCAGGAAACAGCAGACGCTTTCCTGGGTATATACCATGGTTGAAGAACATCTGCATAATCTGTTTTATCGTTCGCCAGCCATTATTGGCTGCAAAGAAGAGATCGAGCGTGAAGTAGTGGTTGGAAAAATTTCGGCTACCATGGCGGTTCAAGATCTTATCAACAGATTTGCTGCTGCTGAGCTGAGCGGTGTTAATGTTAAAGACAGCTCGCCTTTTGAAATAAAATAATTTTTAGATTCTCCATTGAGACGCGGCCGCCTGTGGGCCGCGCCATTTTTTAAGGAGGCAATACATATGAATGATAACCCGGCTATTAAAGGCCTGATAGAATTAATCGAAAAACGTTATGGATTGGAAGTTCTCGACTCTCACTACGTCCTGGTTGATGAAAAATTTAAACAATATAATATGATGCTGTATGTCAAATTACCAAAACAGATGCTTGACGAATTTAAACGCTTATATTCGAATAAAACTAGCGCCATGCATGTTGCGTGGAGCATTGACGATAAAGATAACATTAGATTCCACGCTGCTATTGGCAACAATATCCTTTTGCTTCTAGATTCTCTGCTGTCAAAAGAATGAAAGAAGTGAGAGTAGATGACTAAAGAAAAACCAGAGCTAGTGTGTGTATTATCTGTTGCAGAGGCGACGTTATTAACGCTTAATGAAAAATACGCTTATCTTTTTACAGCATAAGATAAGCGTATTTAAAAATTACGGTAGAAGTGCAAATATTTTCACATAACATAAAATTGCTGCTAATACTTATTAGTAATATATAACGCAAAAAATATTTAGAAGTTTTTTTACTAAAAGTGTTGACAAGATAATTAGTAATGCTTATAATTAAT
>OHNF01001022.1_pt1 | contig 14853 bp, 10 predicted proteins | sample 1569491 | NCBI WGS metagenome assembly OHNF01 (sample SAMEA3879557, study PRJEB24766) | human gut metagenome | biome: human-associated habitat; feature: feces | place: USA | collected 1985/1987 | reverse complement strand
GCGATCTTCGACGCTCATTTGTGTTTCCTTTCTGCGCTTTCATTTTAGCTTTATTATAAAGCGAATACAGAGAAAGGTCAATCTTTTTATGACGGCAATTGAAGATACTGCATGTTTTGCCTTTTACTTCAAAAGTTTGGTACGATTGTGGTTACACGTCAAAAGGTAAAGGAAATTGGGGACTACTTTGGTGACCCTCCCGTCCATCTCCCGCGCCCTAAAAACAGCCCGCGGGGCTGTTTTTGCCCCGCGGTACGCTGGACGCGGGGCCCGGGCTTTTCGATTCCCGCACTCTTCTACTCCTTACCATGTATAATAAAAAGAAAAAATTATGAGTTTATTAAGGAAAGCATGGGTGATACTGATTACTGTTATGATCAGTTCGTGTCATACGGAAACGCTTGATGTCGTTTCTCCTGACGGGAACTTGAAGGTCACAATGGAATTTGCAGAGGAAAGTGCCTATGATGAGATTGTTTTTTCAGTGGATTATAAAGGTGGACGTATTCTTTCCTGTTCAAAACTAGGTTTGGAAACAGACGCACGAAAATTAGCCGGAAACTTGAAATTGAAATCCATTTCCGATGTAAAGCGTGTAACCGATGACTACAAGATGATAACGGGAAAACGTAGCCATTGTGTGAACGAAGCTTCCGAAAGAGTCTATTCCTTTGAGAATGAATCGGGCCAGATACTGGAAGTTGCATTCAGGGTGTATGATGACGGAGTTGCCTTTAAATACAGAATAAATGCCGTTGCCAATGAGGAACACGTTATTCATGAGTACACCACATATACTGTTCCGGAAGGAGCCAAAAGGTGGATACAGCAGTATGATCCAGGTTACGAAAAGTTCTTTCCGCTATCCACGGATGGAAAGCTTACTGACCATCCGGAAGTTGACTTTTGGGGCTATCCTGTACTTGTTGAACCGCAGGATTCAGTGTTCATGCTGATAACGGAAGCAAATATCAGGCGTGGGCATTGCGGTTCTTTCCTGTATAATGGCGATCATCGTGATAGTTATCGGGTGCGCCTAGCTGACAAGCAGCCGGTTGGTGATGGTCTGTGGGAATCTCCCTGGCGGCTGCTTATCATAGGAGACTTGTCCGATGTGGTAGAATCTACATTGGTGACCGATGTTTCCGACCCTTCTAAAGTAGAGGATACGGAATGGATAAACCCCGGTATGGTATCGTGGATTTACTGGGCATATAATCATGGTTCCAAAGATTATCAGAGAGTGAAAGAATACATCGACCTGGCTGTCCGCATGAAGTGGCCTTACGATCTGATTGACTGGGAATGGGATGAAATGGGAAATGGAGGTAACCTTCAGGATGCAGTGGAGTATGCTTTGGAGCAGGGCATTAAACCGTTACTATGGTATAATTCGAGTACAAGCTGGCTTGGTCCCGGTCCCTTGTATCGGCTGAATAAGAAAGAGGATCGAGAGAAGGAATATAAATGGTTGAGTGACATAGGGGTTGCCGGTATTAAAGTAGACTTTTTTACGGGTGATAGTGTTACTACCATGAACTATTATATGGATTTACTTGAAGATGCGGTGAAGTATAAACTGATGATTAATCTTCATGGTGCTTCTATCCCTCGCGGCTGGCAACGTACATACCCCCACATGATGTCGGTGGAAGGAGTATATGGTGCAGAGTGGTATAATAACAATCCGATATTAACCGGCCAGGCTGCCGAACATAATGCCACGTTACCTTTCACAAGAAATGTGGTAGGGTCTATGGACTACACACCGGGAACTTTTTCCGATTCACAGTATCCGCATATCACATCGCATGGGCATGAACTTGCATTACCCGTGATTTTTGAGTCGGCTTTGCAGCACATGCCCGATAGACCTTCAACTTATGATAATTTACCGGAAGCGGTAAAACACCTTTTATCGGAACTGCCCACAGCTTGGGATGATACGAAACTTCTAGCTGGTTATCCTGGAATTGAGGTAGTTATGGCACGACGTAAAGGCGATGTATGGTATATTGCAGGTATCAATGGTACCAATGAACCGAGAATGCTTCGTGCGTCTCTGAAAAATATTCCTGTAAGTGGCAAAAAAGTCTCTTTGTTCAAAGACGGAGCCGATGACAGAAGCTTTGCTATTGAAGAAAATATTTCTTTGTCAGACGGACAAACTGACTTGGAAATAGAATGTTTACCGCGTGGTGGATTTGTGGCTGTGATAAAGTGAAGTCTAGGTTATCGGAATGATGGAGAACTTAGAGAGTGAATAAACAGAATATTGTTTGCAGTATACTTATAATAGAAATCTGTCGCATGTTATAGTGAATATGCATGCGGCAGATTTTCCTTATTAGCGTAAATAGAATTGGTGATGACTATTAACAGGCAAATATTAAGTTTTGTAAAAGCTTGAAATAGAATGAATTTTGGAGTTTTTTTATACCTTTACCTTTTCATTGCGTATTTTATAATGAATAAGTTGGCTTTTACTTTGTTACTTTAAGAATATTCCTTGGAGATTAACTGGCTTTTGGAATAAGATTAAAAGGTAGCCAATATATATTGAAGATTGTTATAATTAAACTTAAATCATATTTATATTATGAGAACAGCAAGCAAATTACTTCTTTCTTGTGTGATGCTATTCACATTACTGCCGGACGCTTTTCTTCACGCTTCCGACAGAAAAACTCTTTTCAATAAAGATTGGAAATTCCATTTAGGTATTGTGGCCAATGCCGAACAGCCGGAATATAATGACAGTCGTTGGAGAGTTCTCGATCTTCCTCATGATTTGAGTGTAGAACCTCTGCCTTTCCAAAAAGAAGGTATTACTGTCGGTCCTTTTTCCGGGGAAGAGCCATCGCTATTGTGCAACCCAATGAAGAGAAGGGTGAAATACAAGTGAAAGTCTCTGCTGAAGGTCTGGAAGATGCGTCAATTGTGATTGTTGCTAACTGAAAAAATGATTGTGGATTAGGAATGTGAAAAATGTTGCAAAATAAGATAAATATTGGAAGATAACTTTTGGCTGTTACACTTTAGCTTTGATAAGGAAAACTGCCGTTAGACTATTTGAATTGGGTTGGCTTTTAGATAATGAAAGTCAACCCAATTTATAAAGAGCCATGAAAAGAGTGTGATTTTTGCCTCTAAATCAGGAATGTTTCTCCGTTTTGGCCTAAAAATTGCTTTTTGGGGCAAGATTGTGAATATTCTGATAGAAAGACATGGCTTATCTTTGTGAACAAACATTATATATCTAATGGCGATTAATAAAACAGGCTTATGAAAAAGTTTTTTTTATGCTCTGCCGCGGCCGCTTTACTATTGAGCTCCTGCAATAGCATTGCACCGAAAGAAGAACTTGTAATCAATTTACAAGAGAAAGGAACCGAAGTAGTTCCATCCATGTACGGAATCTTTTTCGAAGAAATTAATCATGCAGGAGATGATGGCTTATATGCCGAGCTGGTGAAGAACCGTAGCTTCGAAGAACTGGAAATGCCCGAAGGCTATTATGCCGAAGGAGATGTACTGCATCCGAAGAAGTCTTCAACCACATGTCAGGTGAAGTGCGGGAAGGAAGTTTCCGCTGGACTACCGAGCCTGTGCCGGGATGGAACCTGAATACTCAGGAAACTGCTCATGCAGAGATGAAACTGACGAAAGAAAATCCCAAATATCCGACAGCACCCAATAATCTGAAAGTAACCATTAAAGATGCCTCGACTCCTGTCCGCCTGATCAACGGGGGATACTGGGGTATGAATCTGGTAAAGGAAGATTCTTATCTGTTGCGTACTATTCTCCGCACTTCTGCCGACTATAAAGGAAAAATAACTGCCCTGCTGTAGTCCGAAAAGGATGAAGTACTGGCTTCTGTCCCTATTGAGATAAGCGGAAGCGGTACGTGGAACGATGTTCACCAGATGATGAGGCCCGCGGCTACCGATGCGAAAGGAAAACTGGCTCTGGAATTTGACGGACCGGGTACGGTTTATGTGGACTATGTATCCCTCTTCCCGGAGAAGACTTTCCGTAATCGTCCGAATGGCTTGCGGGATGATATAGCAGAAATGCTGGCAGGTCTGCAACCGGCATTTGTACGCTGGCCCGGTGGCTGTGTGGTAGAAGGTATCTCGTTGGAGAACCGTTTCGAATGGAAGAAGTCTCTGGGCGATCCTGCCGCACGGTCGGGAGAATATAGTACTTGGGGCTACCGTTGCTCGTATGGTTTCGGTTATCACGAAATGTTGCAGTTCTGCGAAGATATCGATGCAAAGGCAATGTTCGTCTGCAACGTCGGCCTGGGTTGCCAGTATCGCATGGGAGACGCTTCACCGGAGAGTAAGATAGCTTACTATCTGGACGATTGCATGGATGCCATAGAGTATGCCATCGGCGACGTGACTACCGAATGGGGTGCCAAGCGTGCCGAACAGGGCCATCCCGAACCTTTCCCGTTGCAATACGTAGAGATTGGTAATGAGAACTGGGGCGATGAGTATGACAAGCGTTTCGATATCTTCTATACAGCTATCAAAGCGAAATATCCCGAGTTGATCCTGATTTCCAATCACGGTCTGGCTGGAACGGGTAAGATTGCCAAAACGGATATGATCGACCCGCACTGGTACGTGAATCCGGAATTCTTCTTCCAGAACACGACTATCTTTGATAACCATCCGCGTGGAAAATACGATGTCTATGTAGGTGAATATGCTTGTAACGCCAATGTAGGCGGTGGAAACATGCGTGCCGCCCTCTCGGAAGCTGCCTTTATCTCCGGTATGGAGCGCAACGGCGATCTGGTGAAGATGACTTCGTATGCCCCGCTTCTGGAGAACCGGAACGACCGTTCATGGGCTGTCAACCTCATTTGGCTGGATACGGACCAGGTGTTGGGACGCAGTTCTTACTATGTACAGCAGATGGCGGCTGAAAACCGTCCGACCTACAATGTAAAGAGCAATATGACCATGAGTACTCCACGGATAGTCGATTATAATGAAGGACGTTTCGGCTTCGGCTCCTGGCATACACAAGTTGAATTCAAGGATGTGAAACTGACCGGAGCAGATGGAGCGCCTATTGATCTTGATCTTAACAAGGCGGTGAAGAAAGAAGGCGAATGGAGTCTGGATAACGGTCTGTTGAAGCAAACATCTCTGAGAGAACCGGCGAAATACATTGTTGATGGCTTTAATAGTAACCAGTTTACACTGGAGTTCAAGGTTCGCAAAGAAGGCGGTAACGAAGGTTTCTTCCTCTATTTCGGCTTGTCGGAGGACAATAACAAAGGCTTTGTGTATAACGTTGCCGGATGGAACAATGGTACGACGGCTGTAGAAGAAGTCACGGGCGGACGCACTTCCGGTGTGGCAGGCGACCGGGTATCTCACAGTCTCGAAACCGATAAATGGTACGACGCGAAACTGGTGGTTACTCCTCAGAAGAGCGAACTCTTTATGGATGGCAAACTGATATTGGCCCATGCACCGGAGACGACTCCGCTTCAGTTCTTCTCTTCCGGTTATGATGAGGCAACCGGTGAGGTGATCGTGAAAGTAGTGAACTCAGAGGCTCAGTCCTATCCGTTACGGATCAAACTGGATGGAGTGGACGACGTGGAGAAGACCGGTAAAGTGATTTCTCTGTCCGCAGTCAGTGACATGGATGAGAACTCGTTTGAAGAACCAATGAAGATCTCTCCGAAGGAAAGCGAATACAAAGGCTTTGGAAAGAGCTTCGATTATACCTTCCCGCCATTCTCATATACTATATTGAGAGTGAAGGCGAAATGATAAGCATAGAGGCGCTTTTGATGCAATACGTCATCAAAAGCGCCTTTTTTTTGACTTATGCCGTTGGCTGAAAGCCTGAAATAGAATTGTATCGCAGAATGGAATGCATATACATGCGGCAGATTTGCATGATTTCTTACCCTTATGCAGGCTTTATGCAGCGAATGTGGATTTCTGGCGGATGTTACATGCATTGTAGTTGAACGGAACATGCATTGTGGGTGAACGGAACATCTGTTTTAGCGGAACAGACTATCTGTTTCGGGATAGTGGGGCTTATTTTCAACGTAACAGGATTGTCCGTATTTTTATATCCTGTTATTAGTTAGGCAGATGCGAATTTTCTCTTGCGTATTTCCGGCATCTCTGTACTTCGGGGCTAAAGAAACGATTCTCGATGGATTGGAAATGCAAAATGTCACAATGCCATAATTTCATATTCGCATATTAAACGCTATATTTGCATATTATAATCTGTTGGCGGAATTAATTTCTTTCTGGTACGGTTTTGAAATAATTTCATCAGTAGCTACACACCTTATAAATTCAGTTTATATGAAAAACTATCAATCTCATACTCTACTTTCTCTTCTTTTTTGGATCTGCTGTCCTGCCCTATTGCATGCGACTATGGAACATCCTGTATCTATTGAAAAACTTAAAGTGGAATATGCCGAAATACCATTGGGTATAGATGTGGAAAAGCCCCGCTTCAGTTGGCAGATGGTAATGCAGAATACCGAAAGGGGGTATTCGCAGAAAGCCTATCAGATAACGGTGACTGACGAAGCTGGACAAACAGTATGGGACAGCGGAAGAGTGTCGAGTGACCTGTCGCTGAACATTGAATATGCCGGTGCTCCCCTGCAACCCACTACCTGCTATTTCTGGACGGTAAACGTATGGAACCAGAAGGGTGAGCAATCTTCCTCGACCTCTTGGTTTGAAACGGGACTGATGAGTAAAGCCAATCCGTATGAGGGATGGAGTGATGCGAAGTGGATAGGTGGCGGAGATGAAGACATGGTGCTCTATTCCCACTATCTTCCGGTGTTCAGGCTGAACGTTGCACTCCGGTTGGATAAGGAGACAAAGAGTACCCGTGCAGGCTTTGTCTACGGAGCGAATGATAAACGCCTGATGGATAAGAATAAGAACTTGTATCAGTTGCAGAATGGGAAAGATGAGTCTTACATAAAAATAGAACTGGACTTGGATTCGCTTGCTTCGGGTAAAGAGGCGATGTTGAATGTATATCGTGTAGGATACCATCCGGACGACCGGAAGGATGTTCCTTTCAAGAGCTTTCCCATCCCCCTGACATTGATTAATGAAAGTAATAAGTATGACCGGCATACGGTGAGCCTTACTTCTGATCTGGGTTTTACAAGATTCTATATGGATAATGCTGAAGAACTTGGTTGGATAAATCTGAATCCGCTGGGGCAGGGAGGTGATTTCATCGCTTTCCCGGTAGTGGGCGACATTGGTTTTGGTGTTCCCGCCGGGCAATCGGCTACTTTCCCGAAGATGGAGATTGCTAACTTCAGAAGCCCTTCGAACGTGATTGCCACTTGCTGGGAAGGAAATAGCCGGATAGTCGGCGGCGCTTCCGGCGTTCTTACTATATTCACTCCCGAAGGAAACTCCGCGCCGATGCTTCGCACCGTCTTCTCTTCTCCCGATGCGGAGATTGTAAAAGCCCGCCTGTATGTTACTTCACGTGGCATTTATGAGGTCTATCTCAATGGTAAGCGTGTAGGGGATGATTATTTTAATCCCGGAGTTACCCAGTATAACAAAACTCATCTGTACCAGACGTTTGATGTGACAAAGTATGTCCATTCGGGCAGAAATGCCCTTGGTGCTTTGCTGGCAGAAGGCTGGTGGAGCGGTGGCGCTACTTTTACGGGAGATAACTGGAACTTTTTCGGTGACCGCCAGTCTTTATTGGCAAAGCTGGTTATCACGTATGCGGACGGTAGGACCAATGTTGTGGTGACCGATCCTTTGTCCTGGCAGTATTTCGGCAAAGGCCCCGTCGCTTACGGCAGTTTTTTTCAGGGCGAAGTGTATGATGCTTTAAGAGAACCGGCAGTGGAAGGATGGAGCACGGCATCTTATGATGCATCTGCCTGGAAACCGGCTCATGAGGTTGCTTTGGAAGGACATATCAGTACGGCGGGAAACCCGAATATGCCGTGGGTGAACGATTATTCCGGTTTTGAACTTACCGGGCAATTCGGCCAGACGGTGAAACAAATCAATGAACTGACGGCTCTTTCAGTAGAAGAAGTCCGCCCCGGTGTGTTTGTGTACGACATGGGGCAGAATATGGTAGGAGTCCCCCGTATCAGTTTGTCGGGCATGCAGCCCGGAACGGAAATCACTCTGCGCTTTGCGGAAGTGAAATATCCCGATTTGCCGGAATACGAGGGAAACATCGGCATGATTATGCTGGAGAATATCCGTGCCGCTATGGCTCAGGATATTTATATCGCTAAAGGCGGACAGGAAACCATCTCTCCCCGTTTCACCTATCATGGCTACCGCTTTATAGAGATAACGGGTATTGACAAACCCTTGCCTGTGGAATCCGTGAAAGGGATAGTGCTAAGCTCTATACACGAACTGGCTTCTCATTACGAAACTTCGAATGCACGGGTGAACCAGCTGTGGAAGAATATCACCTGGTCTTCTTACGGCAACTTCCTTTCCATTCCTACGGACTGCCCGCAACGCAATGAGCGCTTGGGATGGAGTGGGGATATCTCTGTCTTCTCCCGTACCGCCACTTATCTGGCGGATGTACCGCAGTTCCTGCGCCGTCACATGCGTGCCATGCGCGATGTGCAGCGGACGGACGGGCGCTTCCCGGATATCGCCCCGCTGGGTGGTGGTTTCGGTGGTATGCTGTGGGGCAGTGCCGGAATTACGGTTTCCTGGGAGTGCTATCAGCAATACGGAGATGCTGCGTTGCTGAACGAGCACTACGATGCCATGAAGCGCTATATTCAATATATCATTGACCAAACGATTGAGACGGAAACCAACCTGATCGTGCAGACCCGTTCATGGGGTGACCTGTGTGACTGGCTGGGATTGGAGGATGAGAAGAATGATAAATCCCTGGTATGGGAAGCCTATTTCATTCATGACCTGGAATTGATGGCGAAGATGGCAGCGGCTTTGGGCAAGACGTCCGATGCCGCATGGTTCCGCGACTTGCATGCCGCCCGGAGGGATTTCTTCAATAAGACCTATATAGAGCCGGAAAGCGGAAAAACGATATTCTCCGCTTTCATCCCTGACAAGAAGGGACGGCCTGTCGATATACAGACTTCGTATGTGCTTCCATTGGCTTTCGGCATTATTAATGAAGAGAACCGTAATAAGGTGATTGCTAATCTTGCAGAGACGGTCAGACGGGAGAATACCACTGATAGAGGTCGTCTGTGTCCTTCTTACTCTCTTATGACCGGTTTCATCGGTACGGCATGGATCAGTAAGGCTTTATCCGATTACGGGCTGAACGATCTGGCTTACAGGCTGCTTCAACAGACCGATTATCCTTCGTGGCTTTACTCCGTGGAACAGGGGGCGACTACCATTTGGGAACGTCTGAACTCTTACACTCACACGGATGGTTTCGGTGGTAACAACCGCATGAACTCTTTCAATCATTATTCTTTTGGTGCCGTGGGTGCCTGGATGTACAATTATTCTTTAGGAATACAACGTGATGAGGCTTATCCCGGTTTCAAGCAGTTCATTCTGAAGCCGATGCCCGATCCGACCGGAAAGATGAAGTATGCCCGGGGATATTATGATTCGATGTACGGACGTATTGAGAGTAGTTGGAGAGAGGAAAGAGGCATGATTCATTACGCTTTTACGGTGCCCGGAAATACTACGGCTACGCTGTATTTGCCGGCTGCATCGTTGAAAGATGTCCGCGAAGGGGAGAAACTTATCCGAAAATGCAAGGGAATAGAATATATTGGTGAAGGAAGCAGGCAGGTAGTCCTGAAGCTTCTTCCCGGTAGCTATTCGTTTGAGGTGAAGAAGGAATATCCGATGGCGGGGAAGAAGGGAAAGAAAAGGAAATAGGGTGTGGAAAGGAATAAAAGAGTGATAGGGGGATGACGCTTTGTGATATATATAGCGTAACTATTCTATCACTCTCTTATTTTTATTCTTCTAATTCATAGTGGCGGCATCCGCTTTCGCATTCCACACCAGTAACGCCAGCAAAGTAGATAGCAGTGAGGCTCCAATCCAGAACCAATTGATATATGTGAAATCATACACATCTGTTCCGTTCACTACGGTTTTTTGTCCTTCTATCAATATACCACTCATCACATCCTGCAATCCCGCACCGATGTAACTTGCAATTCCTACCACACCCAAAGCTGCACCCGAAGCATTGCGCGGAGCAATATCAACAGCCATCAGTCCGCCCAGAAAGCAGATCAGTACTCCGATACCCAGACCAAATAAAACCATGGCTAAAGCATCCAGCCAGAAATGAACGCCGGGTATAAGCAAAAATAAACATAAAGCCACTACATTCATTATTCCGAATACCAATGCCGGAACATTCCGGCTACCGGCAAATAATTTATCAGAAATAATACCCGAAAGTACGGTTCCTACAATTCCGCAAATAGAGCTGATAGAGATAATGAAACTTGCGTCCAACGTATCGTATCCTTTTTGTGCTTGCAAGTAAAACACTCCCCAACTGTTCACTGCATAGCGACTGATGTACATGAAAGCACTGGAAAGAGCCAATATCCAGATGGCCGGATTACGAAGAACGGCTTTTTGGGCGCGATTGAACTCTTCTGATTGCCTTTTAGAATTATCTTGTTCTGCTTCTTTCTTCAGCAGAAAGCCTTGACTTTGAGGAGTATCTTTCATAAAGATAGACATCATCAGAAAGCCTAGCAGGCCGATGATTCCTGCTCCGATCATTCCGTATTTCCATCCCATCCAACTCACTACCAATGCAATCGAGATAAATGTCAATGCTTCGCCTATATTATGGCTGGCAGACCAGAAACCATAGTAAGTGCCACGTTCCCTACTGCTGTACCAACGGCTCAGCGATACGACCCCGGAAGCCGCTCCCATAGATTGGAACCAACCATTCAATCCCCAAAGTAAGACAAAAGCATAAAAAGCGTTTGTAAACCCCAATATCAGATTGATCAATGCCGAACAGAGCAATCCGGTGGACATGAAGCGTTTCACATTGCTGCGGTCTGCCAGAAAGCCGTTTGTCAGTTTTCCTACAGCATAAACAAAGAAGAGGCAGGAACCTATGATTCCCAATTCCGTTTCAGAGAATACCCCGTCTTCAACAATAGGTTTGCGAACAATATTCATGCTGAGGCGGCATACGTAATAAATTCCGTACCCCATTGTGGCAGACAAAAAGGTGACAAGACGGATACGCTTGAAGCGTTGTGAGTCTGTATCCTGACAAGCTTCTGTAGCTGGGAGCGATATCTTATAAAAATCAAGTATTCTTTTAATCATGTACTTTAGTATTTTTAATGGGCATATCTGCGTTTACACTTGTACGCCAGTTTTCTAATTTATTGAGTAATCTTTCTGTGAGCTCCGGCTCGCTATCCTTTAGATTTTCTTTTTCAGATAAATCTTTTGAAAGATCATATAATTCAAGTTCACCAGTGTCGTAAAACTGGAGTAACTTATAGCTTCCCATGCGGATGGCGCCTGAAGGACGCCCTCCTTGATTGGAATAATGAGGATAATGCCAGTATATAGCATCACGGTAATCTCGCTTTTCATTCTTCAACAATGGGAAGAAGCTGATACCATCCAGATGTTGTTCAGGATGTAGGTTGCTTCCGGTCATCTCAAGTATTGTAGGATAATAATCTGTAGAAATCACCATACTGTCACACTGATTTCCGGTATTTTTCATGTGAGGAATACGTACAATAAGAGGCTCTCTTATTCCTCCTTCGTATGTGAAACCTTTACCTCCCCTCAATGGGAGATTAGCAGTTGGTGAACCTTCGGAAGTAGACAATCCTCCGTTGTCCGAAGTAAATATAATGATTGTATTCTCATACAGTCCCAAACGCTTCAATTCACCGATTATTCTGCCAATGTTTTCATCCATACTGGCAATCATAGCAGCATATACAGCATTACTTTGAATAATTCTTTCAATATGTGTTGAATCTTGAAAGGGCTGCTTGTTTTTCCATTCCGGTGTAATTTCGAATGCTTTGGATGAGTTGAGTCCCATCCTTTTTGCTTTTTCTTCAAAATACTTCACTTTATCTGCTTTGGCTAACAAAGGCGTGTGAACTTGATAGAAAGGCAGATTGATAAAGAAAGGCTTATCTTTGAAGCGGCGGATAATCTTGATACACTCGTCACCCAGGCGGTCGGTCAGGTATTCTCCTTCCGGGCCGTCACTCAGGTAAGGATTGTGATAAGGAGAGAAGTACCCTCCTTTCCCTGGTCCTCCTTTATTGCATCCGGCTATGTTTATATCGTAACCTTGATATTGCGGATAAGTGAGCGAATCGATAGAACAATTCCACTTGCCGATATGAGCGGTCTGATAACCTTCCTGTTTGAGAGCTTCTCCAATAGTAAGTTCACTCAATGGTAGATTCTGTACAAACGGTACAGGAAGAACCGGACATGTCGCATCAATAATTCTTTTGCGGGAAGCTACTGCATATCCACCGGGAATGTAGTCCGTCAGATGAAGTCTTGCAGGATATTTTCCGGTCTGAAAACTGGTGCGGGTGGGTGAACTAACAGGGCATGCAGCGTAGGCATTTGTGAAGCGGATTCCTTCTTTGGCAAGTTGGTCGATGTTGGGAGTTTCATAAAAGGAACTTCCGTAGCAGCTTAAATCCATCCATCCTAAATCATCAGCCAGGATAAAAAGTATATTGGGCTTTATTGTCTTTCCGGCAGTCTGAGCCTGTACGGTGGTAAGCCCTACTGACAAGACGGCCAGTTCGGAAATAAATAGTCTTCTGTTCATAATCTTTGGTTTTAAAAGGGCGTAAAAAGGGAAGGTGTGTCATAATGCAGTACTATCTCAATTCCCGGGAGGAGGGGAGCTTAAGTTACTTTCCAGTTTTGACACACCTTCTTCCTTTGTATTTAAGCCAGTATTTTAGTCGTGCAATCCTCTGCTTCTCAGATAATCAAGCAGGTATTGAGGACGGTCCGTTTGAATAATTCTTGCTCCCAATTTATCGATCAGGTAGCCATATCCCTCATCCGGATTCTTGAGTGACAGATCATCGTCATGACCACCTGCCATGGTATCCCATAGTGTATTGTACCAGATCAGAGCACGGCCATCGAGTGATGATTTCAATTTAACAGGAAGCGGATTGGAGTCTTTTACATATAACAGTTCAAAGGCTACAGGATTCATATCTTTGATGAATGTTTCAATTTGTTCTCCGGCATTAACCTTGTCCAGATTGACAATAGGCATATAGATCACATCATTCAGATAATTACCAAACTGTTTTTTTACTTCTTCCGCTGATTTATTCCCTTTCATAATAATCTGTTTGGTCGTTCCCGTTTTTTCCATCAGTGCATATACCTGTTCGAAGTAACGGTCGGCTTTGTCGAGGTTTAGCATTATCTTTCCTTTGGCGTGCATTAAGGCTTCTTCCAAAGTCGGTACATTGTGGATTGTGCGGATGGCACAACCATTTTTCAACTTTAGTCTGCGGATGGAATCCAAGGCTACTTCTGCTATTTTCCCTTTTCCGGTAGTGGTACGGTCCAGAGTGGGGTCATGCATCAATATCAGTTCACCGTCTTTGGTACGTTGTACATCCAGTTCCACGATGTCTACACCCATCTTGATAGCATTGTCTATCGCTTCCAAGGAGTTCTCTGGGAAATTGCGCCAGTCTCCGCGATGTGAGGCCACAATAACTGTGCTTTGATCACGGTTTAATAACTTCTCACGAATTTTGCTAACCCTGTCTTGCGCACTAAGTTGCACAGTTGTGAGTATGGCAATCAGTATAAAAACTATTCTTCTCATATCTATTCTTATTTTAATTATCTTCTACCTATTTTCTTTAAATATGCATCCAGTAAAAAGGGGTGGTCACTAAAGATTATATTAGCTCCTTTTTGCAAGAGCCATCCATAGCTGTTTTCCGGATCGTCCATTGCCAGTTCATCATCATGACCTCCGTTGAAGTCTGCCCATAGAGAGTTGTACCAGATACGGAACCCTCTGCTTTTAATCTCTTTAGCACGGTTTATTACAGGAAAGTCATCACGCTTGAATGAAAGACTGATTACAGAGGTCTTTATGTTATCCATAAAATCATCCAGTTTTTCGTTATCTCCATCACCCTTGCAGACTAATACCGGAATGTAAATAAGGCCTTCCGGGAATTTTCCATATTCCTCAATCACTTGCTTACTGTTTTTAGTACCGCGCAAGATAATCTGATTCATACATCCATGCTGCTTGGCTACTTCAATCACCTTTTCTTTTACCGGTTGCCATTTATCAACCTGAATGAGAATCTTTCCTTTAGCCATTTCCAATACCTCGTCCAAAGTAGGTATTTTCTGTCGTGTGACTACTCCGATAGGACTTCTTAGATATAGCTCTTTCAGTTCTGCCAGTGTATAGTCGGATACCTTACCCTTTCCGGTGGTAGTGCGGTCTATTGTTTTGTCGTGCATCATTACTATGACGCTGTCTTTGGTCATCTGCACATCAATCTCAATGCCGTCAAATCCGGCATCAATACAGCTTTGGTAGGCTTGGAGAGAGTTTTCGGGTGCATTGCGCCAGTCACCACGGTGGGCGATGATCATTACATAGTCGGACTTACCGCCATCATTTAGTTTATCTAAAAGGAAGTCCATTCTATTTTGCTGTCCGTAAGCAGTAGCAGCAAAAAAGAGTAATATATTTATTAAATACCTATTCATAATAAAATCTGTTCTATGTCATTAATCAAAGTTTGTACTATCTGTCCAACCCGGATTTTGT
>OHNF01001001.1_pt1 | contig 15037 bp, 15 predicted proteins | sample 1569491 | NCBI WGS metagenome assembly OHNF01 (sample SAMEA3879557, study PRJEB24766) | human gut metagenome | biome: human-associated habitat; feature: feces | place: USA | collected 1985/1987 | reverse complement strand
TCAACATCATCTACCAGACCGCAGAGGACGGTCTGGGCGATACCGTCAAGCCCCGACTGATGGAAGCGGAAGCAGACCTTGAAAGAGTGCTTGTCATTGACGATAGGGACACACCGCTGACCCTTGCCGATGAGCGCATAGCAAGGGCAATCCGGGAAAACAACGCAAGGCTTGTTATCATTGACCCGGTACAGGCGTTTCTGGGCGCAGATGTGGACATGAACCGGGCAAACGAGGTGCGCCCGATATTCCGCAGTCTGGGAGACATTGCACAGGCTACCGGGTGCGCTATCGTGCTGATCGGACACCTGAACAAAGCCGCAGGAACGCAAAGCACCTACCGGGGATTGGGGTCTATCGACATTACGGCGGCAGTCCGCAGTCTGCTCTTTATCGGCAAGCTGAAGGACAGCCCCACAACGAGGGTGCTTATCCATGAGAAAAGCTCCCTTGCGCCGCCCGGACAGTCCCTTGCCTTTTCTCTGGGAGACGAGAAAGGCTTTGAATGGATAGGAGCTTATGACATTACCGCTGACGAGCTTCTTGCCGGGACAGACACCGCCAAGACCGAAAGCAAGACCGCACAGGCGCAAATGCTCATTCTGGAACTGCTTGCAGACGGAAAGCGTATGCCGAGCGCAGAGCTGGAAAAGGCAGTCAATGAGCGTGGGATTTCCTCACGCACCATGAGAACGGCAAAGAGCCGTATCGGGGACAGACTTGTGACCGAGAAAGACGGCACAGCATGGGTCTGCTATCTCCGAAACTGACAACAGGAACACGGCAAGCGTGGCAAAGACGGCAAGGTTTTTATAGATACCTTAATGTTGCCGCCTTGCCTTGTTCCCTCATACTGACACCGCCCGATGATGAACAGTCACCGGGCACTTGGAAGGGGGTACAGTGTCCTTTCCTCCGGCTGCAAAAGCTGTTGTAGGCAAAGCGAAGGCGCCTATGCAAAGCACAAGCGCCAACACCTTAAAAATATGTTTAGTCCTCATTCACTTCCTCCTGTTTCTGCGGTTCCGATGCAGGAGCCATCTGCCGCGTTTTCAAAAATTCAGCCAGTTCTCCGGGTGTCAGGTGATAGCTTCTGGCGACTGCCACAAAGTCCGTATTTTCAAGCTCTGTTTTCTGCTTTTCCAGCTCCCGGAGCTTGCCCTGCATATCTGCGATCTTAGCTTTGGTCTTTTCTATTTCCTTTTCCAGTTTTTCAATTTTAGGGTTCAAAACATTACCTCCATTCTGTTAGGGCAGACGGCCAAACGTATAGAAATGGCTCTGCCAATAGCTTGTATTGATATTTGCATAAGAAATCGGGTCGCCACAGTGGATCATCATTCCGCCGCCTACATAGATTCCCACATGGCTTGCGCCGCTAGTGTTGTAGGTACCCTGGAAGAAAATCAGGTCGCCCGGTTTTGCATTTGCACTTGTGACAGGGGTGCAGACACCTAACAGCCCGTCAGCAGTCAGCCTTCCGAAGTTCCATCCCGTATGATTGACTACCCAGGACACATAGCCGCTGCAATCAAAAGAAGTGGAAGGGCTTGCGCCGCCCCACACATAGGGATAACCTAAATATTTTTCTGCTTCTTCCAGCATGGCTGCAAACTGTTCGTCTGCAAGCGCCTCCGGCGGAACGTCATACTCCAGATAATTGCCGCCGCCTGCTCCGGCTGCCGGTAAGGATGTGGCGCTTGTATCTCCGGTATCAGCAAAATACAGGGGATTCATATACTGACCGTCTACCAAAACCTCCAGATGTAAATGCGATCCGGTGGAATTTCCGGTATTGCCGACTTTGGCAATCACATCCCCGGCTTTGACCTGCTGGCCTGCCTGCACAAGAATCTGTGAGCAATGCCCGTATTTGGTTGTCAGGGTGTGCCCCTCGTAAGCCTCGCCTTCGATTGCCACACACAGGCCGTAGCCACCCGCCTCCCCGGCAAGGGTGACGATACCGTCATGCCCGGCTAAGATTTCCGTACCCTGGGCCATGCCGATGTCAACACCGGTATGGTAATTCTTTTCCCCGCTGATGGGGTGTACCCGGTAACCATAGTAGCTGGTGACAAAAGGCCGCCAGTTGGTACCGAAGACATTTTTTACATACTGCCGGTTTCCTTTGGTCTGCAAAAGGATTTCACAAATTTCCCTCTGGTCGGCGCTCATGCGTGCCACGATCAGGTTTGCCATCGGCTTTGCCGTCAGCTTGACATTTAAGATATGCCATTCATAAGGAACCTCCACCTCGGTTTCTTCTCCTGTGACCGGGTCCGTCTGTGTTTCCGTCCGGTACCGGGTTTCCGTTTCCTCTGTAAAGGTAAGGGAATACTGTTCCTCAAAAAGCTGCCGCAGCACACCCTCAATCTCTGTATAAGAAAAGTTCTGATAGACCGAAGTAAGATAGCCCATCAGAATATAGGGATCATGCTCAATCGCATCAATCTGGTAACGGTATTCATCATAGCCCGGTCTGTCGCTTTCCACACGGTCAATCTGCATCTGCAGATCCGTTTCCCACTCGGTATAGGTAAGTTCCGCCTGGTTGATGTCCTGATCCTCCGCCAGATAAGTAGAGGCGGCAATCCCGCCGAAGCCACCGCTGGCAATGTTGGAGAACGAAGAAAACACCGAAGTAATCAGAAAGAATACCAAAAGGAGCAGAATCACAATCCCGCAGATGACCGGGTGGCGTTTCACCGCATGGACAATTCCCATCGTGATTTTTTCTGTGGCAGTCGCCGTATTTTTTACCCGCGTTCCGGCTTTTTTTGCCTCCCTGGCCGCTTTGGCATACTGGCGTTTGATTTTCTGTTTCTGCCACATCCGGGCAAAGACATTCTTTTTAAGCTGGGGATTCTCTTGTAATACCTGCTGATAAGCCGCCTTCGACTGCATCCTGACCGATTTTTTCTGCAGCTTTGCCACCCTGCGGTAAGGCGCTGTCTTGTGGCGGTGGTACAAGGTACGCACACCCGCCTCACCAGCCAGCTCCGTTCTGTGTGCAGCTTTGATCCCTACATTTTCTTCCTCCGCCTGATAAATCTTCCGGTGTGCATAACCGATAGCAGCATTGGCGCCGGCTTTTACCGGGCGAAGGGGCACAGGTCAAATGAGCGAATCCGTCCGGTCACTTCGATATTTTCCGAACCGCCGTCTCTACCGGTCAGCCGCTTCATGCTGTTGCGTCCAACTTTCGGGGTATTGCGTTCCTGTTCCATTTTCCGAAGTGCCGCAGCAATGGCAGCACGCAGCAGACGCCCGGACAGCTTTGCCGCCTGCACCGAGACAGACACGGTTCTTTGTTCTAAATCTTCCTGCATGGGTTCCTCCTTCCTTTGAAAATATAGGGATCAGCCTCTAACGCGCCTCGCCAAGAACCTGCTGGCGTGAAGAACGTTCATGGGCTTTTGCTGCCTGATCTACCTGAATTTTGGCATGGTGGAGAAGGGTTTTTATAATGGAAGCAGGATGTTCCTGTTCTTCCAGGTGTTCCACCATACCTTTGCACTCGTCCGGGAGATAATAAGCCATATCCTTACATGCCGCCTGCAAGTCACCAATGAAGCCCCAGCAGCTATCGGAGAGTACCCCGTTTTTATATAATTCAAATCCATAGCACTCACCGCGGAGATAGGCGTCATAAACGGCTACCTCGCTCCGCATCAGGTTCTCGGCCTGTTTACGGATAGTGCCGGTCATTTTCTCGCCGCCAAACTCCTTTAAGGCTGCCTCTTTGGAAACATAAATCCATCCGACCTGCCCGCTGTCCCATTCTGCATGAACCGCCTTTCCGATAAAACTTTCCGTACGCAAAGCAAGACCGGAATGATCGTAAAGATACAAAGGGAGCATCAGATATTTTTCAGAAATCACACGGAGCATCCGGTCATCTACCGCACGCGAGTCCGGGTGATCCCCGGTCATGTGCCTGCTCCATGCCATATTTACCATACGTTCATACCGCTGCATTCCACGTTCATCATTGCCAACCGTGTTTAAGTACATTTCGCGAAGAAAATCATCTTTGTCAATATAGTTGTGGCTGTCACCCAACTGGTAGCGTCTATGAAAGCAGACCATCGTTCCGAAGTTGTCATTTACTTCACGGGGACTGATGAGTATGTCGTCCGGCTGCACCATCAAAGCATAGGGTTCCTGTTCTGCCATCAGCATAAGTCATCAGCTCCTTTCCGGTTCCCGCTTTTTATCCGGTGTTTTTATTTCTGTTTCTGCAGCCTGTCTTTTTGCATTGTCAAGCTGTGCTCTAAGAGAAGTGTCCTGGCTGACAGCTTTTGAAAATCCAGGTGCTTCCTTAAAACCAAAACTGTCCACATAATGAGCGGTATCTTTGCCATTTTGGTGTAAAACCACCACATCCGAAACCGAAAGAGAATGTCCTCGGAAATCTTCTGGGTGATTGATATTGAAACGGATATAAATATCCTCCAATGTTTCACCCTGTACCAGTTCTGCCGCATAAACCATCTGGTAATTGTCACGATCTATGCGAAGCCCTTTCTTTTCCAGCCAGTCCGAGGACATGAACCGCAAGTGATTCACGCTGTCTGAACGGTCAAGCTGATAAATCGAATAGGTGCTGATTCCGTATTCTTTTTCATAGGAAGAAATGCGTTCCAGGAAAGGATCAGTTTCACCCTCTAAGTGTTCTTCACGTTCCAGGCTTGCCAGCCTCATGCGGATTTTGGAAGTCTGACCGGAGAGCAGTTCATCCGCCATGCGTTCCTTTTCGGAATGAAAATCCGGGTATAGGGATTCGTAAGTCTCACTGTTCTGTCGAAAGAATGTGTCCAAATCAAAAGCAAGACTTGTCGAATCGTCCAGCCGGATATTATCGTCAGCCACGCCGTTTGCGACCACCATACTCTGAGGAGGCTTCCCGGTTTCTTCTGGAAGCGGCTGTTTGACTGCCAGATATTTTCCGGCTATACGGACAAATTTTTCCGGGTGCTTAAACTGTTCGCTATACTTCTCCATCAAGTCAGGGGAGAGGTCAGAAAAACTTTCCTCGCCGAGCCCGACAATCAGGAAGTTTCCTGCAATAATGTCATAGATATTTCCGTCCTCATCACTAAGCGCTCGGTTAAGAGGCATCCCCATAATCTTGCCTTCGTCATTGCAGACAATCGCAACCGGGTCCTCATACGGATAAACTGCTTGAATATCTCCGCCGACAGCTTTCTGTAAAGCCTCCAGTCCGCTGTCAATCTCTGTTTCACAGGGCATTTTGCCCGGTTCCACCATTAAAACTTTCATCGGTTCATTTCCTCCTTCTTTTTTGCTGGTGCTCCTGTATGGGGAGCTGCCTTATCCTGTGTTTTGGCAGCCGATAACTTCCCTAATACGGAAGCCTTTTCCGGCTTTTCAGACATAGAAATACCGCCATCTGAAAGATCAGCGGCGGCTTTTACCGGCTCTTTGCCTTCCACAGTATAACCGGGAAGGAGTGTACCGTGAACACAAAAATGATTTTCATATTGCTGCGGGATTGGTGGGGAAACCTCTGTAAATAAATGTGCATAGGCTTTTTTACGCCCCTCCAGATACTTCATAGCCGCAGCTTTGTCCGTATAGCGTTTATTCCGCTGGCCTGCGATCTGCTTTCCATATCCCTCTTTTGGAGATTTCAGGTACACATCCCAGCTCACATACCAGGCAACCGGCACACTTTCCTTTGTCTCACGATTGTATTTAGTATCTTCCCATACACTGCACGACATACTGTAAACACGGTTGCTGATTTCTTCCCCATCCCGGTAGCCGCCATTTTTCTGCCACTGGTTATTACTGTGACTGACCTCCGGGGTACGAAGATACGCAATGGCACGGTCAAGATTCTGTGTGTAAGCCGCCTGCTGTTCCCACTGGTTTGCGGCAGCGACTACAATCTCAAAGGCTTTCTGTTCGCCGTCAACGCTTTCCTGACGAAGTGCCAAAAGTGCATCCTCACCTTTGGCAATCAGGGAAGAAAGGTCTGCCTGTTCACAGGTAATGCTATGTTCAATTTTCAGAGAATAACCGGGTTCCAAATGATCCCCATACCGAAAGGCACGAAAATCTTTATTTTTTTCCAAATGAATTTCACCTCCTAAAGTTCCGGTGCGTTAGTGCTTTTAGAAGCTACCTGCACCGGCTTTTCTTTTACTGCTGGTTTTGCCGCCGCAAGCTGTCCGATCACCGAAGGCCGGCTGTCTGCAAACATGGAAATCTGTTCATTTTCTGCCAGCGGAACATGTTTAATCGGAAGTGGCTGCGTGATGTCCTCATGGGTGAGAATGTGTTGCAATTTCAGATCCGCCACAATTTCATCAAAAACGGCGTTGATTGCTTTTCGTTCCTCTCCCTGCGGGTAAGCTCGCAAAAGCTCCGTGTTCCCGGATTTATCGGTAACAAAGGTCAGTGCACATTCGGCATGGCCTGCCAGATAATCCGAAGCATAAGGCAGCGTATCTTTGACATAGCAGGCAAAGGCTCTGGCGGTCATTTCCACGTTACTGTCCCAATAGCCGCCGTCCTTTTTACATTCCTTTCCCATTTTCATGGAATTACGGTAATAGTCTGTTTCGGTGCGTCCGACCTGCGGTGTTTCCTGTTCCTGCATCCCGTGAAGTATCCGCTCAAAAGATTCCAGCCTTTCCCGTTCGCTTTTTGGAATGACCCGCCCGGCGGTCTGCTTTTTCAGGGAGCTGATTTTATCCACCGTTCCGGGCTCCCCGGAAAGAAAAGCAGTTTTTAGGGCAGCATACTGTTCCAAAGTGCTTTCGTCTCCATAATATTTCAGGGAACTAAGCACCGCAGAATCCAGCCAGCTTTCCGCATTTTTCTGCATCCGGGCATTCTGTATCTCGGTACGCCTTGCCGCCTGTTCCTGGCTTTCCGGTTTATACTTCATGGTGTCAACCAGCTTTTTGAACAGCGGGTAGAGGTGGGGCTGTTCGGAGAGTAGCCCTTTTGCCCCCATCTTTGTACCCAGGTAATCATCAAAGCCATGCCACCACTCATGGGCAAGAGAACCGGCTCCGTGCATTTTGGTAAGGTTAATGACTTTCCGAAGGGGTTCATAGTGGGCTGCCGCGTTGCCGCTGCCCCTGGCACCGAAAGCAATCGCAAGCACACCCTGATAGGCAATGTCCTTATCACTGATCTGCAGTGCAGACGCTAAATCCTTTAAGGCTTCAAATCCCATGTTGAGGGAAGCCTGCCGGTCATTCTGATTCATCCAGTTTCCAAACTCACCGCCACGGAAACCGAAGGTATCAAGATAATCTTGCCCGTGTATTTCCTGGCCGTTCCGGTAATCCGGTCCGCCCCGGTGCACATGTTCAAGCTGTCTTGGCACAAACCTGACTTTTCCGCTTTTGCTGCGCTGCCCGGCAAATTCTTTCGCCCAGCGAAGGGCAGCCTCATGGGATTCTATATTTGTCTGTAAAATCGAATAGCCCTTTGTAACATAATAGGTACCCGGTTTCCAGTCACCGCTTCTGGAATAGCCGTTTTTTCCATCATAGAAATGGATCGCATAGCCCGCCGGCACTTTCTGGTCTTTGGGAACTCCAAACTGTTCTTTTCTGGCTTTCTGTGTGAAATCCCGTTCAAAGTATGCTGCGGAGCGGATATGAAGGGTGCGCGCCAGCTTATCGGTAATGACCGAATTATTCCTGCCTTTTTCCGTAGCAGAGTAATGGATTCCGCTGCCCCAGCCCTGCACCATATCCACATAACCGTTTCCTACAAGGAAACGGTCATAAACGCCCATAGCGTCCGCCACGGTCTGAACGTCCTCCATCACAGCTTGTAACTGCCGGACCGTATCAATATATTCTTTCTGTCTGGCAAACCGCTTTTCCGGGGTATCGTCGCTGTACTTGTACTGTGGGGAAGCTCCCAGGCTGTCACGCACTTTTTTTACAAAGTAAACGACACCAAGAGGGCTCCCGGCATCCAGCATGGCTTGATAGTCCGGCTTTTTCCAGACATTATCCTTTTTCACAAATTTTTCTGCCTCACGCTCATTCATGCTGCTAAGGTCATCCGCATAGAGGCCCCGGTCTTTCCAAAGGTCTTTTTTCGCACCGCCGATCTTTTCCCCGAAATCCTCATGCTGTATGGTATTTGCCAATCTGCATCACCTCCCGTCTGTCCATACAGTCACCGCTCCGGGGCAGGAGCAGTTTTTACTTTGTGTTCCTCCGGTCTGCTCCCCATAAGCCTTTCCACCTCACGGTCACAAAGTCGATCCAGTGCACCCAGATCCTCTGGTGTAACGGCAAATTCCCGGTAATATTCATACCAAAGTCCGGTAGTAACCGCTGCGATGGGAGGTATCTTTTCTGCTCCGCCAGGGAGAAGCCGGTAAACCGGAACTTCGTCATAAAGAAGCAGCTTCTTGGCGGCTGCCAGCGGTATGCGGTATTTTTCCGTGTCCGGGTTCTGTGCCTGATCCATGTACTCGATATTGAGGCGTTCTTCTAAAAATTCATCGGAGACGGTAAATGCCTGGCTTTCCCAGCGGTCAAAGACTTCCGCATAATGCTCCCGCAGGACAGCCATTGTCTCCGGCGCATACTGAAAGCCCCAGCTTTTCAGAGCTGATTTTTCGTAAGGTTCCATCGCGTGCCATTTTTCAAGGCTGATAACCGTTTCCTGACCGTCTTTATCCTGAGCGCTGACACCGGAAGGAATCTTTGAAAATGCTTTGACGTCCTTACGCAGCGTGTCCAAATCCATCATCAGAATATCACCGTGCTGGTGGCCGTTTTCGATTCTGTCTGCATGAAACAGGAAAGCCCTTGCCCCGATGTATTCCGTGGTAAAAATCATCTGGTGCAAGTCTGCAGTAGTACGGTATGCTGCCAGAGCGTCATGCAGCCACATGTGATTTTTTCCCATAATGGCAATGGTGTCCGGCTGAACCTCGGTGGCAAGAGTACGCATATTAAATTCACTTTCCCGCAGGAAGTCTCCGGCAAGTACATGGAGCATATAGACAAATCTCGGAATGTCCGTATCTTTGACATGATAGATTTGCGGTAAAGGTTCCTGCTTCATTACGGTGCCTGCCTTTCTGCCGGTTCGTGGTACCCGACGATCTTTCCGATGATTTCCGGCTCGGTTTCATAAATCTGCATGAGACGCCTTGCCGTGCCGCAGGGCAGCGCCGCCCCGGTAGTCCAAAGCCGCACCGTGGAAGGTGACACATTCATCAGAAGTGCAAAGGCTTTTTCGTTCATATCCAGTTTCTTCATCAGCCCCTTTACCATAGCGGGGTCGTATTCCGGGCATCTGGCAGCTCCGGCAATCATCTGTAATACGGTCTGTTCTGTATTCATTTTGTTCCTCCTGTTAAATTGAAATAGCCGCCTGTTTCCGGCGGCCTGGTAGTTGGCGGTCTGTCTGCTGTTCTCTGAAAACCAGCAGTTTTTCGTTGTAATCCTTTCCGGTGCTCGGCGGGTTGACGCCCACCCGGATATGTTTGAAACGCTTATCGTTTTCCAGAAGGGCTTTTATCTTCCGGGCATTGACAAGACCGGCAAGGTCATTGTCCATGTAAAGTGTTACACGGTGGATTTCCGGGTGCCGTTCCAGAAAAGAAACCAGGGCAACCGGTGATGTGCCGCCCAAAGATAAGCGGTAGCCATCCCATTTCCAGCCTTCCAGTTCCTGCAGCGTTGCATGGGAAAGAGCATCTATGGGTGCCTCGAATACTGCAAGCTGGCGACTCCCTGGATTTTGAGGCGGATAGCAGAAACTAAACCGTTTATCACTGCCGCCCACATCCTTTTTCAGATTTCCGCCGATACTGCGCATACAGGCAAACCGGGATTTCCCGGCATCGTCTTTTCCCACAAAGACACATACTGCCTCGCCCTTATAGTTTGACTCATACAAAAGGCCCAGCCTGAAACTACGGCTGATGACTTCGCTGCTGATTCCGCGCCGTTGTAAGTAGGACACCATGAAGGTGGCACACCGTTTCGCCCAGGGAAGGGAGAAAGGTTTTCTTTCCGGTTCCCGGTAAGGTCTGCTTGGAGCCTCCGGTTTTCGGAATGGCTGCACTGTCTGTACTTCTCCGCCGGTCAGCCGGTTTACTGCATCCACCAGACCATAGCCCCGAATCTCAATCAGGTAATCCAGTGCGTTCAGGCTCCGCCCACGGCTGTTCCAGTACCAGTATCTTTTCCCGGTGACATAGACCAAGCTGTCATGTTCCTTATGGCGGTAATTGGGTCCGTCACGTTTTAATACTGTTGGCTCATAGGATTGGAGATAAGCAAACAGATCAGCGTTCCGGGCCTGTTCGATCAGCTCCTTGCTTACGCCGGCCATATATCCGGCACATTGTTTTGTTTCATTGTGCTTCGCCTCCTTTCAGGATAAAAATTAAGCACCGTACAAGTCATGGTTGACCTCCGCCCGATAGTAACTGTCCATTGTTACAGGGGCGTTGTACAGTGCTGCCAGCAGATATGCCTTGATGTTGTTGACTTTCGTAGTGTTCTTGTCGATACAGTCAAAAACATACTCTAAGTGCCCGGAATTGATTTTCAGAAACCGGCTTTTGACGATCTCCCGTGGGAAGTCGTCTCCGGCAATACGGATAAACGGACGTTTAGAGAGCACGGTTTCCAGCATAAGCTCCACAGCCTCGTCAAGACGTTCTTTTCCATAACGGTCAATCAGAAAGCCATACTCGATATTGTCCTGAATAATATTCCGGTATGCGTTTACCAAATCAATCCTATCCATCCAATCCTCACGAGCTGCTGCCTCCGGTGCTGCCGGATAGATTGATTGATGTGTTCTTGATATATCTTTATTTATTTTTTCTGTACTTGTTGAATCAGTATTTAATTGTGCGGGATTTTCCTGTTCAGGTTTTCCCAGAACAGGTTTTGCCTGTTTTGGATTTACCTGTCTTGGATTTTCCCGTTTAGGTGAAATGCCTTCTGTTTCAGCACTCACAGGCTTTTCATGGATGGTGTACTCTATATCTCCCAACTGTCCGTTTTCATAGCGGAGGCGCTGCCTTGTGAGATAGCCGTGCTGCTCCAGTTCTTTCAGAGCAGTGGTAATGGAATCCACACCGTCCTTGCAGATACAGGCCAGCCCCTTAGTGGTATAATCCCAATCCTCCGGCAGCGACAGCATGAGGGAGAGAAGCCCTTTTGCCTTTAAGGACAGTTTGGCATTACGCAGGTGGTGATTGCTCATTACCGTAAAATCCTTTGTTTTTTCTACTCGAAATACAGCCATTTCAAAGCCTCCTTTCCGAAAATTTATTACAGGGCACGATCCCTGTTGTCATAATGAAGATAGCCGCCCGGTAAAACCTTTGCATGGTTTTGGAGTTTGACTTCTCCTTTTTCCTGGCTTTCAAGAAAACGCTGATAACCTGCGTCAGTAAGGAACAAGCGCATCTTATCACCTTTATCCCCGACAGGGGCATCAGGGGAAAGCACATCAAAAATAATCATGTGGCGGGTAGTATCGTCAAAGCGTTCCAAAGCCATGATGTCATGCCCCTTTAGGCGCTCGGCACCGGATTTTTGTCTAGCCTCTGCAAGAAGCTCACCGATTGTTTTCGGTCCGCCCGGAACACGATAGTTTTTCCGTATATCCTGAATCAGCTCCATACATTCCTTTTCCGGCATATTTTCTAACTTGTGGATCAGACTTCTGGCTGCCTCTCTCTGTTCCGGTTTTGGCATATATGAGATACCGAAGCGAAGTTCGGATAACACTTCTGATTTGCCATAGCCATCGGCTTGATACAATATCCTTTTTTCTGAATCTGATAAATTCATGGGGTCCTCCTTAAAAATGGGTATGAAAAAAGGCGTCCACCATAAAAGATGAAACGCCCTCGGCAAGCAGCAGTCCAGGAGAATCCCAGACTGCCACCCATATTTATTTTTTGTCTTTAACTTAACAGCCTCCTTTATTCGATGATTTTCTGTTGTCTTTCAAAGCTGGAAAAGGAATTGAATAAACAGCGACAAACGCTTAAACCCCTTGAAAAATAAGGCTTTTTCCGTTTGTCATTATTATACCGTAACGGCATAGCCACATCAGCTTGCTGATTGATATGGGCTTTTCCGCTGTAGCCATTGCGGACCGGGTAGGTCACGAGAGCATCGAGATCACCTATCGCTATGCCCATCTGTTTCCGTCCAAACAGTCGGAAATGGCGAAAAAGCTGGACTTTGAGAGGAGTGAATTGTAATGTCGGCAAAAAGCAGAGATGAACACAACCGTTGGCGGAACATCACGGTCGGCTTCCGAGTGTCGCCGGAGGAAAACGAGCAACTCAAAGAGGCAGTGGCTCTGTCCGGCCTGCCCAAGCAGGAATACTGCTACCGACGCTGTATGCAGCGGGACATTGTGGTGCAGCCCAATCCAAGGGTGTATAAGGCCCTAAAAGCCACGATGGAGAAGATATTATCGGAGCTTCAGCGGCTCAGCGATGCAGGCGGCATTACCGATGAAATGCGGGACACGCTGACGCTGCTGATCGCAACACTGAAAGGAATGAAAGGAGACGATGCAGATGGAATTTAAAAAGGAAATGACCGCTCCCATTGTATCTGTTGGCGCAGATACGGAGCAGTCATCCCAAAACCTCACTGATAGTTTAACCGATTTTGATTCGGATTTCAAGGGGGCTGACGACGATTTCTACCGGGAAATGCAAAGAAGGATGGCCACGGACTATCTGGAAACGGTGTCTATGACTACCCTCTATGACACCGACTTTGAGGGGCAGGAGCCTCTGATCGACGGCCTGCTGTATCGGGGAGCCTATTTACTGGCAGGTTCCCCGAAAGTGGGAAAGAGTTTCCTGATGGCCCAGCTTGCCTATCAAATCAGTACCGGAATGCCGCTTTGGGACTATAAGGTGCGAAAAACGGGCGTTCTTTACTTTGCGCTGGAAGATAACTATGCCCGCTTGCAGCGGAGACTATTCCGAATGTTCGGCGCTGAGGCGGCAGAAAATCTGTATTTTGCCACCCACTGTAAAACAGCCAACAGCGGTCTGGAGGATCAGATTCGCAGCTTTATGAAAGAGCATCCCAACACCGGCCTGATTATCATCGACACCCTGAAACGGGTGCGTGAGGTTGGCGGAGCGGATTTCAGCTACAGTAGCGACTACGATATTGTGGCCCGGCTGAAGACTGTTGCCGACAGCTATAAGGTGACGATGGTAATCGTTCACCACACCCGCAAGTTGGCGGCAGATGACAAATTCGATATGATTGCCGGAACCAATGGCCTGTTGGGTGCGGCGGATGGCGGATTTGTTCTCGGCAAGGAGAAACGCACCTCCAATGCGGCGGTGCTGGATGTCACCGGCAGAGATCAGGAGGACCAGCGGCTGCACCTAACTAAGAACCCCGAAACGCTGGTATGGGAGCTGGAAAGCGTTGAAACAGAGCTTTGGCAGGAGCCGCCGGATCCGTTTCTGGAAAGCATCGCAGCATTTCTTTCTTCGGCGGGTGAACGCTGGGAGGGCACAGCATCCGAGCTGTGCAGCCTGCTGAATCTGGACTGCAAGCCCAATGTGCTATCCCTTCGGCTGAGCATCGGCTCTGTGCGGCTGCTGCGAGATCACGACATTCGCTACAAGGCAAGTCGCAATCACGGTGGACGGAAAATCTCCCTGTGGAAGGAGATGGACAGCGTGTCAAAGGGTGACGACCGTGACGGCCTTTTGGTGGGCAGCGGCGAGGCCTAAAACATTGTCACCACCGTCACGGTTTGTCACGCTTTGAAGTTTCGGCAAGCCGTGCGGCTGCCCTTTTCAAAGGGCATTGAGCACTGGGGAGCAGCCCGCAGGCTGCTGGGGCAAAGTCCCGGCGCAGAGGCAGCATTCGATATACCGCCTCTGTGCAAGCCCCCTCGGAGAGCGCAAACAGCATCTTTTGATGGCCGCAGGCTGTCAAAAGTGCTTTTGCGTTACTCTTGACAAGAGTAACAGAACCCCGGCTGCGGCCGGAATGTGAACGGAAGTGAGATTTTATAAAGAGAACGATCAGCGCCGAGGTCGGCAAAGGCTCTGTCAATCATAACAGCCGCAAATTTCGGGCGGAGAATGTGGATGGAAGCCGTACTCACCTGAACATCGACTATTGCAACGAGCGCATCCAGACCGTATACCACCAGCTTTTTGATGAAGCTCTGAAACGCTACAATGAGAAACAGGCCCGTGCAGACAGGCGCATTCCAAACTACTATGAAAAAATCCGTTCCGGCAATCAGGAGAAGCCCTTCCACGAAATCATCCTGCAAATCGGAAATAAAGAAAATATGAGCGCCACCGGCGAGTATGCGGAGCTGGCACGAACTGTGCTGGATGAATACTATCGAGGCTTTCAGGAGCGCAATCCCAACCTCCGGGTATTCTCGGCACACCTGCATATGGACGAGGCCACGCCCCATCTGCACATCGACTTTGTGCCCTTTACCACCGGCAGCAAGCGAGGGCTTGATACCCGTGTATCGCTGAAACAGGCGCTGGCGGCGCAGGGCTTCAAGGGCGGCACTCGTGGTGCAACGGAATGGGCGCAGTGGGTGCAGTCCGAAAAGGAGCAGCTTGCCGCCGTGATGGAGCGGTATGACATTCAGTGGGAGCAGAAAGGCACCCACGAAAAGCATCTCTCCGTCTTGGATTACAAGAAGCAGGAACGGGAGAAAGAGATTGCGGCACTGGACACCACACTGGCCGAAAAGCAGGACGAGCTGGAAACTGTACAGAATCGGATCGACAACTTCGATCAGGGGGCACATTCCATTGAGCGGTTGGAGCAGCGAATTGAGTCGGACGCAGAGTTTCAGCTCCCCGAGCCGCCTGCCCTAATGACCGCCAAGACCTATAAACAGCGGTTTGTGGATCCGCTGATTAGGCGGCTGAAAGAAATCATCCGGGAGATGTTCTGTCGCTATTACAAGGCGCTGGACAGCTATCACCGGCTGAACACCACCAACGGTCGGCTCTACCGAGAAAACGAGC
>OHNF01000996.1_pt1 | contig 15105 bp, 12 predicted proteins | sample 1569491 | NCBI WGS metagenome assembly OHNF01 (sample SAMEA3879557, study PRJEB24766) | human gut metagenome | biome: human-associated habitat; feature: feces | place: USA | collected 1985/1987 | reverse complement strand
TTTGACTGGTACGCGAATATCCCGATCCTCGGAAACTTCAGTCTGGCGATCATCCTTTTAGTGGGAACAGGAATCTATTTTACATTCAGACTCCGGTTTATCCAGGTGCGGAAATTCCGCCACGGACTCCATGTCCTGATGAGACAGAAGAGCAGCGGCACAGGAATCTCATCCCTGGCGTCATTCCTCCTGTCGACGGCCATGCGTGTCGGCCCCGGAAATATCTTAGGCGTCACCGGCGCGATCTCCACCGGCGGTCCGGGCGCCCTGCTCTGGATGTGGATCTCCGCCTTCTTTGGTATGTCCACAGCTTTCGTTGAGGCGACACTCTCCCAGATCTTTAAGGAGAGAAAAGATGATGAGTATGTGGGCGGCCTGCCGTATTACGGAAGAAGACTCTTAAAGAATGCGGCATGGGCAGGAGCGGCGCTCAGTGTCCTCTACATTATCTATGCGTTCCTCTGCTTCCCGGCCCAGGGCTTCAACACGATCTCCGCGGTGGGAGCGATCGCGGGCGTATTTACGGGAACCGTCATCGAGACAAACTCCGCCCTGTACTGGATCTCCTTCGCGGTCCTCATCGGATGCTAACCATACAACGTCTGCTTTCTGGGCTTCTGCCTGTAGTTTTGTTACCAACTCTTTCTTGTCTGCCGGTATTTCATAATTGGGCTTGAAGTTTTTATCGATATCGATACTGAACTCTTTCTTCTTCAAGTCTCTGATATGACCATAGCTGGAGAGTACTTTGAAATCTTTCCCCAGAAATTTTTCAATGGTTTTTGCTTTTGCTGGAGACTCGACAATAACAAGGTTTTTCTGCATAACTTTTACTTTAATTAAGAATGCCGAGAGTGGTGCTTTTCTAAGTTTCAACTCCCATTTATTCTGAAATTCGCCGACAAAAGTAGAAAAAAACATTTTCCTTACCTTATAATATAGAGAGAATCTGTTCCTTTTTTGCAAAAAAAGACTTTTTTTAGGAGTCAGGGAAGCGGGGAGACGAGATTTTTTAGTAATGGACAAATCCCGGAATAGAGTGCAATACAGCTTTATCGTATCGGTATCGAAAAGCGTGGCGGTGCGAGGTTGGGACCGCTGCTGTTTTGTTTGTCAAAAACTGCTTCACGGAGAATTTCGTATATCAATCCGCCTACGTCCAATCCGAGTTTGAATTTCTCAAAGCGGTAGTAAGGAATCACGATCGGCACTGTTTCCCAACGCCCTCTCATAGCATTATAATAGCGCTGTGCCCCTACTTCCATACTGAATCGGTCGGACATGTCGACGGACATGGTGGCGCCGTATCGGTGGGTGCTCATCCCATAGGAGTTTCCAATATCATACGAGCCGAAGAACTTGAGGGTAACTTGATCCGAAGGATGATAGAGCAAGGCTCCCGAGGTACTGAATGCTTGTCCACTGATGTGGCTCATATTTATTTTCATAGCATTGACGCTCAGTTGTAATGCCAGTTTGGGATTTAAAACATGTTGGTAACCGAGAGAAGCGTTGTTGAAGCGTCCGATTCCCGGTAGACTTGTCTGTGTTCCGGAACCGAAGAAAGCTCCGTGGCGGAATTGTTTTATGATGCCGTCTGTTTGATAGTCTCCCCGAAAGATCGGGGAGGGATTGGTATAATAGGGCAGATAGATTTCCTTTTTCAGTGAGATTTCAGGTGGATGATTCATAGGTTTGTATGGATACGCATCGGACGGATACAAAGGATAAGTGGCTCTCTCCATAAACGGATCGGGTGGAAGAAGCTTAAATGAGGTTCGGGAGGAGGTATGTATGCTGTCGTTGATCATGTGTGTACTATCTTCCTGGGCAGAGAGCGACAGCGAAACCGAAATCAGCAGGAGAAACATGCCTAAACGGATTGAAAGACACGATATATCGGCTTTTTGTATCATATGCTTTTACCCTCCTTTGTTTTTGTGAGTTTTATGTACAAAAATAACTAAAATATTCTGAATAGCAAATAGTTAGTCTGTTTTTTGATTCTGTTGACAGGCGCTTTGTAGGGAATTTCCTTTTCGAAGAAACAGAATATGGGAATGGTACATAATAAAACACCCTTTGCTTTTGAAGTGCAGAGAGTGTTTTATCGTACCTATATTAATGAGAAAGTGATTCTGTTTAGAATTGGAAACTCAGTCCGCCTACGAAATTGATGCCTTGGGTCGGATAATCCAGGTAGTACTGATACTCCTTATTCAGTAAATTGTCTGCTTTGGCGTAGATGGAAACGCCTTTGGACAGGTTATAAGTCGCCTTTAGTCCAAGGTTACTGACAGCCGGCAGTTTGGCTCCGGTAAAGAAATAGGGTTCCGTCCGGGAGATATATTGATAGCTGATGTTCAATGACAGTGCATGGATAGGGCGCGCTTCTATCTGCAATCCGAGTTTAAACTGAGGTTTCATTAATAGGGCGTCGTTATAATTGACTGTTTCCGAATCGACGTTAGGATCGTCGGCATCCCAATGATAATAAGTAGCATCGGCAGCGAAAGAGAACAAATCCTTATAAGCATAACTGATTTGTGCTCCGGCATGGAAATTGTAACTGTCCGTTTGCCCGTAATCTGTAAATACGCCTCCCTGGGCACCGGTTATGTCACTCATGTATGGGTACAGGTCGTTTTTCAGATTCTGGTATCCACCAAATAAGTCAAACCAAAGTCCGTTCACCGGACTGGCTTTGAAACCGATACGGGCATTGACCTGTTCATACGTGTCTGTAATGGGGTGTGAGAAACAAGCGTATGGGTTTATCTGCTCCAGACGACGGAAATCGTTCAGCAATCGTCCTCCGGTTGCTCGGGCATAAAGTACATAGCTGTCTGAGAAAATGTAGGCAAGATCAATATCGGGAGAGACATAAAAACTTTTGCCGTTTTTGAAAGACAGGTCTACGTTAGCTCCGATATGAAGTCGCCAACTGTCGTCATTCAGTTCATAATATGGGTTTAAGTTTACCGTGGTACGGTTGTGGAATAACGTTTCTTTGTAGCTTCCCATTTGTCGCGGATCATAAAGGAGGTTATCCATTTCTACAGCGATACTAATCAATTGTTCTTCGTTGATCATTCCCGTTACATTTCCTTTGGTGCGAACTTGGGTTTCGGTGACTCCTAATTTATTTATCGCCGGGAAGCCTTGTTGCCGGTTGTACAACAACAGATTCGTTTCTGCCTGAAATTGAAGCGGTAATGTTTCGTCGGTCGACTTTAATCCGACGTGCATATCACCGGAAGTAAACTTCTGTTTATTGAAGATGGAATACGGGCGATAGTTGAAGTTGCTCAGTCCGAAGTGTCCGGCTATGTTCAGATTCATTCGATTGAACTGGTGCAGGTAATCGATGCCTGCTCGTGTACGGTAGTAAAATGCATCCCATTCATCTGGCTTTGAAGTGCGGTAAGAAGGCATGTCCAATGTTCCCTTCATTCCTACCATGTTGAAATTCACATTCAACTTATCCCGGTCGGAAAGGCGGAAAAGGTAATTGGCATAAGCGTCCAGATTATTGTAATTACCGTATCCTAAGCGTACATATCCCGGATGGCTCGTGGCTTGTGTCTCTTTTCCCGTATAGGCCTGCATGGTTCCTGCCGGGATATTTGAAGCCGGTGTGGAACTGACAGCATATTCCACCTCTTTTTTATTAACTACGGGCTCTTCTACTTTCGGCAGAACATTCACCTTAGCGGCATCCATGATAATGGGATTGTATTCCTGCTCCACCACTACCGTGCGGTTTAGGGTAGTATCTTTTGGCTGGGTTTGTGCCTGTACTAATGAAGGGATGGCAATAAAGACCATTCCCAAGAAGATATATTGATTACGTTTCATACTTCGTTACTTATTAAGTTTTTCCAGTCTGCTTTCAATCATACTTTCGATATCGTCATTGGCATGGTAATTCTGTTGCAAGCTCAACAGGTATTGGCGTGCATCCAGTTTTTTATCCATGGCTACGTATACATCCGACAACAGGACGAAACTCCGTGCCAGCCAATAAGCATGTGGGGTGCTCCGTTCGATATAATCGAGTAGTTCTTTCTCGGCTGCTTCGTATTCTCCGGAGATGTAATATTGCTGGGCTACCAGGTATTTAGCTTCCGCACCGTAAAGGTTTCGGGTATCTTTGGCGAGTGCTTGTAAGTCGGCCAGTGCCTTTTTATCTGCCTTCTGATTCATATATGCCTTGGCACGATAGTAGAGAGCCTCGTTGCCCAATTCTGGAGTCAGTTTGGCTTCGGCCAGCAGATCGGTTGCTGCATGAATGGTTTCCGTATCATCTTTGATGAGATAGGCACAGCGCAGCATTCCTGTTTCGGCCAATAGACGGCGGTCGGCTGTGGTTGCCTTTTCTTTCAGCATTTTATACGAAGCCAATGCATCGGCAAACTGTTGCATGTTGAATTGTACCTCTGCACGCATCACCAATGCCTCTTCCGAGAACGGATTATCCGGATATTCCAGTAACTTGCCCGAATGAAGCAGAATCATATCGTAGTTTTTCTGTTCTTTGCCGATGAGACAGAGATAATAATGGGCATTCAGACCGAAAGCCCCTTCAGGGAATGTTTGCAGGTATTTATTGAAACTGCTCTTGGCTTCTTCGATGCGGCCACGTCCATAAATCTTCTCGGCAGCAATGTAAGTCAGTGAATCCTGTTCGCTCGCATCGAAGCGGATATTGCCGGGCATGGCAGCCGCCAACGCTGCGAATTCGTCGATACGGTTCATGTCTACATAGATGGATTTGAGGTCGAGCATGGCCAGGCGGGCCTCTTCACTTCCCGGATATTTATTGATCACCTGTTTATAAGCCTCGATGGCTTGGTCGTAGTTCCCGTCCTGATAGTACAGCAATCCGATTTCGGCGGCGGCTTTTCTTCCGACCGGACTTTCGGGGTATTTGCTTAACAGATCTTTGAAAGAGGAGATGGCTTGACTGTTATTGTCCATCAGTACGTATGAACGTCCTTTTTCATAAAGGGCGCTGACTGCATAAGGGGATGAAGGGTACTTCCCGACCAAGCGGTTCAACAAGGTTATTTTTCCTGAATAATCTTTCTGTAATCCCGAAACAAGGGCAAGCTGATAGAACGAATAGTCTCCCGAAGGTGTCCCCATGTTTTCTGCCTGAGCATAATATTGCTTTGCTTCATCAAAACTGCGTTCGTTCAGGAAGCAGTCGCCGATGCGGTTGTAAGCATCCGCCAAGGCCGTTCTGTTTTCGCCTTTTTCCAGTTGTATGTATTTAAGGAACCAGTTTCGTGCTTGTGCGTAGTCTTTCTGGTGGAAAGCAGTATAGCCCAGGTTATAGTGTGCCAGTGCATACATTTCGTTGTTTGTCTGGCGCGTCAGTTGCAGGTATTCGTTGAAGTTGCGGGTGGCTTCCTGCATCCGGTTCAGCCGGTAGTAAGATTCGCCACGCCAGTAAAGGGCATCCGCCTTTATCTGTCGGTTATATTGGCCGATGGCGATAGATCGGTCGAAATACCCGATAGCCTGTTCAAAAGAAGCATTGGCAAAAGCCTGCGTACCCAGTTGGAACAGGATTCTTTGTTTGGCTTCCAGAATGCGTGCACCCGGATGTGTGATACGGTCAATCGATTTCAAAGCTGCATCGTAACTGCGGGTGTTTAGATAGACCTCCACCAGATAGTTGCTTACCATGTCGGCATAGGCAGAATTCGGGAACTCGTTTAAGAACTTCTCGAATACGGTGACCGACTCTCCGAAAGCGGAGTAGGACGTCTCATGGATACACAGCGCGTAATTGTAGGCTGCCTGTTCTTTGATCTTCATATCGGCATTGGAGGCGGCTGCCTGCTCGAAAGCCATGCGGGCTTTATTCTTCTCGGCCAGTTGCAGATAGGCAAGTCCCATATGCAGATAAGCATTTTGCGTCAGGGCATCATTAACGGTGGTTACTTCTCCCAATGTTTCGGCGGCCTTGGAGTATACGCCTATCTGAAAATAGGAGAGTCCCAACATGTAGAGAGCGTCCCGGCGGGGAGAAGCGTCGCTTTCAAGATAGCTTTCGAATGCTTTGATGGCTTCCTGATATTTACGGAAATGATAAGAAGCGTCTCCCAAAATACGGTACATTTCGGCGGCATGTTCGTTTTGCGGATAAGCCGACAGGTAATTTTGCGCTACTATTTCCGCTTTGTCGTAGTTTTTCTTGACGATGTAAATCTCGGCTATGTAATAAGGTACCAATGCTTTGTATTTCGGGTCGTCTTGCAAAGGCAGAAATCCCGCAAGGGCCTCGTCGTAACGTTTTTGAGTATAACGGATGTATGAGATGTAGTAAGCACAATCTTTTTCATATTTTTCGCTGCTGGCTCTCAGTGTCTCAAACCAGATAGCTGCCTCTTTCAAGTTTCCTGTTTTCAAATAACAGGTAGCCAGGAGGTAGGTCATATCATCGCGTTCGGTGTTACTCAGTTGGTCGAGCCGGGAAGAGTTGAGAAGTGCCAACGCTTCGTCGTATTTCCCTTCGTAGAAATAGCAGGCCCCTAACAGTGCATAAATCCGGTTGGCATAAGGAGTGTCCGGATACTGTTCGAGATAGTCTCGAAGCAGGGTAATACTGTTTTTATCTTTCAGTTCGTAGGCCGAACATACAAGCATATACTCTGCTTCTTCGCGAAATCGGGTAGCAGGTTCCTGTTTCACAAAAGCTTTCAGGGAGGCAGTTGCCGCTGCATAATTTTTCTGTTCGAACAGGTATCTTCCTTCCTTATATAAATTGGCAGGCGAAGTGATCTTTTCGCTGGTTTGTGCCGAAGTAATGATAGGTGCACAACATATCAGGGCACATATAAATCGTGAAATTTCTCTTTTCATAATTTAGTGTTTTGGCAAAAGTACTTGTTTTTGTAGACTTTACAGCAAACAACTCTTTAGTTTTACAGGTTTTAACGTCAACGGGAAGAAAATGTTTTTGTTATTTGACAAAATATCTTTGTGAGGGAGTTGTTTCTGTAATCCGATCGGATAAGCATATAGTTGCTTAAAACCGAAGTAGAGATCTTGGAATGAAAAAGTTACTTAGAAAAATTAAACGAGTGTTTAGATTGTAATGTTTTGGTTTATAGTGATTTATCGCTTCTAATTCTAAGAGTGCAAGAGTCTGTATTTATCTGGATGAAAAGTCTATGCTTTTACTATGTAAGAGTATAGAGGTTTGTAGTGCTTAAGTGTATACTTTTGCATCACAAAGATTGGAATGTTAAATCAGAAGGTTAATAAGGTTAATGCAGATAAAGGAATAGGTGGATATTAGCGCTTCTCATTTAGGATTATACTTTATCTTAGAAACACCTCAACTGTGGGAAGAAGTTTAAGATGAAGGATAAATTTCTCATTTTTCTTTATTTGGAGAAGGGAAACTTCTGTAAAGCCGGTACAATAATAAAGAATCAAAGTAAGTTGTGGCTGAAATCGAAGAAAAAGCCGAATGAAGTTGTTATATATGTAAACTTTATCTATATTTGCACCATGAGAAAAGAAAGAGAAATATTATACTATGAGAATTATTTCATAGACTTCTTTATGTCATTAGAAGATGGCGCAAAGAAAAAAATCTCTTATGTGCTCGATATGCTTAAAACGCAAGAACGGCTTAACAAGAATTTCGTTAAGCTAATTCGTGATGGTGTTTACGAGTTGAGAGCAAGCCATAATGGAAATATTTATCGGGCTTTCTTCATCTTTGATGATGGGAATATAGTAATGCTATTCAATGGATTTCAGAAAAAGACGCAGAAAACGCCGGATAGTGAGATAGAAAAAGCATTAAAACTTAAAAATGAATATTATGCAAGCAAACCCTAAGATTGGAAGCATGGATGCCGTATTAGATAAATTGTACGGTAAGGTTGGCTCACCTGAAAGAGAGGAGTTTCGCAAAGAAGCATACTCTTACTGTGTGGGGCAGATAATCAGTAACGCGCGGAAACAAGAAAAAATGACACAATCCGAATTGGCTGAAAAAGTAGGAACTAATAAAACTTATATATCAAGAATAGAAAAGGGAGTTATAGAACCGGGGGTTGGTTTGTTTTTTCGTATTATTGATGCGCTTGGGCTTAAAATTGAAATTGTAAAACCGATCATGTAGGCAAGGGCCGGAATACTAAACTGTTACAATAGAAGTCTCTCCCCAACTCTCTCCGTGGGAGAGGGGGTATAGATACTCTTGTTTGTTAATTAGTTACAGAACTAACTTGGCTCCCTCTCCTATGGAGAGGGTTGGGGAGAGGCTTTTTCGACTTCCGAAACCCGTAATTTTGCATTGTGAAGATTGATAATGATAAATGGAAAATAAGAAGATATGAAAGTAGTTGATTTGACACATGAGAGTTTTGCCGAGAGAGTATCGGATTTTCAACAATATCCCAATGGTTGGGAATTTAAAGGCAACAGGCCTTGCATCGTTGATTTTCATGCTCCGTGGTGTATTTATTGTAAAAGATTATCCCCTGTTCTTGATGAACTGGCAGTAGAGTACGATGGTAAAATCGACTTTTATAAAGTGGACGTTGATCAAGAACCTTTGCTGGAATCAGCCTTTTCCATCCGTACCATTCCGAATCTCCTGTTTGCACCGGTAGAGGGTACCCCTTGGATGAAGTTGGGGACAATCGGAAAGCCTCAATTAAAGAAAATGCTCGACGATTTGCTGGCCGGGATTCATGAATAACTCGGAGAGTTACTGTGAATAAACATGTCCAGTCCTTTCCGGATAGAATCCAATCCGAAATCTTCCGGGTGTATTTCCATAAGAGGAACGAAGAATGCATCAGCTGCATCGTCCATAGCGGCGATGTGGCTGGTGTCTTTAACTCTGCAGAGGAAGAACATGTCCAATGTGTGAACCGGGAATCCCGAATAAACGTAAATGTTCGGTAGCGTAAACAGATAGGTCGTTTTTTCTACTTTGAGTCCTGTCTCTTCCAGTTCTTCACGGGCCACTCCTTCTTCTCCGGTTTCATTCATATCAATAAATCCACCGGGGAGGTCAAGCGTGCCTTTTGCGGGGTCTTTTGCCCGGCGGCATACAAGCAATTCGTTTTTCTCATTCAAAATCAATGCAACAGTGGCGGACGAGGGATTGAAGTAGTATATAAACCCGCAATCGGCGCATTGTTTGGATTTCTCATTATGTACCTTAAAATGCTCCGAACCGCATTTCGGGCAATATCTGAATTGGGATAGAGGATGTTCCATGTCTGATAAAGATTGATTCATTACTGCTTTTTTGATGTGTATCCAACAAATACTTGTTGCAAAAGTATTTTATAAAATGGAGAAAACAAAAGAATAGGCTATAACATTTAAGGAAAGTTGATATACGCCTGTATGATGGATTTTATCTATCAAGGCATAGAATTATTCGATTGGACTTTTTTTGTTTTTCCGGTAGCCATCCCCTTATCTTTGCATCGAAATCAAAACAAGTTTAATCAATAAATAATAAGTTTAGTATGGAACCAATTCTTAATTCTCAACTTCCTGAATTCAGTGTTCAGGCTTTTCATAATGGTAGTTTTAAAACAGTGACCAACAATGATGTTAAAGGTAAATGGGCTATTTTCTTTTTCTATCCTGCCGACTTTACTTTTGTTTGTCCGACAGAGTTGGTGGACGTGGCCGAGAAATATGATCAGCTTCAGGCAATGGGTGTCGAAGTGTATTCCGTAAGTTGCGATTCGCACTTTGTACATAAGGCATGGCATGATGCTTCCGATAGTATCCGTAAAATTAAGTATCCGATGTTGGCAGACCCTACAGGCGCTTTGGCACGTGCTTTTGGTGTGTACATTGAATCGGAAGGTATGGCTTATCGTGGTACTTTCCTGATTAATCCGGAAGGTCAGATTAAAGTGGCAGAGATGCATGATAATAATATCGGTCGTGATGCAAACGAATTACTTCGTAAAGTAGAGGCTGCTCAGTTTGTGGCTACCCACGATGGAGAAGTTTGCCCTGCCAAATGGAAGAAAGGGGAAGCTACCTTGAAACCGAGTATTGATCTGGTAGGGAAGATTTAACTTCTAATTTTCACCACTATGCTTGAATCCGCACTAAAAGAACAACTGAAAGGCATATTTGCCAATTTGGAAGGTAATTTTACCTTTGATATCTATGTATCCCCTCAACATGAACATCGCAATGAGCTGGTTGAGCTGCTGACTGATGTAGCTGATTGCTCTTCTCATATCTCTTGCCGGGTGAATGAGGGAAAGAGATTGGAATTCACTTTGTTGAAAAACGACCATAAAACCGGTATTACTTTCCGGGGAGTACCTAACGGACATGAGTTCACCTCTTTACTGTTGGCAATTCTTAATCTGGATGGGAAAGGTAAAAACTTTCCTGATGAACAGGTTTGTAACCGGGTGAAGGCTTTGAAAGGGCCGATACGGTTGACTACTTATGTCTCATTGACTTGTACCAACTGTCCCGATGTTGTACAGGCACTTAATGCCATGACTACGTTGAATGAGGCCATTACCCATGAGATGGTGGATGGCGCTCTTTATCAAGATGAAGTGGAAGCTTTGAAAATTCAAGGTGTACCTTCTGTTTTTGCCGACGGCAAGCTATTGCATGTAGGACGTGGCGATTTCGGTGAACTTCTGTCTGAATTGGAAGCCCGATATGGTGTGGAGGAAAGCCGGATAGAGGCAACGGTGAAGAATTATGACGTTATTGTTGCCGGTGGAGGCCCTGCCGGAGTTTCTGCCGCCATTTATTCGGCCCGTAAAGGTTTGCGTGTTGCCATTGTTGCCGAACGTGTCGGTGGTCAGGTGAAGGAGACAGTCGGTATTGAAAATTTGATTTCTGTAGTACATACTACAGGGAATGAACTGGCTGATAACCTCAAAAGCCATCTCTTGCAGTATCCGGTTGATTTATTGGAACATCGGAAAATAGTATCAGTCGAAGTCATCGGGAAAGAAAAGGTGGTAACTACCTCTGTCGGCGAAAAGTTTTCCGCTCCTGCTTTCATCATTGCTACGGGGGCGAGTTGGCGTAAACTGAATGTTCCGGGAGAAGCTGACTATATCGGCAAAGGGGTTGCTTTCTGTCCCCATTGTGACGGCCCGTTCTATAAAGGAAAACATGTTGCGGTAGTGGGTGGTGGAAATTCCGGTATAGAAGCAGCTATCGATCTTGCCGGAATCTGTTCGAAAGTGACGGTTTTTGAATTTATGGATGAGTTGAAAGCTGATAGCGTTTTGCAGGAAAAAGCAAAAAGCCTTTCCAATGTCGAGATTTTTGTAAGTTCTCAAACGGTTGAAGTTATTGGAGACGGTGATAAGTTGACGGCTCTTCGTATAAAAGACCGTAAGACGGAGGAAGAGCGTCTGGTAGAGTTGGATGGAGTCTTTGTACAAATCGGCCTGGCTGTCAATAGCGCATCTTTCCGTGATGTTGTGGAGATGAATCGTTCCGGTGAAATTGTGATTGATACACATGGTCGCACCAATGTACCCGGTATTTATGCTGCCGGTGATGTTTCAACTGTCCCTTATAAGCAAATTATAATTGCCATGGGAGAAGGTGCAAAAGCTGCTTTATCAGCGTTTGAGGATAGGGTACGCGGAGTTATTTGACAAATAGGTTTTTCTTAGGAGATTTTTTTAAGAAGGATAATCGGTATTTCATGAAAAATCGCCAACTTTACTCACTGTTATGATAACTCTTAAAAAACGTACAGTATGAGAACCGTATTTCATTGCATGTGGTTGGTTGTGTTGTTGGTGGTGCCTTTTGTGTCCGGAATGGCAGCTTCTCCGGAAGTCGATGAATTTGAAATACTTATGGACAAAATACGGATGGATTTTGTCCATAATCCTTCGATAGAATCTGCTTTGTCCAAATACAATCCGGCTGATGGCTCGTTTACCGATATCGATTATAGTCGAACGGATCGTACAAACTGGGAGCCGTTGATTCATATCGATCGTATTTCTGATTTTGTTTTTGCTTATACGAATGAGGAAAATAAATATTTTCAGGATGAGGCGCTTTATGATAAGATTGTTGCAGCTCTTGAATATTGGTATCGGCGTAATCCGAATTGCAGTAATTGGTGGTACAACCAGATTGCCGAACCGCAAAAAACAGGTGTACTTCTGATTCAGATGCGGGCAGGGAAAAAGCAAATACCATCTGATTTGGAAAACAGGACGCTGCAACGGATGAAGGCGGAGGGCGGTGATCCCGGCAAATGGACCGGAGCCAACATGACCGATATTGCCTTGCATTGGATTTACCGGGCTTGCCTGACAGCTGATGAAGATTTGCTGAAAACGGCTATCGATTATTCGTATAGTACGGTTAAGTATACCACGGCTGAGGGGTTTCAGTATGATAATAGCTATTTTCAGCACGGTGTGCAATTGTATATCGGTGGATATGGTGACGAGATATTAAAAGGAGTGACGCAGGTGGCAATGTATACACAGGGTACTCAGTACGCTTTGCCTTCTGAGAAAATGGCTATTCTGGATAAGTTCATGCGGGAGACTTATTATCAGACCATTCGTGGTAAGTATATGTTGTTTGATGTATTGGGACGTGGAATGAGCCGTCCCGGTATTACCGATAAAAGCGCTATGTCTCTGTTTGCCAGACGAATGATTGTATTGGCTCCGGAGTATGCCGATGAATATCGGGCTATTGTGGAACGTCTGGAAGGACAAAGACCGGCCGATTATGGAATAACTCCTTTGCATACACATTACTTCCGGGGAGATTATACTTTGCATGTACGCCCGGGTTATACGTTTGATGTCCGTATGGTTTCCGCCCGTACGGCCCGATGTGAGTATGGTAATGGTGAGAATCTGAAAACTTATTTTCTTTCGGACGGTTGTACGAATATGGTTATTGACGGGGATGAATATTTCGGGATTTTCCCTGTATGGAACTGGACAAAGATTCCAGGGGTGACGGCTCCACAAATGCCTGTTGTGCCGAAAGCTGCCAGTGACTGGCAAACACCGGGAACTGCCACATTTGTCGGTGGGGTTTCGGATAGTATTTATGGAGTAACTGCTTACGCTTACGATGATAAGTATGCCGGAATAAATACGGCTGCTAAAAAGGCGTGGTTCTTTTTTGATGATGAGATTGTATGTCTCGGGGCCGGTATTACCTCTACGGCAACAACGGATTTATATACTACTGTCAATCAATGCCTTCTTAAAGAAAAACCGGTTACCGCATCTGTAAATGACCGGATCACTACATTGGGAATGGGAGATTTCTCTTATGAAAATAATCTGAACTGGGTTTTGCACAATGGGATGGGATATATGTTTCCGTCAGGCGGTCGTCTGTCTCTTACCAATCGTATACAGACGGGAGACTGGTATGATATCAATACTGCGGCTCCTAAGGGCGAACAGGAAAAAGAGGTGTTTACATTGGGGTTTGAGCATGGACGGTCTCCTAAGAATGCGGCTTATGCTTATATAATTATTCCTAATAAAAATACAGTGGAAGAAATGGAGGCTTATCGGACTGATGATCTGGAGATATTGACCAATACTGATTCAGTACAGGTAGTCAGGCATAAGAAATTGGGTATCTGGCAGATGGTATTCTACCGGGAAGCGACCTTTAAGCATAAGCAGATAAGTGTAACGGTAGATAGAGGGTGTGCTTTGCTTTTTAAAGAGACAGATCGGACTATCACGCAGTTTCATATTGCAGATCCTGCTCAAACACAATCTGTAATTAATGTAGATATTCGTATACCTACTAAAGTGAAGAAAACCCAAAGAGTAGTATGTGATTTTACCGGTACGGGAATTTATGCCGGAATGTCTAAGGTATATTCTCTCAAATGAATTATCTTCGCCGGGAGAATCGGAGAAATAAATAAAAGAAGATATGTTGGATTTAGAGCAATTGACAGCGGATGTATGCCGTATCGCTACTGCTGCCGGGCATTTTTTGAAAGAAGAGCGAAAGAATTTTCGTCGTGAATCAGTGATTGAGAAATGTACGCATGATTACGTCTCTTATGTCGATAAGGAATCGGAACGCAGATTGGTTACCGAACTTTCGGCTTTGCTTCCGGAAGCGGGATTTATTGCAGAGGAAGGTTCTGCTACATATAATGACGAGCCTTATTGCTGGGTGATCGATCCTTTGGATGGTACTACCAATTATATTCATGATAATGCGCCTTATTGTGTCAGTATCGCTTTGCGCAGTCGGGATGAGTTATTGCTTGGTGTTGTCTATGAAGTTTGCCGCGATGAATGTTTTTATGCATGGAAAGGTGGAAAGGCGTGGTTGAATGGTGGACCGTTACATATCTCCGATATCGATGATGTGACAAACGCTTTCCTGATTGTAGAACTGCCCTATAATGATGCGGCTTATAAGCAGATTGCCATGCATTTGCTTGATGATTTATATGGCAAAGCCGGTGCTATCCGTATGAACGGCTCTGCTGCTGCCGCTATTTGTTATGTAGCTGCCGGACGTTTTGACGGTTGGCTGGAAGCTTTCATCGGGAAATGGGATTATTCTGCCGCTGCACTGATTGTGCTCGAAGCCGGTGGGGAAGTTACGGATTTCTATGGAAGTAGAGATTTTATGGAAGGACATCATATTATCGCTACCAATGGTCATCTGCATGCTTATTTGCAGGATTTGGTGAAAGAGGTTCGTTTTTAGTGATAAGCGAGGTAGTGATAAGTACTGTGCGGAGGAAGAGTATATTGATAAAAGACTGGTTGGATGCTTTTCTTTCGATCTTTTTTCCGCGGTGCTGCCTTGTATGTGGTGAGGTGTTGGCAAAGGGAGAAGAGTGCTTGTGTGCCCGTTGTAACATGGACCTGCCTCGTACGAATTATCATCAAATGAAGGATAATCCGGTGGAAAAGCTTTTCTGGGGGAAAATTCCTTTGGAACGGGCTACTTCTTATTTCTTTTACCGGCGGGGAGGAGACACGCGGCGCATACTTCATTCACTGAAATATGGCGGGCAGAAGGAAATCGGGGAAATTATGGGGCGGCATCTGGCGGTGGAATTATTGTCTTCCGGCT
>OHNF01000987.1_pt1 | contig 15196 bp, 12 predicted proteins | sample 1569491 | NCBI WGS metagenome assembly OHNF01 (sample SAMEA3879557, study PRJEB24766) | human gut metagenome | biome: human-associated habitat; feature: feces | place: USA | collected 1985/1987 | reverse complement strand
CTCTCGTGTAAATTTCATATTCTTCTGCGAGAATATCACTGACATAAGCAGAATCCAAATTTCCCAAATTTAAAGCAAGCACAGGTAGATGCGGTACCCCCTCTTCTGGAGGTCTGCCATAAAAATGAATCTTCGGAATTTCTTTTGCATTTTCATAAAATAACCTTAACAGTTTCTCTTCTTTTTTCTGAACTACTTCCACCGTGGTTCGGTTCAGCCATCCAATTGCCGCTAAAAGCCCTGCAATTCCATGTCCGTTTAATGTTCCGGCTTCCAGATGCTCGGGCAATTCCTGTGGCTGTTCCTTTAAAAACGACAGGACGCCTGTTCCTCCACTCTTTAACGGCCGGATGGAAATCTGTGGACGAATACAGATTCCTCCTGTGCCCTGTGGACCCATAAGTCCTTTATGTCCGGTAAAACAAAGAATATCAATCTGGTTTTCTTTCATGGAAATTGGAATACAGCCTGCGCTTTGAGAGGCATCCACAATAAATAATAATTGATGTGCCCTGCAGACTGCTCCAATCCGCTTAATATCAACCAGATTGCCTGTTACATTTGAGCCATGCGTACAAATCACAGCCTTTGTATTACACTTGATTGCAGATTCCAGTTTCTCATATAACACATCTGCCTGTTCATCTGCACCGATTATGCTGAGTTCCACACCTCTTTCCTGCTCCATATAAAGCGGACGCAAGACGGAATTATGTTCCAGCACAGTGGTAATCACATGATCCCCCTTTGAAAATAATCCCTGAATAACAGTATTCAGTGCTTCTGTTGCATTGGAAGTAAATACCACACCGGATGGATGATTCAAATCAAAAAATTCGGAAACTGCCATTCTTGCCTGATAAATCATTCTTGATGCCGATAATGCAGTCTGATATCCGCCTCTTCCGCTGTTTCCCATCTGCTCCATTGCATCCCAGACCGCCTCTTTTACGCAATCCGGTTTTTTAAGTGTCGTGGCACTGTTATCCAGATAAATCATTTCTCTTACTCCTTACTATCTGCGTGTACTCTCTGAGTCTTTATTCGGCTTACTTTGTACCAAAGAGAGTTATTTGTTCTACAAAAATATTAAATGTACTTCCTGTTTTTCTTCTACTTCACCGACAATTTTGCTGTAGCGTGTCTGTTCCTGTTCCTGAAGTCTTTTCAAAACTTCTTTGGCATCTTTCTTTTTCAGGCTGACTAAAAGTCCCCCTGAAGTCTGCGGGTCAAACAACAAATCTTCAAAACTTTCTTTTATTGTATCATTTAATTTGATTTTTTCTCTTAAGAATTCTTTATTTCGATACGTTCCCTCTGGTACCAGGCCCATTTTGGCATACTCTTCCACATCCGGTAAAAATGGAATTTTTTTGGTATCAATTTTAATGGTTACCTGACTCCCTTCCGCCATCTCAAGTGCATGTCCGGCAAGAGAAAAACCTGTCACATCTGTACATCCATGTACTTCATAATCTTTTAAAATTTCTGATGCATAATAATTTAAACATCTCATTTGTCCAATTGCAAGTTTTCTTGATGTTTCTGATACCATATCAGCTTTTGCAGCCGTATTGACCAGCCCTGTTCCGATTGGTTTGGTAAGAATCAAAGCATCCCCTGGCTCTGCACCTGAATTTTTCCACATTTTCTTTGGGTTGACAAAGCCTGTAACACTCAAACCGTATTTTGGCTCTTCATCGTTAATGGAATGTCCGCCGGCAAGCACTGCCCCTGCTTCCTGCACTTTCTTCGCACCACCTTGAAGAATTTCACCTAACACTTCCTGACCCAGGCAGTTTGGAAACGCCACAATATTTAATGCAATTTTCGGTGTTCCGCCCATCGCATAAATATCACTTAATGCATTTGCAGCCGCAATCTCTCCAAAAAGAGAAGGTTCATCTACCACAGGAGGAAAAAAATCAAGTGTCTGAATCAGTGCCAGTTCATCTGAAATCTGATACACTGCACCGTCATCATTTGTCTCTGTTCCGACTAAAAGATGTTCATCGAAAAATTTCGGAAGTCCTCCAACAATCTCAGCCAGCACTTTCGGTCCAATTTTTGCCGCACAGCCCGCACTTTTTGCAAACTGCGTCAATTTTACACTTTCTTTCATTAAACTCTGTACCTCTTTTTGATTTTCATGTGCGCTCGGAATCTTTTTGTGCTTGATTTTGACTCCGAGAGTGCATTTTCTTATAAATTAATTTGAACTTCTACCGGGCAATGGTCAGAACCCAGTACCTCTGTATGAATTTTTGCAGAAATCAGTTTTTCTTCTAAGCGGTTTGAGACACAAAAATAGTCAATTCTCCATCCAATGTTCTTATCACGTGCTTTAAAACGATAAGACCACCAGGAATAAATTCCCGTTTCTTCCGGATAAAAATATCGGAAGGTATCCGTAAATCCTGCCTCTAACAGTTTAGTGAATTTTCCTCTCTCTTCTTCGGTAAATCCTGGATTATGCTTATTTGTCTTTGGATTTTTCAAGTCAATCTCACGGTGCGCCACATTTAAGTCCCCACAGAAAATAACCTGTTTCTTTTTATCCAGTCCAATTAAATACTCACGGAAATCATCTTCCCATTTCATGCGATACTCTAATCTTGCCAATTCGGTCTGTGAATTTGGCGTATAACAGGTAATCACATAAAAATCTTCATACTCAAGGGTAATCACCCTGCCCTCCTGATCGTGCTGCTCAATACCAAGACCATAAGTCACCGCAATCGGCTCTTTCTTTGCAAAAATGGCAGTTCCTGAATAGCCTTTCTTTACCGCATAATTCCAGTATGCATGATATCCTTCCGGTGCAAAGTCGATCTGACCTTCCTGTAATTTCGTTTCCTGAACACAGAAAAAATCAGCATCCATTTCATTAAAATATTCGATAAACCCCTTTTGTACACAGGCTCTTAAGCCGTTTACATTCCAGGAAATAAATTTCATAAACAGTCCCCTTTCACGCTATTTTTTAACTCTTCGCTTCATTATACACCATTTTTTCAAAAATATCTTTACGAATCCTTAAAAAAGAGTATATAATATTCCACGTACTATAAAAAGAATTCTGAAGAAAAAGGAGAAAAACAATGGGTGGAATCTTTGGAGTAGCTTCTAAATCCAGTTGTACACTGGACTTATTTTTCGGAACTGACTATCACTCTCATCTTGGAACACGCAGAGGTGGTATGGCAGTGTATGGTGAAAACGGCTTTGCGCGTTCAATTCACAACATCGAGAACACACCGTTTCGTACCAAATTTGATGGAGATTTAGATGAACTTGAAGGCCGGCTTGGAATCGGATGTATTTCCGACACAGAACCACAACCTCTTCTGGTACAGTCACATCTGGGAAGTTTCGCTATCACAACGGTAGGAAAAATCAACAATATGGAGGAACTTGTCAATCTTTCTTTCAAAAACGGATGCACACATTTCCTTGAGATGAGCGGCGGAAGTATCAACCCGACTGAAATGGTTGCTTCTCTTATCAACCAGAAATCGTCTATCGTAGAGGGAATTCAGTATGCCCAGGAAATGATAGATGGTTCTATGACTCTTTTCGTATTAACTCCAAAAGGAATTTTTGCAGCTCGAGACAAACTTGGTCGTACTCCGATTGTTATCGGTAAAAAATCAGATGCTTATTGTGCATCATTTGAAAGTTTTGCTTACTTAAATCTCGGATACGAAACCGAACGCGAACTCGGTCCTGGAGAAATTGCTTTTCTGACTGCTGAGGGCTGTGAAACTCTTGTAAAACCTGGAAATGAAATGAAAATCTGTTCTTTTCTCTGGGTTTACTACGGTTATCCAACTTCTACTTATGAGGGAATCAATGTCGAAGAAATGCGATATGAATGTGGTAAAAAACTGGCTCAGCATGATGCCGGAAGAGACCATGTAAAACCTGATTTAGTTGCCGGTGTACCGGATTCCGGTACTGCACATGCAATCGGTTATGCAAATGAGTCTGGAATTCCATTTTCTCGTCCATTTATTAAGTATACACCAACCTGGCCTCGTTCTTTCATGCCGACACATCAGAGCCAGAGAAATCTGATTGCACGTATGAAATTAATTCCTGTCGAAGCCTTAATCAAAAATAAGAGTCTGCTCTTAATTGACGACTCCATTGTCCGCGGAACACAGCTTCGTGAGACTACAGAATTTTTATATAACAGCGGTGCAAAAGAAGTACATATCCGTCCGGCTTGTCCTCCGCTTTTATTCGGTTGTCCGTACTTAAACTTCTCACGTTCCAAATCTGAGATGGATCTAATTACCCGCCGTATCATCGCAAAGCGTGAAGGAGACAACGTTTCAGATAAAGTACTTGCTGATTATGCCGATCCAGACTCTACAAACTATAAAGAAATGTTAGAGGAAATCGGAAAACAGTTAAACTTCACAACTCTGCACTATCATCGTTTAGATGACCTGACTGCCTCTATCGGCTTAAGTCCATGCAAAATGTGCACCTACTGTTTTAACCATCAAGGATAAGCCTGACAGTACAAATCAGCCAAGCCGCAGTCATATTTACAAAGGGCACATCCTGGTTTTCGCCAGAATGTGCCCTTTTTTATTTTTCATAAGATACCATTTTCTTTTAACCGTTTCAGACAGGCATAAGATTTCTTTACCTTTTCAAGACTACTACACTCAATCGTACAATCCATCTGTGGATTATTCTGTTTTAATAATCCCAGCACTTCTTCATAAGGAATTGTTCCTTCTCCAAGTGCAATATGACTGTCTCTGTCACCCATATTGTCATGAACATGGACATGACTGACGTAACTGCCAAAGCTTTTTGTCCAGTCCAGGACAGAAATATCCGAATAACAATGTGCATGTCCAATATCCAGACAGAGTCTGAAATCCGGACGGTCTACCCGTTCTACAACTTCCACCATCGGTTCCGGAATCCGGTCAAATACGTTTTCCATTACAATCATGATTCCATCTTTCCCGTCTAAAAACCGTTTAAAAAAATCTGCCACACGCTCTGCCCAGCCAATCAACAGATAGGCATCCGGTAAATGGCAGGTATGAAAAACAATTTTTTCTGCTTCCAGACGTCTTCCTGCTTCGTAGACCTGCTCATAGCGTTTTTTTGTCGCCTCTAAAATCAAAGAATCATACGTCATCGGATTCAAATCCAGAAATGGACCGTGAAGGGACAAATGCGGCCATCCCATTCTCCAGAGTCGTTCTCGATAACTGCTGATTTTTTCTTCCAAACGATCCAGATTTTCAGCAATTGAAAATTCAATACTCTCTATACCAGTCGCACATTCACGAACCACTTCCTGCATCTGCGTATCTTCTAATAAATGACTTGTATAAATCATACGATACGCTCCTTCCTCTTTTTACAAATCAATTCGCCACCTATGCAGGTGGCGAATTTTATCATTTTTATGTAATTTTTATTTTAAAACATACACATCAGTATAGTAAACGCCAAGCTGATTTGCACGATTATGGTCATTTACAAATACATCGATACGATTTCCTTTGATTGCTCCACCACAGTCTGTTGCTGTAAAGATATGACCATTGATAATGACTTTTGTTCCATAAGGAATGACAGTCGGGTCAACTGCAATGGTATCTCCCTCTACTAACGGAGCGCCTGTCGCAGTTACACCTGCCCATTCATCATTACAGCAGGAACCACCACAATAATGTGTAATTTTAAATGTACCAAGAGACTGACCATACTGCAGAAGTGTTGCATTTACTTCAGAAATATCACTTCCATAAATTCCACTTACTGTAGACGGAGTGTCTTCGAGAATACGAACAGCCCATACTGCATTGTTCATATTGACCGTTCCATGAACAATACCAGTTCTTGAACTCTGTGCTTCAACGGTTTCTCCATTTCCTGCGTACATAACAACATGGTAGATATAACCATTTCTTGCATAGAAAATCAAGTCACCCGGCTGTGCTTCTTCTACTGGAATCTTTGTACCATACTGAGCCTGATCTTCTGCAACTCGCGGCAGTGTATAACCATACTGAGCATAAATACTCTGTACAAATCCAGAACAGTCTGCACCGTTTGTTAAGCTTGTTCCACCCCATACGTAAGGATTTCCAATAAACTGACTTGCAAACTGAACAATCGAAGTTCTCAGTTCCCCGTTTGGCACACCAGATTTTACAGAAGTCAGAGTATAATAGCAGGCTGCATTTTCTGCCGGTTTTACGACTTCCTGTGCGGTCACAAACTGGTCTTCTCCGGTTGCAGAAATTTTATTGCTGATAATTTTATCAATATCATCATTCTGGTCAGCAGCCGTTTTTGTTGTAGGGAACAGACTGATGACCTCTTTTGTATTCTTAAGAGCAGAAGCTGCGGCTGTTGCCTGTGTTAACAAACTTTTTTCTGCTTTTTTCTTTTCTTTCTTGTCCGTATCAAGGAATTTATTTTCTACAAATCCTCTGACATCTCCGGATTCCACATAAACAAATTCCGCATTTTCGTCTGTTAAAATATAACAGATATTGTCTTTGTTTAACGTTCCGACAGCACGACTCTCCGTATTTTTATCTTCATGAATTGTTACAAAGTCTGCATTACAAAGTGCATACACTTTATCCACAACGGTCTGTTTTACCGTAGAACGAGTATGGAAAAATGCTCCATTTTCGGATTCCGGAACGCTCGGTGTTGCTTCTGTCAACAGTTTTGCAATTCCTTTGTATGTCTTTTTCTGTTCTTTTGCTTCTTTTTTTGCCTCTTCTGTCAGTTTCTGTACAATCTGGTCTGCTTCATCGCCTAAAATCACCTGCTCTGTTTTTACAAAACCACGTACATCACCTGACTCTACAAAAAGCCATCCATCGTTTTCTTCCTGAAGAATATAGCAGACACCATCTTTTGACAGTTTACCTACTTCTTTTGCTCCATCCTTCATTTCTTCTACGATTGACAGTTCTTCTTTTGCAAAGGCATATTTCTTTGCAACTGTCCAGAAACGGAAATCATCCACCATTGTAGGCAGAGAAGAATAAATCTGCTGATTTGCAATTAACTGGGAATTTGAACCACTTCCACTGTTTGCTGCGGTTGTATCTTCTTTTTTCTCCGTATCTTTCTTGGTATCATTGCTGTTAGCATTAGAAGAATTGCTATTGCTATTGTTATTACTATTGTTATTGCTGTTACTATTGTTATTGTTATTATTCTGATTATTGTTATCGTCTTTTTTTGTATTATCTTCTGCTTTTTTCGCAAGCTTTGGTGCACCATTTTCGATAATGACATATCCATTTGCATCCAACACATAAGCATAACCATCCGGAAGTTTATATCCGGTTGATGCCTCATATTGCTCCGGAGTCATACCCTGGGCTGGTTTATCTGGATTTTCCGGAGTGTCCGGATTTGACGGCTGGTCTGGATTTTCTGGTTTATCCGGGTTTGACGGCTGGTCCGGATTTTCTGGTTTATCTGGGTTTGACGGCTGATCCGGATTTTCTGGTTTGTCTGGATTCGACGGCTGGTCCGGCTCAGATGGCTGTTCCGGTTCAGACGGCTGTTCTGGTTCAGACGGCTGTTCTGGTTCAGATGGCTGTTCCGGTTCAGAAACCTCTCCTGATGACTGCTCCGGCTCTGTCACACTCGTTTTCCCTGTTGTCTGTTCAGCCGTTACTGCTGCCTCTGTACTGGAAGCTTCTGATGCAAATACACCTGACGGTGTAAGCATAGAAACACTCACAGCGATTGCCAGCAGTTTTTTTACTTCTTTTATTTTCATTTAGTTCCTCCTGCTGCTTGTAATACTCTCTGTATTTTCCCTCTGTCTTACAATAAGCTGCCTTAATTCTCTTCGAAACAACTTTCGACTTCTCTTTTCGTTTATTTTTCACGATTTTTAATCGCTCTACTCCACTTATTACTGTACCACAAAATGGTAAAAAAACAAAGGACTATCACAAAAAATTCACATTTTTGTAATAGTCCTTTTACTTAATTTTTACGGAACAAACTGTGACACACCCAATGTTCGTACCAAACTAATCCGATTAATAGTCAACTTTTTGATAAAAATGTCCTTCCAGAAAATCCGTTTTAATCACATTGATAAATGCCTCCGGGTCTGCCTTCTGTACGCGACTGACTAAAACTTTTGCCTCCGAAGAAGATACAACAGAATACAACATCTTTCTCTGTTTATTAGAATAACAGCCTGTTGCCGCAAACTCTGTTGCACTGTGGTTTGTCACTTCATAAATTTCTTTATAAACATCATCCGGACGATCCGTAACAATAAAGAGAGTTTCTTTCTTGTAGGCAGTATGAAGCATATGTATCATCTGCGTAGAAGCAAACTGGAAAATAATGGAATAAAGTGCTTTATCCCAGCCAAATAAAACTCCGGCAATGGTCAACACACAGGCATTTCCAAGTAAAATAAAATTCCATACGTCTTTATTTTTCTTTTCTGCAAAATAAATTCCAATAAAGTCCGTGCCTCCGGCACTTGCGCCTCCAATCAGGCACAAACTGATCGCAAATCCATTGATAATACCGCCAAACACAGAAATCAGCAGAATATCATCTGTAATTGGATGATAAGGAACTAAGTCTGTAAGCACACTGGTTACAATAACAATCAAAGCTGAAGTGCTTGTAAACTTCTTGCCAATTGCCCGAAAACAAATAATAACAGGAATTGCATTCAACAACAGGCTGACTGCTGTAAATGGAATCTGCAGATTCAAAAATCGTTCGCAGATTGTCTGTATCAAAAGGGTAATTCCGTTAAAGCCACCTGGATACAACCCCCCTGCTCTTACCAGTGTTTTAATATTCACTGCCATAATCAGTGCACTGATCAAGCCCAGACCCATTCGTTTTACTTCCGTTTTTAAATCAAAATTCACTGATATCCTCTCCCAATCTGCTTATTAAAGCATATGTTTGCGAAGTTCTTCTGGTGTTTTTGTACTTAAATATGCCGGTGCAATATCAAATACAGTCTTGCATCCGCTCTGTCCTTCCTGATTTAATCGGTAAGCTGCTCTTGCATAAGCCACAATAACAGAAGATGTAAATTCCGGATTAGAATCCAGTTTTAAGCTGTATTCGATGACATGATGATGTTCTTTTTCCCATCCTGTCTGACCGCTGCGGATTACAAATCCACCATGAGGAAGTCCTGCATGATTTGCTTTCATTTCTTCTGCGCTGATGAAATGTACCGTTGTTTCATATTCATCAAAATAGTTCGGCATTGTTTTGATTTCATTTGTAATTCTATCTTTATCTGCACCTTCTTCAGCTACAACAAAGACTTCTCTTGTATGTTTTTCGCCTGTTGCAAGTACCGGATTTTCACCATTTCTTACAGCGTTTAATGCTTTCTCTACCGGAATGGTATACTGTCTTGCATCAATTACGCCGTCAATTCTACGAACGGCATCGGAATGACCCTGGCTTACACCTTTGCCCCAGAATGTATAGTCATTCCCTTCCGGAAGAATTGCATTTGCATATAAACGATTTAAAGAGAACATTCCCGGATCCCAGCCCACTGAAATTAAGCCGATTTTTCCGCTCTTTTTCGCTGCTGCATCTACCTCTGCAAAATGTTCCGGAATTTTTGCATGTGTATCAAAGCTGTCAACTACGTTAAAGTACTGTGCATATTCTGGAGTCTGTACCGGTAAATCGGTTGCACTTCCTCCGCAGAGAATCAATACATCGATTTCATCTTTCATTTTTACTGCTTCATCTACAGAATATACTTTTGCTGTCTCGGTAAGAATGTGTACATCCGCAGGATTACGACGGGTAAATACTGCTTTTAATTCCATGTCTGCATTCTGTTTGATTGCACATTCTACGCCTCTTCCAAGGTTACCATAACCTAAGATACCAATTCTTATACTCATTTTATTAAACCTCTCCTGTAAATTTATTTCGCAGCGGTCTGTCCAACCACAATCCCGTTACGTCGTATACAGTATAGCAAATTCTATTTTTGTCTTCAACTAAAATTTCACTTTTTTAGAACAGCAAAAAGCAGCAGTAAGAAAATTCTCACTGCCGCCTCTTTTAAAAATAATTTTTGTAATTTTAGTGATGGAACAGACGGATGCCTGTAAATGCCATTGCCATATCATATTTATTACAACATTCGATTACTGCATCATCTCTTACAGAACCGCCTGGCTCTGCAATATATTTTACACCACTCTTATGTGCACGCTCAATATTATCTGAGAATGGGAAGAATGCATCAGAACCAAGAGTAACATCGGTCAGTTTATCTAACCATGCACGTTTCTCTTCTCTTGTAAAGACTTCCGGTTTTTCCTTGAAGATTCTCTGCCATGCACCATCTTCAAGAACATCCATATATTCCTCTCCAATGTAAACATCAATGGCATTATCTCTGTCTGCACGACGGATTCCATCAATAAATGGAAGATTCATGACTTTCGGGCACTGTCTTAACCACCAGTTATCTGCCTTCTGTCCTGCCAGTCTTGTGCAGTGTACACGAGACTGCTGTCCTGCACCGATACCGATTGCCTGTCCGTCTTTTACAAAGCAGACGGAATTGGACTGTGTATATTTTAATGTAATCAGGGAAATCTTTAAGTCTCTGACTGCATTTTCCGGAATTGCTTTATTTTCTGTCACGATATTGGAAAGCAGTTCATCATCAATTGAAAGTTCCTGTCTTCCCTGTTCAAATGTCACACCATAAACCTGTTTGTGCTCTAACGGTGCCGGCTGATAATTTTCATCGATTTTAATGATATTATAGTTTCCGTTTTTCTTCTGCGCTAAAATTTCAAGTGCCTCTTTGGAAAATCCCGGTGCGATAACACCATCAGAAACTTCTCGTTTAATCAGCATCGCTGTATCTTTATCACATTCATCAGAGAGTGCAATAAAATCACCAAAGGAAGACATTCTGTCTGCACCTCTTGCTCTTGCATAAGCGCAGGCAAGCGGAGAAAGCTCTCCCATATCATCTACCCAGTAAATTTTTGCAAGGGTCTCACTTAACGGAAGTCCCACTGCAGCACCGGCTGGCGATACATGTTTAAAAGAAGTAGCCGCCGGAAGTCCGGTCGCTTTTTTTAATTCTCTTACTAACTGAAAACCGTTAAATGCATCCAGAAAGTTGATATATCCAGGTCTTCCGCTGATTACTTCGATTGGAAGCTCACTTCCGTCTGCCATATAAATTCTGGACGGTTTCTGGTTTGGGTTACATCCATACTTTAATGCTAATTCTTTCATTCTCATTTTCTCCTTTATTGTTAGAACAGATTTAAAAATACTCTAATGCCGTAACATTTTTAGATTACTGATTTTTATTTACAATTCTAGTCTCATAGTCTCCCGTTTCAAGGTCAATGAAACGTACAAATAAAGAAACTTTATTGTCTTGATTGAGGCTTTCCCATACATTTTTTGTGAATGCGTCAATGTCATCTGGAATCTCTACCAGTTTTGGTTCTCCCTCAAAACTTGGAAGTGGATTTCCATCATGCATATAAGTATGAATAAAATGTCCCTCTCCTGCTACCGGATTTTCATAAGCAAAGGTATAACGGTTGCAGGCATCCGGATTTCCATTATTGCTCTTTAAAATTGACATTGCATAGTTGTATTTTCCATTTTCAATGTGCATAACTCCGGAAATACGAGGGGTATAATTTGGACCATCCGGCTCAAATTCACGGCTTCTTAAAGACTGCTCAAAAGTCAGCTGTCTGTCCATTCCTTCATAAATGGTATCTGTCTGGTCACCATTTGTCACAATTGTTTTATTTCCCAGTACACGAACCGGCGCATAAATAATTAAGCTTGGGTCAGTTAATTTAGACGGGTCAAATGCCTGTGTACGGATTCCCTCTCCATCTTCTACAAACACACGATTTCTGCTGTTTTCACTTCTTCCCATGATAAAATAAGCAGTCACTGCTTTTGTACCATCTTTGGACTTTCCAATTACAATTCCTCGTCCAGGATAAGCATTTTCTTTTAATTCTGTTTCCAGCGATAACATTTTCATGAATGTCTCTCCTTTTTCCCATCATACATTTTTAATTGATCCGTTGACTTTCATTTCATAGAACAAAATTTTCTATATCATAACGAAAAAAAGCCCACTTTCTGAACATCCAATGCCCAGACGGTCGGCTTCAACGGCTTATACTCCCTGTGGTTGATTCCACTTCCGTCAGTCATATAAGCAATTACAACATAGCATGGATAAAAAAGATTGTCAATATTTTATTTTCTATTTTTCGTCAATTACCTGAAAAATATAGAATTTCAAGTAATACGACTCATCTGCAGACCATAAAATCGGATGGTCTGCTGCCTGTGTGCGGTATTCTACCTGACGTAGACGTTTATGCACATTTCTTGCTGCCTGTCCGATTGTCTGGGTAAACAACTCATACGACATAAAATGAGAACAAGAACAAGTCGCAAGATAACCTCCGTCTTTGACCAGTTTCATTCCTCGCAAATTAATCTCTCGATAACCTTTCACTGCGTTTTTAATCGAATTTTTTGATTTTGTAAATGCAGGAGGGTCGAGAATTACTACGTCATATTTTTCTCTCGGCTTCTAACTTAGGAAGCAGCTCAAAGACATCCTCGCATATGAATTTCACACGCTTTTCGAGTCCGTTTAACTCTGCGTTTTCTGTTGCCTGGTCTACTGCAAGCTGAGAAGCATCGACTCCGGTTACACTCTTTGCTCCGGCAATTCCCGCATTTAATGCAAAAGAACCTGTATGCGTAAAGCAATCTAAAACTTTCGCATCTTTACATAATCTCTGAATGGCAAGACGGTTATATTTCTGGTCTAAGAAAAAACCTGTTTTTTGTCCATCTTCTATATCTACAATATATTTTACACCATTTTCCACAATCTGTACTTTCGTATCAAATGGCTCACCGATAAATCCCTTGACTCTTTCCATTCCTTCCTGAAGCCGCACTTTTGCATCGCTTCTCTCATAAACACCACGGATTGTAATCCCATCTTCTGCCATTGCTGATTTTAATTCTTCAATGATTATCATTTTTAACTTATCAATTCCAAGTGCTAAAGACTGTACAACAAGAACATCTGAAAACTTGTCAATCACCATCCCAGGCAGAAAATCTGCTTCCCCGAAAATCACACGACAGCTTGAAATATCTACCGTTTTCTTTCGATATTCCCACGCGTCTCGTACTCTCATTTTTAAAAATTCACGGTCTATTTCCTGATTTTCATTTCTTGTCATCATACGGATTCGGATTTTTGAATTGGTGTTAATAAATCCTCTCCCAAGCGGATAGCCGTCGAAATCACGTACAATCACAATATCTCCGTTTTCAAAGTTTCCCATAATACTTGCGATTTCATTGTCGTAAACCCAAGGTCCGCCTGATTTTAATGCACGTCCTTCCCCTTTTTTCAACACTGCAACTGCAATACTCATATTTTACTTTTTTCCTTTCCTCTTTCTGCTTTCTTTTCTTACCACGCAATGACTTCCGGTCCGTTTTCCGTTACAAGAACCATAATCTCCCACTGTGCAGACGGCATATCATCTTCTGTATAAATGGTCCATCCATCTCTTTCATCCACAAAAATTTCATCTGTTCCCATATTAACCATTGGCTCAATTGTAAACATTAGTCCTGGTGCCATTACCATTCCGGTCCCTGCTGCTCCAATATAACCGACCCATGGGTCTTCATGAAATTCCAGACCAACTCCATGTCCACCAATTTCTCTTACTACACTGTAGCCATTTTTTACTGCATGTTCATGCACTGCCTGACTCATATCTCCTAAAAAGCCCCACGCTTTTACCTGTTCAAGACCTTTTTCCACACACTCTTTTGCAACACGAACCAGACGTGCTTTCTCTTCCCCGACATCTCCGATACAGAACATACGAGAAGAATCGGAATAATATCCATTTAAAATTGTAGACACATCAACATTGATGATATCGCCTTCTTCCAGAATAATATCTTCAGATGGAATTCCATGGCATACCTGATTATTAATCGAAGTGCACACACTCTTTGGAAATCCTTCATATCCAAGCGGAGCTGGAATTGCTCCTTCTTTTGTTGTGATGTCGTATACCCATTTGTCAATTTCAGCAGTGGAAATTCCCTCTTTAATATGTTCTGCAACATAATCTAAGATTTTTACATTAATCTCCGCACTCTTTCTAATTTCTGCAATCTGAGCTTCTGTCTTAATTAATTTATGAGAAGGTACTAAAAGCCCCTGACTATGAAGAAGATTGAGTTTATGGTCAAAATTCTCATGGCATTTTTTATACTTTCTTCCACTTCCACACCAGCATGCATCGTTTCTTCCAATTTGATTCATTTTATTTTAATTCCTTTCTGCTTATGATTCATTCTGTTTTTTCTGTATGAAGTATAGCACTCTTTTCTTTATTCTGCCAGATGTTAGTTGCTATACAGAGGCAAAAAATTATCGTTTATAATTTTCTGATAATTACAATATTTTCTATCAATTTTAAAATTAATTATTATTTTTTTTATTATTTTCAATTTAGTTATTGACATTTTGATTTTTACCTGATATAATAACATCATAAACAAAGAGAACGAAACAAACAAACCCGAAAGGAATGATACCACCAAGAACATAACGTAATACCTCATATTTTTATGAAAGGAAGGTACAGACCACCAGAAACATAATGATTTACCTTAAAATTAGTTGATTGTCTTGAAAAACGCTTGATTTACAGGCATATTCGCAGGTTTGCAGATTGATTTTACTACTCATTTACTACTTTTAACGAATTGAGCCTTGATATGCAAAAAACACCTGCGGGCTGCCGGATAGACCGCTGCACCACCTTACGCGGCACGTCGAAAAGAAAAAATAAGCACCACCTATAAGGCGGCGTTTCTCACTCCTACACAGGAGAACAGGAACGCTGCTTTTTTTATGCCCTCATGTTACGCAGTAAGGGCAAACAAAGCCTTGATTTATGCGGCTCTTAGAGCGCGGAAATGAGAAAGACAAGGGTTGATACCTTTTCCCTCAAAACCGCGTTTCTACTGCGTAACAAATCCAACCAAAGGAGTGATGAAGCTATGGCAGTTTTCCGCGTGGAAAAGAACAAAGGTTATACGG
>OHNF01000985.1_pt1 | contig 15211 bp, 16 predicted proteins | sample 1569491 | NCBI WGS metagenome assembly OHNF01 (sample SAMEA3879557, study PRJEB24766) | human gut metagenome | biome: human-associated habitat; feature: feces | place: USA | collected 1985/1987 | reverse complement strand
ATCGAGTTTTTCGCAGCCACCTTTTTATTATTCTTCAAATGTTTCTTTTAACTTATCCATGAACCCTTTTTTCTTAGCTTTACCCTTCGATTCAGAAGCCGGCTCTTCCTGGTTCAGTGTATTTCCTGTCAACTGATCAAAATGTCTAAGCACTTCTTTGGCTTCCGGACTTAATTTTTCCGGGGTCTGAATAACCAGCGTCACATAATGATCACCTCTGACCTGAGGATTTCTCAAAGAAGGTACCCCTTTTCCTTTCAGGCGTACTTTTGTATCAGTCTTAGTTCCCGGTTTTACGGTATAGATCACATCACCATCAACCGTCTTGATTCGCACATCACCACCAAGTGCTGCCTGCGCAAACGAAATTGGTGCAGTTGAGAAAATATGAACATCCTGTCTCTGGAAGATTGGGTGTCTGGATACGTTAACCTCAACGAGGAGATCTCCTCTCGGTCCTCCATTAACTCCCGGTTCTCCTTTTTCACGGATGCGTACGCTCTGTCCGTTATCAATACCTGCCGGAATCGTAACTTTGATCTTCTTTCTGCTGGATGTATATCCTGTACCTGCACATTTCGGACATTTCTCTTTCACGATCTTACCGGAACCACCACAGTTCGGACATGTTTGTACATTCTGTACGGTTCCAAAGAAGGACTGGGATGTATATACGACCTGACCTTTACCACCGCACTTTGGACATGTCTCCGGTGATGTTCCAGGCTTTGCACCTGTGCCGTGACAGTCTTCGCAAGGATCTTTCAGCACAAGATCCAGTTCTTTCTCACATCCGAAGACAGCTTCCTCGAATGTGATGCGGATGCTCTTTCTGATATTAGCCCCTTTCATAGGACCATTGCTTGCGCCGCCTCTTCTGGAGCCACCGAACATATCTCCGAAGATATCTCCGAAAATGTCGCTGAAATCTGCTCCATTGAAGTTAAATCCGCCACCGAATCCACCTGCTCCGCCGCCGGCACCGCCATCAAATGCAGCGTGGCCGAACTGATCATACTGACGACGTTTGTCAGCGTCACTCAGAACGGCATAGGCTTCGGAAGCCTCTTTAAACTTTATTTCTGCTTCTTTATCCCCTGGATTCATATCTGGATGGTACTTCTTCGCAAGCTGGCGGTATGCTTTCTTGATTGTAGCATCATCTGCATCTTTGCTTACGCCGAGCACCTCATAATAATCTCTCTTTGCCTCTGCCATAACACAAATACTAACCTTTCTGTATCTCTTTCTTAACCTCAAGAAATTCTACGAAGCTACAAAGCTCCGTAGAATTTCTCTTCATGCTTCATTTATCTGATGCCCTGCTGCCTGTTTCTCTTCTGTCTTACCGGCATCTTTTCTATATTTTAGACTTCTTTGTAATCTCCGTCTACAACATCATCACCCTGGAAACCATCCGGAGCCGGACCAGCTTCTGGTGTAGGACCAGCCTGTGCACCTGCACCTGCTGCAGCACCTGCCTGCTCATACATCTTTGTGAACAGTTTCTGTGCGCTCTCCATCAGTTTTTCCTTCGCAGCTTTGATCTCTGCTACCTGCTCTTCTGTTGTGTTCTCCGGAGCAGATTTTGCAAGGATATCTTTCAGTGCCTGAACGTCAGCCTCTACAGCTGCCTTCTCTGTAGCATCGACTTTGTCGCCAACCTCTTTGATTGCCTTCTCTGTCTGGAATACCATAGCGTCTGCTTCGTTTCTTGTATCGATTGCTTCTTTACGTTTCTTATCCTGAGCCTCGAATTCAGCTGCTTCTTTTACAGCTTTATCGATATCGTCATCAGACATATTAGAACCTGCTGTGATTGTAATATGCTGCTCTTTACCTGTTCCAAGATCCTTAGCAGATACATTTACGATACCATTTGCATCGATATCGAATGTAACTTCGATCTGCGGGATTCCACGTGGAGCCGGCGGAATTCCATCCAGTCTGAACTGTCCGAGGGACTTGTTGTCTCTTGCGAACTGTCTCTCACCCTGTACAACGTTGATATCTACAGCTGTCTGGTTATCTGCTGCTGTTGAGAAGATCTGGCTCTTCTTTGTCGGGATTGTTGTATTTCTCTCGATCAGTCTTGTAGCTACACCACCCATTGTCTCGATAGACAGTGACAGTGGAGTTACATCAAGAAGAAGGATGTCTCCTGCGCCTGCATCTCCTGCAAGTTTACCACCCTGTACGGAAGCACCAAGTGCTACACACTCATCTGGGTTAAGGGATTTGCTAGGCTCTTTGCCTGTCAGTCTCTTAACTTCTTCCTGAACAGCCGGAATACGTGTTGATCCACCAACGAGAAGTACCTGTCCAAGCTCGGAAGCTGTGATTCCTGCGTCAGAAAGTGCACGTCTTACCGGTTCCTGAGTTTTTTCTACGAGGTCTCTTGTCAGCTCGTCGAATTTAGCTCTTGTAAGGTTCATATCGAAATGCTTCGGTCCTTCAGCTGTTGCTGTGATGAACGGAAGGTTAATATTTGTTGTTGTTGCACTTGAAAGCTCTTTCTTTGCTTTCTCTGCAGCTTCTCTTAATCTCTGAAGAGCCATCTTATCTGCAGAAAGATCTACGCCTTCTTTTGCCTTGAAGTCTGCAAGCATGTAATCTGTGATCTTCTGGTCGAAGTCATCTCCACCAAGTCTGTTGTTACCGGCTGTTGAAAGTACTTCGATAACTCCATCACCAATCTCGATAACAGATACGTCGAATGTACCACCACCAAGGTCGTAAACCATAATCTTCTGCTCTTTCTCGTTGTCAAGACCATAAGCAAGTGCAGCTGCTGTAGGCTCGTTGATGATACGTTTTACATCAAGACCTGCGATTTTACCGGCATCTTTGGTTGCCTGACGCTGTGCGTCATTGAAGTAAGCCGGAACTGTGATAACTGCTTCTGTTACTTTCTCACCAAGGTAGTTCTCTGCATCACCTTTCAGTTTCTGAAGGATCATAGCGGAGATCTCCTGCGGAGAGTATTTCTTTCCTTCGATGTCTACTTTATAATCAGTACCCATCTCACGTTTGATGGAACGGATGGTTCTGTCTGCGTTTGTTACAGCCTGACGTTTTGCCGGCTCGCCGACCAGACGGTCACCTGTTTTTGTGAATGCTACGATAGATGGAGTTGTTCTTTCACCCTCTGCGTTTGCGATAACGGTTGGTTTTCCACCTTCCATAACGGCTACACAGCTGTTTGTTGTTCCTAAGTCAATACCAATAATTTTGCCCATTGTTGTTTCCTCCTCAATGAATTATGCTAAAAAATGGTTTAATTTCTATTTATTTATCTTCAAGGCTTAGTTAGCCACCTTGACCATACTGTGACGGACTACGGAACCTTTGTACATGTAGCCCTTCATGAACTCTTCTACGACGATGTTCTCGCCGGCTTCCTCATCCTCCACATGCATCACTGCGTTGTGCAGATTCGGATCGAATTCCTTTCCAACGGCCTCGATCACGGTTACACCGAGTTCATCGAGTGCTGTGGTAAACTGTTTGTATACTTTATTCATGCCGTCTGCGAACGGATCTTCCTCCGGGTTTTCCACCGTTGCAAGTCCGCGCTCGAAGCTGTCAACAACCGGAAGAATCTTCTCGATGATGTCTTTTGCTCCAATGGCATACATATTTGCTTTTTCTTTTTCGGTGCGTTTGCGGAAGTTATCGAACTCTGCCATCTGACGGGTCAGGCGGTCAGTCAGCTCTTCGATTTTCTCATCTTTTTTATCTTTTTTCTTTTTGAAGAACTTTCGTTCTTTGCCATCCTCAGCAGTTTCTTCTGCAGCTTCCGCTTCTTTTGCCTCTGCTGCTTTCTTTGCTTCTTCCTGCTCCGCAGCCGGTTCGGTTTCCGGCAGATCGGTCTCTGCTCCGGTTTCTTTTTCCATCTCGCGTGTAGGTTCTTCCATGGTTTCCTCTTTCTTTCTATTTTCTTCGCTCACTGATCATTCCACCTTTCTACTCACCTGTGTCCGGCTTTTTGAAGACGGCGTCCAGTTGAACTTTTAATGTTTTCAGGTTATCTACCACATTTTCGTAATCCATCCGCTTTGGTCCCACGATACCGATTGTTCCGCGCATACCGTTTCCCATATCGTATGTGGTGGTGACCACGCTGCAGTCCCGTAATGGTTCCATCGAAGATTCATTTCCGATGTATACCTGAATACCGGTATTTTCCTCTCCGTCCTGCTCCTCGGCAGCTCCTTTGATCATATCGACCAGTTTCTGCCGTTCCTCGAATGTGGAGATCAGCTGGCTGGCTTTGCTGCTGTCGGAAAGCTCAGGGTACTTGAAAATGTTGGTTGCGCCGCTGGTGTACACCGGCACATCTTCTTCACTGACTGCGATGGCTTCCGCTACGGTATCGACCACTTTGCTGATGATGCCGGAGTGGATGCCTGCCTGCTCTTTCATCTTCTTGATCATGCCAAGATTGATTTCTTCAATGGTCAGGCCATTGAGCTGTGTGTTCAGAAGCAGGTTCAGCTTTAATATCTGTTCATCGTTGATGGTCTCGTCGAGGTCGATCATCTGGTTTTTCACCAGGTTGCCTTCTACGACGATGACGGCCAGGAGCTGCTCTTCATTGACTTTTGAGAGCTGGATGAATTTCACTTTATTTCTGTGATATTCCGGTCCTGTAATCAACGTTGCATAGTTGGTAGATGAAGCGAGGACTTTGACAACCTGCTGCAGAACTTTTTCCATTCGGTCTGTTTTTTCAATGACCATGTTTTTGATGTCTGCAACTTCCTGTTCTTTTTCCCGCATCAGCTCATCTACATAGAGGCGGTAGCCTTTATCGGAAGGAATGCGTCCTGCGGAAGTGTGGGGCTGTAAGATGTAACCCATCTCTTCCAGATCGGACATTTCATTCCGGATTGTGGCGGAGCTTAAATTCAAATCCGTGTATTTGGAAATCGTTCTTGAGCCGACCGGCTCGCCCGTTTCCAGATACGTCTGGATGATCGCTTTTAATATTTTTCTTTTTCTTTCATCCAATTCTGTATCCACTAAGATAAGCTCCTTCCTGTTGTATAGTCCTGTTAGCACTCGTTTCAGTGGAGTGCTAACATCTATGCTCTTAAGATAGCACGCTGCCTTTTGTTTGTCAACACCTTTTCCCGGTTTTTCTATGAAGAAATTGTGAAAAAAGTATAAACCGTTTTCTTTCTGAAAAGGAATCTGACTTTTCTTTTTTATTGCATTCTACTGTTTCAAAGGCGCTATAGCCGTATGGTAGGATTCTGCCATTTTGATACGACCATTTAGTAGCATTTTTCTCAGAGGTGATGAATCATGAAATATCAGAGACTGGAGGATCTGCGCACGGACCACGATCTGACGATCCGCCAGGTTGCCGACTATCTCGGCTGCAACCGCGATGTGTATACCCGATATGAAAAAGGCGTCCGGCAGCTGCCGATCTCCATTGCCATCCGTCTGGCGGAGCTGTATCAGGTCAGTCTGGATTATCTGGTCGGCATCAGCGATGAGAAGCGGCCGTATGGATCCTGACTTTCCGGTGTCTCCGCCGCAGCAAAAGCAGGAGGACAGTTTTTCTTTTCCCTGTCCTCCCTGTTTTGCTTTTTCGTTTACAGATTCTGCAGATATTCCATCATCCGCGTTTCGCTGAGTTTCCATCCGTCCGGCTCCCCGCAGAGATACAGCGTAAAATGCCCGCACGGGACTCCGTTTTCCAGGTGGATGCCGGTATACAGTTCTACAATGAGGAGTTCTTCTGCTTTTTCTTCATATATATTAGTGATCTGATAGATGCGCTCTCCCTTTTCGTCCACCGGCCATTCTTTCTTCAGCACATCCCTCAGACGGCTCTCCTGCCCCTGCGCTTCGCATTCTTCCTCCCGGCTGATCATTTTTTCAAACGCTTCCGGCGTCTCCATCCGTTCCACTATATTCTGGACAAAATCTTCTATTTCTATTCTTTCTGCTTTTCCCATTCGTTCCCCCATTTCTGCCGTACATATTTTTCTGTTTTCTGCACAGGCTGTCTTCACCCGCCGTTTCTCTCTCCCGCCCCATTCTTCAATTTGCGACCATATGATCTGATTTAACTTTGTCCATCCAACCGTTTGGTAGTATGGGTTTGAATCTGAAAGGATGGTACAACGTATGAAATACCAGAGAATTGAAGATATGCGGATCGATCAGGATCTCACCATCAAAGAGATTTCTGCCCTGCTCGAATGCAACCGCGACGTCTATTCCCGCTACGAAAAAGGAATCCGCGACATCCCGATCGACTATGTGATCCGGCTTGCACGGTTCTATGACTGCTCGGTCGACTATCTGCTGAGTGTCTCCAGTAAAAAGAGAAAATTCGGCGATTAATTTTTTTATTGTTGTCTTTTTTATTTTTGTGTTTTGCGTTTTGATACGACCGTTTGGTCGTATTTTATATTATAATGGTATTCTTATTTTGCGTCAATTCTGAACAAGAAGGAAGCAAAATCGGACGCAAAAAAAGCGTGCCGGAAAGTTTTCTGTCGCTTTTCCGGCACGCTTTTTTTCATGCTCTTTTCTTCTTTTTTATTTCTGATTTTTTATTCTTCCATGTCATCCAGGCTCTTCTTCAGTGTGATCATTTTGTCACGCAGCTCGGCGGCCATTTCGAAGTTGAGTTCGGCGGCAGCGGCTTTCATCTGTTTCTGTACCTGGCCGATCAGTTTTTCCAGTTCTTCGCGGCTCATGGACTCCGGGTCTTTTTCCATCTTTTCTTCTGTCTTTGCCACTTCTTTCGAAATGCTGATGAGATCGCGGACGGCTTTTTTGATGGTGGTCGGAGTGATGCCGTGTTCTTTGTTGTAGGCTTCCTGCAGGGCACGGCGGCGCTTCGTCTCGTCGATCGCGAGGCGCATGGAATCGGTCATCACATCGGCGTACATGATAACATGGCCCTCGCTGTTTCGCGCGGCACGGCCGATGGTCTGGATCAGGGAGGTTTCGGAACGCAGAAAACCTTCTTTATCGGCATCCAGGATCGCCACGAGTGTGATTTCCGGGATGTCGAGACCCTCACGCAGAAGGTTGATGCCGACGAGCACATCGAAGACATCGAGACGCATATCACGGATGATCTCGGTCCGTTCCAGGGTGTCGATATCGGAGTGCAGGTAACGCACGCGGATGCCGGCCTCTTTCATATAGTCGGTCAGATCCTCTGCCATACGCTTCGTCAGCGTCGTCACGAGAACTTTGTTGTGTTTTTCAGTTTCTTTCTTTACTTCCGAAATCAGATCGTCGATCTGTCCCTCCACCGGGCGTACCTCGACATCCGGGTCGAGAAGGCCGGTCGGGCGGATGATCTGTTCGGCGCGCAGCAGCTCGTGGTCTGCCTCGTAGTCGCCCGGCGTGGCAGATACGAAGAGGATCTGATCGATCCGGTCCTCGAACTCGCCGAAGTTCAACGGGCGGTTGTCTTTTGCGGACGGCAAACGGAATCCATAGTCCACCAGCGTCGATTTCCGCGACTGGTCGCCGGCATACATGCTGCGGATCTGCGGAACAGTCTTATGCGACTCATCCACAATGATGAGGAAATCATCTCCGAAATAGTCCATCAGTGTGTAGGGCGGCTCGCCTGGCTTTAATCCGGAGAGGTAACGCGAATAGTTTTCGATGCCGGAACAGATGCCGGTTTCTTTGAGCATCTCAATATCGAAATTGGTCCGCTCCTCGATGCGCTGGGCCTCGATCAGTTTTCCCTCGTGCTTGAAGAACTTCACCTGCTCTTCCATATCCTTTTCAATCTCGCCTGTTGCTTTCAGGATCGTGTCCATCGGCACAACGTAGTGGGAGGCAGGAAAGATTGCGATGTGGTTCAGTTCACATAAGATTTCACCCGTCAGCGTATCGATCTGCACCAGACGGTCAATCTCATCCCCGAAGAACTCGACGCGCACCGCCTTGTCCGTCTCCTCCGCCGGAAAAATCTCCAATACATCACCGCGCACGCGGAACGTACCGCGGTGGAAATCCATATCATTCCGGTCATACTGAATATCAATCAACTGTCGGATCACATCGTCCCGGTCCTTTTCCATTCCCGGGCGGAGCGAAATAATCATCTCCATGTAATCCTTCGGGCTTCCGATTCCATAGATACACGAAACACTGGAAACCACAATGACATCGTTCCGCTCACTCAGTGCAGAAGTCGCGGAAAGCCGCAGCTTATCAATCTCATCGTTCCGCGCAGAGTCCTTCGCAATATACGTATCCGAAGACGGCACGTAAGCCTCCGGCTGGTAGTAGTCGTAGTAGGAGACAAAATATTCTACTGCATTCTCGGGGAACATCTCCTTGAACTCTCCGTATAACTGAGCTGCTAACGTCTTATTATGAGCGATGACAAGTGTCGGCTTCTGTAATTGCTGAATCACATTTGCCATCGTAAAAGTTTTTCCAGAACCCGTAACCCCTAGTAAAGTCTGGCATTGATTGCCTTCCTTGAACCCTTTCACAAGCTCTGCAATCGCCTGTGGCTGGTCTCCGGTTGGCTCATATGGGGCTTTTAATTTGAACTCATTCATGGTAAATCCCTCCATTTGTGACTTTTACTATGATCATTATCAGCCAAAAATTCGTATCCAGATTCGTAACGAAAAGCTTATTTTATGGTGAATAGATATCCTTTTCACCTCGTTACGAATAAAAGTCACAAAACTGATTTTTGCGGATAAAACAGCACTCGGAAATACCTGATGATACCAGGCTCCGGTTCTGTCATATTTTTACTGTTTGTTCTTGTAACAGTCCCTATTATATCAGACATTTTTTTGAAAGTATATAGATGAAGGTAAGAAAAAGTACAAATGTTCGATTTTTATTTGTACTTTTCTCTCTTACTACTATTCTATTTTTTATCATGCTGCGTTGAAATATTCCTCCAGGATTAAGTCTATTTCAATCACTTCTGAATAATCATAATACTGATCTTTCCGCTCTTTTGGAATAACTTCTTCAATAAATGGTTCCAATACATCCAGACAGTCTTCTATGATTTCCTGCGTATCTCCATAGATATCTACTGATATGATTTCCTTGGCATGTCCCAATAAATGCGAAATACCTTTTGAATTAAAGCTATTCTTCAGCAAAATAGTTGCATAGGTATTTCTCAACTGGTGAAAATGAATATCAGGCAAATCCAAGGATTTCAACAAGTCTTTATAGTATTTCTGATGAAAACCTTTACTCCTTGGATTCCCATATGTAGAACAACAAATATAATTCCAGTCCCGGAACTCTTTTGGTCTGCGTCTGCGGTTCTTCTCATAAGTTTTCCGTTCTTCCAGAATTGCTTCAAATACATAATCCGGTATTGGAAGTTCACGCACACCCGCAGGTGTTTTTGTTTTAATTTCCTGCTTTGTCAGCATCTTAGGTGCACAGTCTTCTGCTTTACTGTTTGGCTTCTTTCCCAACTGACGCTCTACTCTCAACGTCCTGTGAATGTAATCGACATCACTGTATTTCAAACCGTTGATTTCACTTCTTCTGAGCCCCATCAATACAGCAAATAAAATCTGCATATGAATCGGTGTTTCTTTACTTGCCTCAATCAACTGTAGCACCTGCGGAAGTGTCAATGTTTTCTTCTCGTCAATTTTCAGGACACGATACTCTGTCTTTTTTATTTTCTTCGGTAAATTGATTCCATTCGCTGGATTTGTTGCCAGTACATTTTTGTTAAATGCATACTCCAATGATGTTTTCATGATCGTCCTGACATTTTTCGCAACTGATTCATACTTCTCTGCAACTGCATTATATAATTTTCTGATATACCCCTGATTTATTGTAGACATATACATCTTTCCAATCTGTGGAACAATGTAATTCTTAATGGCACTTTTGTAAGTTGTATATGTGTCGTCTGTTATTCGGGGACGCATAATATCTTCCAGCCAGAAGATCATAAACTCCTCTACCCGGATTTTTCCATACACAATATAGGTTCCGGTATGTAGCTGTCCGATTACTTCATCACGAAATGCATTAGCTTCTCTTTTGGTTGTGAATCCCGCATGTTGCTGTGTCTTTGTACTTTCGTCTGCAAACGTCAGCAACACACGAAATCCATATCCATTTTTGATTGTTGTCACCGAATAGACCTTATATTCAACATATTTCTTAAAGTCAAAGGTCTTATGCATGGCTATCCCTCCGTTCCAGTTCGTTGTGGTACAAATGTATTATTTACAAACGCAATAATCTTATCCTGCTCGTCCATAATCTCACAATAATATTCGTAAGTCGTATGAACGGAACTATGACCTAACAGACCAGATATTTTAAACAATGGAACTCCAAGCTCAATTAAAATGGTCGCAAACATATGTCTGAGTCCATGTACGGTGATATTTGGCAATCCATTTCTGTTACAGATTTTCGTAAGTGCCTGATTCATTGCCGTTAATGATCGGGGTTCGCCATTTTCCTGACAACATACATAATCAAAATTCTTGTATTCTATGCCTGAATCAGTTTTTCGTAATTCAATCAACTGCTGTCTGCGTTTTACTTCCTGCATCACCACTTTTGGCACTCTCAATATCCGGTAGCTATTCTCAGTCTTTGGATTTCTTTCAATAACAGCATATTCCGTAACCGTAAATTCTTTTTCTTTCAGTTTCAGGTTTCCAACAAGCTGTCTGCTAATTCTGACGGTCTGTTTTTCAAAATCAAAATCTTGAAATTTCAATCCAAGAATTTCTCCTTTTCGTAATCCACAAAACAGTCCCAGTAAAATTTCCAGATACCAAGGATTCTTGCTCGCAGCTTCAAGAAAAACCTTCAATTTTTCTTTGCCTAATACCCTTACCTTTGGTTTTACTCTCGGATATGGCTTTGTCTCAGGCATTGGATTATAGCTTATGAACTTATCTCCTGCTGCATCTTTCATGGCGATGCTCAAAAGCTCCCGCCCTTTATTTCCCGCTGAAGGACAGATTTTCGCGACACGTTCCAGTAGAGCATCTAAATACTCTACTGAAATGTATTTTAATTTGATATCCGCTTCCATACTCGGAAGAATCAGATTATATAAGGTATATGCTCCAACCATTCTCGTGGTTGTCTCAATTCTCGGACTGAAAATATTTTCAAACCAGTATTCCAGATAATCCCCAAGCATCACATCTGTCTTTTGCATTTTTGCAATCTGGAGATCTCTCTGCTTCTTCTGGTATCTTTTTTCATATTCCCAGTAACTTTTCTCTGCTTCTTCCGGCGTTTCAAAGCCACCTTTTTTCCCATATTTTGTCGTCAGATCGTCCTGCAGCTCTTTGGTTCTGTGATACCATGATTTTCCTTCAAAAAAGACAACTCTCTTTTCCTTTGACATTGTCTCCTGCTGCGTTTCTTTCTGTTTCATTCTGCTCTCACTCTTTCTCTCTCCTCGTCTCCATTCAGCCACTTATCAAAAGAATTGCATGGGATACGATAAGATCTGCCAATCTTCAACACCCGGAATGGTTTTCTGTCATAATAAACATTTTCTATAAATTCATATGCCTTGGAGCGTCCCAGCCCAAGCAAATTTTGAACATCTTCTACTTTATATACTTTCTTTTCCATTTCATTCTCTATCATTGCCATGACGTTATCCTCCTCGTCCTAATCTTTGCGCTTTACTACCGGTAGTTTTTAGCTGTGTAACATCTAAAAACGGTACACCACTAAGATATCTATTTTCGTCTGCATCGTCCAATGTGCGAATTTTCAAATCGCACACTTGACTTTTACGTGCTACTTGTTCTTTCTTCCTATATAATAGTCGTACCCATTCCGGACATTGCAAAACATACATGTATCCTTATATCGCTGTTCTGGATTCACTCGCCGGATATAATGTCCCGGCACATCATAAAAATTGCCTGCACATATTCTGCACAGGCTCACGACTAACGGTTTTTCAATTATCTTCGGTATCCCGGTACTTCTCCTGATTGCTTTATTGATTTTCTCCATTTCAGTGCGGTCTAAGGTACACACATAATTTTCCAACCGTCTTTTATCTAAAGTTCTAAGCTGCTCCAACAGCACTACAGAATCTTTTTCTAACCCTTCCATTTCCGGGACTACAATGTGTGTTGGCAGTTTCATTTTTTCTTTACTAGTAATTGCTGCCACAATCACTGTCGGACTGTATTTATTTCCTATATTGTTCTGAATCACCAGCACCGGACGATAACCGCCCTGCTCACTTCCAAATACAGGATCAAGGTCGGCATGATAAATATCCCCACGCCTGACGTTTCTATCTTCCATCTTTGCTTTATCTCCTCTCGACTTTCTAACTGTTGTTATTCCTAAATATGTAAAATACAAGCCTATTTGTCCCCGACGTCCCGACTTGTAATTGGGAAATCATCAGACGGCTGACTGCTGATCAGCTCCACAGGATTTTATTTAAAATAAATATATGGGATTAGGATTTTTCCTCTCCAGGGATCTCCTGAAGCTGCCCTCACTTGTTGCGGCATCAAAGAAATATTTTGTATACACGACTTTATGACCGGACAGGAGTATCATTATGCCTGTTGTCTGTTATCGCCCTGCCAGAAGCAATCTGACAGTTATAACCAGATATTTTTCGCTCAACAGTCTGGGCAATACAAACTGAAACCAAAAGGAAGTATACGGGTGGAATTTCGCTGTCTTTACCCAATCCGTGTTATGGCGTATCTGTTAATGTGGCTTACGCTCATCACGATAACAACAGGAATGTGCCTGATGAATGTATATGAATTTGTCAAGGTTCATCTCTCTCCTCAGTCTTTTCGAAACAAAAGAAGAAACAGGTGGATCAGAATATTTCTCTTTCCACCTGTTTCCTCACTTAAACGCTATTTTTCAACCCACTATCTCAAAATCTTTTTCAAATTTCTGATTGCTGCTTTTACAGACTTTGCTATCATCTGAAAAGAGCAGCCTTCTTCCTGTGCAATCTGTTCATAATTCTTATCTTCAAAATAATACTTCAACAATCGTCTTCTCTGAATTTCCGACAACTGCTGGATTGCACTATGTAACCGTTCCGTTTCCAGTTTATTCAGAACCGTATCCTCTACACTTTCTTCTTTCTGAAATATCCGTTCATACAAACTGGAATCCCATACTTCTGACTGCTCCAGATGCCTGTCCACAACGTTCATATGCGACACGTCCTGCAATTCAAACGTATTAAAAGCCTCATATACATTCTTTCCTATTTCCAAATCCTTGTACTCTTTTTCACCATTGCGGAATGAAACATAATATTTTCCGTCCTTCTCATAGATTTCATATGGGTTGTATTTATCTTTTCTTCTTTTTGGCTGTCTGCCTTCCATGTCCTTTCCTCCGATCTGAATTTTTTTGAATTCAGATCAGTAGGCGGGGCACGAATACGAACAATCGCCCTTATTTTGAATTGTTCATTCCCAATATTTAGGTAACAAAAAACGCCCTGACAGATTTCACTCCTATGGACGCATTTAATTCGATATTTTATTACCCTGGATTCATTATTGGCTCTTACCCTAGTTTCAATTCCAACATTTACTAATGAAATCGTTGAGATTTTTTTAATTGAATACCTTCTGTTGAACAGAATTTTTTAGCTGAACTCTTGCTAAGAACCATATTTTCTCCGGTTAGATTCCGGAAAAGAAAATAAGCATACAAATACTGCTCTTTCGGAATCTGTTTTTTTTAACCGAAAGAGATTTGTATGCTTTCTCATTCATCGGGTAATACCCTGTGTTTTTTCTAATGTTACACCCTTTTCACTTTTCAAATTTAGGGTAATACACTAAGTTTATGGAGGTATATAAACATGGATATTCCAAAAACATTATTTGCCACTTTAGTAAAACAAGGGCGTATGGAAATGCATTTAACACAAGAAGCTCTTGCTGAAAAACTCGGAATATCGGCGGCTTATCTTGGAGACCTCGAACACCATAAAGGCGGTCCCAGTCTGGAATTATTTTGTAAAACCATGCAGACTTTAAATATTTCTGCTGATGACTACGTTTATCCAAATCAGAATAAAAATAATTCTACATATGATCAGATTCTTCGGCTCTTAAATCAGTGCAATGATTATCAGTTACAGGTAATTCTTGCAACTACGACAGCTTTGCTAGATTCTAATCCTTTTATTTCTAACGTAGACACTACTAATGATACAAAATAAAACTTGTAAAATACCGATAAATAGCTGATAATTACCGATATTTAAAATTAGTGGAATAAATACTATTACCATATGTTAAAAACAGTTATGCTATATCATTACAACTTGATATAACATAACTGTTTCTTCTTTACGAACATCCTTTTATCTATCAAATACTACATTTTCCTCCACAACACACTTAATTGCTTTTCATCTCGCTAATTATTTTTTCCATATCCGTCGATTTTTTCAAGAGTCCTAAACCAGCCAATAACTGAATACAATCTACATATCCTTGACAATATGCCCTTTGTTCTGACACAAACGCTTCTTCTTCCAAAATTTCTCCATATTGCTTCAACTTCTCCCTGTCCTCATAACTTATATGATCGAGAAGTTTATTCACCTTTTCTTTTTCCATTTTCTTCTTCAACTGAATATTTGCAAGTTCTTGGAAATAGATATAACTTTCTCTGTTTATATTCTCACAACGCAACTGGTTCAAAAAAGAGGATATTTCATTCCAAATATCATTTTCCATAAAAATTTCTCCTGCTATTTTGGGTATCTTTACTTATTATGCCCAATTTTATATTCCATCATTTCATCAATTCACCATTAAATTTATATCCCATACCCCATACATTTAAAATGTATCTTGGTTTTGCAGAATCTGGCTCAATCTTTTTTCTGATTCTCCGAATTATGCCCATAACATTATCTTCTGCCCCATAATATGGTTCTTTCCACACCTGTGTATATATTTGTTCCTTTGAAAATATCCGTCCTGGATTTTTTGCCAGCAAATATAATATTTCAAATTCATAATTCGTCAATTGAACCAGCTCACCATTACTTTCTACAGAACGATATTCCGCATTTATTTTTAATGCTCCGTAATCAAGTACCCTATTTTGTTTACCAGGCATCTCAGAGTATTTTTTAGCAGACAGAAAATGTAATAATTCATTTAATTTTTCTTCCTCATTTTCATCAAATGTTACAACAACT
>OHNF01000984.1_pt1 | contig 15218 bp, 7 predicted proteins | sample 1569491 | NCBI WGS metagenome assembly OHNF01 (sample SAMEA3879557, study PRJEB24766) | human gut metagenome | biome: human-associated habitat; feature: feces | place: USA | collected 1985/1987 | reverse complement strand
CGACTTCTGTCCGCTCCGACAAGGGACGTCCCCTCAACAATGAACGGCTGGAGTTTTTAGGTGACGCCATCCTCGACGCCATCGTAGGAGATATTGTCTATAAACGTTTTGAAGGGAAACGAGAAGGTTTCCTGACCAACACACGTTCTAAGATCGTACAACGGGAGACTTTGAATAAGTTGGCCGTTGAAATCGGTTTGGATAAACTCATAAAGTATTCCACCCGCTCTTCTTCTCACAACAGTTATATGTACGGAAATGCTTTTGAGGCATTTATCGGAGCTATTTATCTGGATCAGGGGTATGAACGCTGCAAACAGTTTATGGAGCAACGGATCATCAACCGTTATATCGACCTGGATAAAATATCCCGAAAAGAGGTTAACTTCAAATCCAAACTTATTGAGTGGAGCCAAAAAAATAAGATGGAGGTTTCCTTTGAGCTAATCGAGCAATTTCTCGATCACGACAGCAACCCTGTCTTCCAAACCGAAGTACGCATTGAAGGACTTCCGGCAGGAACAGGTACGGGATATTCCAAGAAAGAGTCTCAACAGAATGCTGCCCAAATGGCTATAAAGAAAGTAAAGGAACCCGTATTTATGTCAACTGTCGAAGAGATCAAAGCACAACATTCAGCAACTACAACAGAACCGGAGGTTGAACTTGCAACGAACTCTGAAACTGAATTGGCAACTGAACTTGAGAATGAATTTGAGAATGAACTTGAAGCCGAACTGAATGTAATTCCCGGGACAAAACTGGAGAATGTTTTAGAAGAAAACACCTCCGATAATGAAATTTCTACGGTACAACCTACTATGGAAGCCGAGGAGACTAGCCAAAGCAAATCCCCATGCGACGCCCCTGAATCACCAAATCGTGATCTTCAGTAACTAATTTCAGTTTTCCTGCAACTTCTTCAAGAGGGATAGATGCAATATCGTCTCCTTTTAAAGCTACCATACGCCCGAATTCACCCTTGGCGATCAATTCTGTCGCGTGGCCGCCCATACGGGTAGAAAGATTGCGGTCGAAAGGAGTAGGCGAACCACCACGCTGAATATACCCCAGAACTGTTTCGCGAGTTTCTATACCAGTTTCATATTCAATCTCCTGCGCAATATATTCAGCAGCCCGTTTGCGTCCGTCTGTCCTAATACCTTCTGCTACCACTACAATAGAATAAGGCTTGCCCTTTTTCAGTCTTTCCAGAATCGTATTACCAATATTTTTAATGTCATAAGCAATTTCAGGGAGAAGAATCACATCCCCTCCTCCTGCCATACCGGAATACAAGGCAATCCAACCCGCTTTGTGCCCCATCACTTCAATCACCATCACCCTTTTGTGAGAACTTGCGGTGGAATGTAAACGGTCGATGGCATCGGTAGCAATACTTACTGCCGAGTCGAAACCGAAAGAAATATCTGTGCCCCAAATATCATTATCAATGGTTTTAGGAACAGATACGATATTCACTCCCATCGCAGCAAACTTCGCCGCTGTCTTCTGTGTTCCATTTCCGCCGATACAAACGACACAGTCGAGTTCCATTTCCCGGATATTCTGAAGGATTAAAGACGGTTTGTCAACATCAGAGACAACGCCTCCTTTTTTGAAAGGCTTCTCACGAGAGGTTCCTAACATCGTTCCACCCAGATTGAGCAAACCGGAGAGCGACTTGTCTGTAATAGATTCGACATCTTTAGTCAGCAAGCCCTGAAAACCGCTGTGAATACCTACTACTTCCATCCCGTAATAATTGATGGCAGTTTTGCACACGCCACGAATCGTGGCATTAATACCGGGACAGTCCCCGCCGGATGTTAAGATTCCAATTCTCATTGTCGCATTTTTTAGTCTAAAACTCGGGATTTATATGGAAGTCGTCAATTTTTAACGATTATTTCCGTCGTAAAGATAGAAAAAAAAGATAAATAAGTTACTTTTGCACGACTAAACATTATTATGTTAAAGCAGAAATGAATATTACAAAAATTATTAGTAAGACTTTCGATTCCCGTTTAAAACAGATAGACCTATATGCTAGTCAGGCTAGTGAGATACAGCATCGTGTGTTAAGCCGCTTAACACGCCAGGCCGCTCAAACAGAATGGGGAAGAAAGTACGATTATTCCTCTATCCGTAACTATGAAGATTTCCGTAAACGTGTTCCTATCCAGACATACGAAGAAATTAAGCCTTATGTAGAACGTTTGCGAGCTGGGGAACAGAATCTGCTTTGGCCATCGGAGATACGCTGGTTTGCAAAATCCTCCGGAACGACTAATGATAAAAGTAAATTCCTTCCTGTCAGCAAGGAAGCGCTGGAAGATATTCATTACAGAGGAGGAAAAGACGCAGCAGCTCTTTATTTCCGCATCAATCCGGATAGCCATTTTTTCTCCGGCAAGGGACTGATTCTAGGAGGGAGCCATAGCCCGAACCTCAATTCCAATCATAGTTTAGTAGGAGATTTATCCGCTATTCTGATTCAAAACGTAAATCCGCTTATCAATTTCATTCGCGTACCAAGCAAGAAAATTGCATTGATGAGCGAATGGGAAACCAAGATAGAAGCAATCGCCAACAGCACTATTCCGGTAAATGTGACAAGCCTATCCGGTGTGCCGTCGTGGATGCTGGTACTTATCAAACGTATCCTTGAAAAGACAGGAAAGCAGGCACTAGAAGAAGTATGGCCCAATCTGGAAGTTTTCTTCCATGGTGGAGTGGCTTTCACACCGTATCGTGAGCAATATAAACAGGTGATTACAACACCTAAAATGCATTATGTAGAGACCTACAATGCTTCGGAAGGATATTTCGGAACCCAGAACGACCTTTCCGATCCTGCCATGTTATTAATGATCGACTATGGAATTTTCTACGAATTTGTTCCGTTGGAGGAAGTGGGAAAAGAAAATCCACGGGCTTATTGTCTTGAAGAAGTCGAGCTTAACAAGAACTATGCAATGGTTATTTCTACTTCCTGTGGTTTGTGGAGATACATGATTGGTGATACTGTGAAGTTTACCAGCAAGAATCCCTATAAGTTTGTCATCACGGGAAGAACGAAGCATTTCATCAATGCATTTGGTGAAGAGCTGATTGTCGATAATGCTGAAAAAGGATTGGCAAAGGCTTGCGCCGAAACCGGAGCACAAATTTGCGAATACTCTGCGGCGCCGGTGTTTATGGATGAGAACGCAAAATGCAGGCACCAGTGGCTAATAGAATTTGCCAAAATGCCGGATTCCGTAGAAAAGTTCGCTTCGATACTTGACGCTACGCTGAAAGAGGTTAACTCTGACTATGAAGCCAAACGATGGAAAGATATCGCTTTGCAACCATTGGAAGTGATCGTAGCCCGTCAGGGATTGTTCCATGACTGGCTGGCACAGAAAGGAAAACTGGGAGGACAACACAAAGTACCCAGATTAAGCAATACACGCGAATATATAGAAGCAATGCTGGTGCTGAATAATAGCGCTCATCCGGAAGAATAACCAAAAACCAAAACATAACCACTACAAGTTTTTTTTCCATTACAGAGGTTACTTGTATAAGGAGAGAGCGTCAAAACAACTCTCCGATTTCTTTCAGGCACGGATTACACGAATTACATGGATAAGTTTATTCTCTTTCCTTGTTTATTCGTGTAATCCGTGCCTTAGTTATGTCGATTAGCAAGCTAAGTTTTGTTCTAAAAAACTTGCGTCAGAGCGTTCATCTTCCCAATATGTAAGATTACCGGGCGTTAACTATGATTCCTCCTCCTAGTAGTAATCCGTCTCCATAGAATGCAGCAGCCTGTCCGGGAGCAATGGCTGTTAATGGTTCATGGAGCTGCACGTGCAGTAAATGATCCGATGTGACGGTAATCGTGCCATGGTTTTCCTGCTTGCGATAGCGTATCTTCACAATTATGTCAGAGCGTTCTAAAGTACGCTCCTGATTTACAAGATTCCAATCTTTCAACCACATTTCTGTTTTTTCCAACGATGAAAGAGAAGCCAACATCACTTCATTCTTTTCAGGATCAATCTCTTTCACAAATACAGGACGATTCAGATGAATGCCCAAACCGCGTCTCTGCCCAATAGTATAAAAGGGATAGCCTTCATGCCAGGCAATAAAATTTCCCTTTTCATCGACAAATCTTCCTCTTCTGATTCTGTCAGACCAGGCCTGTTTATCACTGCCCAATGTCTGACTATTGTTGATTGATGCCTCACTATTACTGACCGACATCTGACCATTTCTGACCAACCAGTCTTTTAAAAAGGTCCGATAGTCCATCGGGCAAAAACAGACACCAATACTATCCTTTTTGGTTGCCACCTTTCGAAAACCATGTTCAGCAGCCCAGGCACGGGCTTCAGCCTTCGTAATATCGCCCATCGGCAACAGCATCCTATTAAGAATATCCTGTTTCAATCCCCATAAGAAGAAGGTTTGATCCTTATCCGAATCGGCGGCGTACGTTATATAAAAGGTTTCATTTAGTTGTATATTCTGCGCATAGTGTCCGGTAGCAATATAAAAAATTCCCATTTCATCGGCAATCTTAGCAAGTAAAGGCCATTTCAGATAATTATTGCACAAGGTACAGGGAACCGGAGTACGTCCTGCCAGATATTCCTGCACAAAATATTCAATAATCTGCCGGGCAAATATTTCACGGGCATCGTATATTATATGCCGTATTCCTAAACGTTCTGCCAAATTACGGGCATCTTCCAGGTATTCTGTCGAACCATTCAATTCATAAAAACGGAAGGTTACCCCGATTACTTCATAACCGGCTTCCAGCAATCGCATAGCAGCAACAGAGCTATCTGTACCGCCACTCATTCCAAGCAATACGCGTTTGTTTTCCTCTATCATGCTGCAAAATTAAGTATTTTCCCGTATCTTTGTCAGTTAAAGCCTAAAAGAGAATGAAAGAGAGACCAACTAACGGACAAGTTATAATCGTTTTCACAGAGCATCCGATACTCGGCATATTACTGATTCCGTATATTGCGGAAAGGCTGAACGATGGCACCTTGCAATTAGTGGAGCAAGCGTTTCACGCCTCTCCGGAAGCTATGAGCATAATGAGCGAAGCGGAAAGACAAGCTATCGATATCGCTTCATACTATACAGAAAAGTATCTGATGGGCCTCTACTCCCGTGAAAAAACAGTATCACGCTTTCTACATAAGCTATCCGAAGATCCGGAACGAATTAAAAATAATATTCGCCCGTTCATCGAAAAGAAGCTGTTGGAGATGCTGGCGTTGATACGGGAAAATGGACTGCCTTTTTATCAGAAACAAGCCGGTAGCAAAATCTTATACGCCCATCATATTTATCATATCAACCCTCACGACGTAGAAATTCGCGTAACGTTTCATGTTGACAGTAAAACGTTCCGTTATCAGTTGCAGTGTTATTATGAAGGGCAACCGTTCTCTTTGAGTGAGTTAAAACCGGTAGTTGTACTGACCTCCTCGCCGGCCACTCTATTATTGGGAATGGAGTTATATTTCTTTCCGCACATTGAAAGCGCACGTATCTTACCTTTCACAAAGAAAAGATCGATTAGCGTAGACGCTTTGCAGATTGAGAAATACATAGACAACATCGTTATTCCAATTGCACGTTATCACGATATCGAGACTCACGGTTTGAATATTACTGAAGAAGAATGTGCCTGTGAAGCTGTTCTCTCATTCGAAGATGCCACATACAACGGACAAGCATTGCAACTTGTCTTCCGCTATGGAGACCAGACATTTGCACCAGATAGTGCTAATGAAATGAAGAAAATCATTTATCGGAAAACATCCGGTGAAATCGGCTTTTTCCCGCGTAATATTACAGTGGAAGAACAAGCAGTCCAACTCTTAACGAATGCCGGTCTGCAACAACTCAATGCCACACACTTCCAACTATCCGCCAAAGCTCCGGAAAAGACAATTGTCGAATGGATCAACAATCATCGGGAGATGTTGCAGCAATCCTTTCACCTTACCAGTAATGTAGGGAATGCATTATATTGTCTGGATGAGATACGCATCGAGCAAAGCTGCGACGATGAGGTTGACTGGTTCGAACTGCACATCACTGTTGTTATCGGTAATCTGCGCATTCCTTTTTCACGTTTCCGCAAACATATCCTCGAAGAAAAGCGGGAATATCTGCTACCTGACGGGCGTATGATTCTCCTGCCTGAAGAGTGGTTCAGCAAATATGCGAACTTACTGGAGATGGGAGTACAAACAGAAAAAGGAATTCGGTTGAAACATGCATTTATAGGTGCCGTACAGACAGCTTTGGGTGAGGATGGAGTGAAAAAATTCCCCGCGAAGCAGCAAATACATAACGTTGCCGTACCAAGAACGCTTAAAGCAACGTTACGCCCCTATCAGCAGAAAGGATTCTCGTGGATGGTACACCTCCATAAACAAGGATTTGGCGGATGCCTGGCAGATGACATGGGACTCGGGAAGACTCTTCAGACTCTTACCCTGCTACAGTACATATATAAGCCATCCGCTCCCAAACAACCCGCTACCCTAATTGTAGTCCCCACATCGCTACTTCACAACTGGCGACGGGAAGCCAAGCGCTTTACAGGGCTCTCAATGATGGAATACAACAACACCGTGGCTATAGACAAGAAACGTCCGGAAAAATTCTTCGGTCATTTTCACTTGATCTTTACTACGTATGGCATGATGAGAAATAACATTGATATACTCTCTTCCTACCGTTTCGAATATGTCGTGCTCGATGAAAGCCAGAATATCAAGAATAGCGAATCGCTCACCTTCCGGTCGGCAATTCAACTGCAAAGCAAACACCGACTCGCACTGACAGGTACTCCTATCGAAAACTCATTAAAGGATCTGTGGGCTCAATTTCATTTTATACAACCGGACTTACTGGGCACGGAAAGTGCTTTCCAAAAGCAGTTCATAATGCCGATTCGCCAGGGAAACGAACGCGTACGAGTGCAGTTGCAACAACTGACTGCCCCATTCATCCTCCGCAGAAGCAAGAAAGAGGTAGCTCCGGAACTTCCTGAACTTACGGAAGAAACAATCTACTGCGACATGACTGAAGAGCAGAACACGTGTTACGAGCAGGAGAAAAACAGCCTGCGAAACATACTTCTCCAGCACTCTCAAAGTACGAACAGGCTCCATTCGTTTAGTGTACTAAATGGCATTTTGCGTTTACGGCAACTCTCTTGTCATCCGCAACTCATTCTTCCTGATTATACCGGAACATCCGGAAAAACCGCACAGATAATCGAAACATTCGATACATTACAAAGCGAAGGACACAAAGTCCTAATTTTCTCTTCATTCGTCAAACATCTGGAGGTCTTGGCTGAAGCTTTCCGAGAACGAGGCTGGAAATATGCCCTATTAACAGGAGCAACCAACAACCGGCCCTCCGAAATCGCCCATTTCACCGAGCAAAAAGATGTTCAGGCATTCCTTATTTCACTAAAAGCAGGGGGTGTGGGACTCAATCTTACACAAGCCGACTATGTATTTATCATAGATCCCTGGTGGAATCCTGCCGCCGAATCGCAAGCCATCGCCCGTGCCCATCGTATCGGTCAGGACAAGCAGGTGATTGCCTATCGCTTCATTACACAAAACAGCATTGAGGAAAAGATTCTGCATCTGCAAGATGAGAAACGAAAACTGGCGGAAACATTTGTTGCCGACAGTGAATCATTGCCTATATTAAGCAATGAACAATGGGTAGACCTGCTCTAATAATACATAAAGCCTCAATCTATCACAGAGGTGTGTAAAATGTATTATTTCATCGTATTCCTGAATTTTTTTATCCATATACTCTTATTTTATCCGGTTATCTTTGCCACTGTGAAAATTATAAATAACCCGAAATAATAAATGTATGAAAAACAGGAGCATTACCTACCTATTACTATTTGGTATTTGCAGCATGTTGGCAATCATGCAATCATGCCAAAAAACAGACGACCTGGAAGCAGACATCAATTCTCTGAAAGACCGTGTCGCTGCTTTGGAAAAAGCAACGGAAGGACTGAATACTTCATTTGCCAGTCTGCAAGCCCTTATGCAAAAAAACAAAATCATTATCGGAATTACTCCGACTAAAGATGGCTTAGGATATTTGCTGGAACTTAGTGACGGAACAAGCATTAAAGTCATGGAGAGTGAAGCAGTACAAGCGTCTGTCCCTGAATTTTCCGTAGACGAAGAAGGCTACTGGATATATAAAACAAGTAATGATACAGATTTCAAATATCTGCCAGGAGCCGATGGAGAGAAAATATCAGCCTGGCCCCGTGATGGAGAAGGCAATGTGGTGGCAACTCCATTAATCAGCGTATCTTCCAGTGGATATTGGCAAGTGAGCTACGATAATGGACAAACATATACAAGCTTAGGAACTAAGGCCGAAGGTGGAAGTCAGGGAGGAACCAGCATATTCAGCAAGGTAGAATATAATGAAGCAAACCATACTTTCTCATTCACCCTGGCTGATGGTGAAAAAACATATACTTTCCCAGTAGACGACAGCTTCGGACTGATCATTTATGGTCTCAATGACGCTGAAAGTGAACAAGCTGTGCAAGTTTTTGCCCCCAATGAAAGCCATAAAGAGTATAAAGTAGAACAGAATGACGTGCAACAAGCTGCAATACAAGCTCCTAAAGGATGGGATGTTCTTTTATCCGAGAACTTATTAACTATCACACCACAAGCAACTGTTGTAAAAGACGTAGAAGAAACAATTAAGATTGTACTTACTTCATCAAAGAATTATATCCGTATTGTTTCTATTGAAGTGAAACAACTTTCCAATGAAACCGGAGCAAAAGCCTGGCAACAATTTGTAAACGCAGATCAACAAAATGTATTATTGGACTTTTCATACGCCGGATATAAACATGGTGAAATAGCTCCTCCTGAAATAGAAACATTAATAGCACAAGGATATAAAGTATACGATGTTACAGATCCCCAATATGGGGCTATCCCCAACGACGGCAAATCTGACAGAGCAGCTTTCATGAAGGTACTGGAAAAAATAGCAAGAGAAACAAAGCAAGAAGATCTCAATAATATGACAGATCGATATATTAAGGAAAACGCTAAAGCTATTATCTACTTCCCAGAAGGGAATTATATTCTACAAGATGAGGATTCTAAGGATCGCAGGATTCGTATATCGATGAGTGATATTGTTTTAAAAGGAGCCGGAAGAAACAAAACAACACTCGAAATGACTGCTGCAAATAATTCTCCCAAACCTACTGAGGAAATGTGGAATGCTCCTGTTATGATGGAGTTCAAACATAATACAGGATTAGGAGAATCAATTGGTGCTATCACTGAAGACGCTCCCATAGGCAGCAAAACCATAACGGCCAGTTTAACAGGAGTAAGTGCGGGCAGTTGGGTATGTCTCGTACTGGGAACCCCCAAGTTGGGAAACACGGATAATGATGTTATTAATTCCGAACTATCGCCTTATCAATGGCAAGATATTAAGGTACAACAAGGCATTACTCCCAATATCAAAACAAATGGTATTCAAATATTCGAATACCATCAGATTGAAAAGATTAGTGGTAACAGTATTACCTTTAAAGAACCCATCATGCATGCTATTAATAAAGATTGGGGATGGAATGTACATAAATTCGCCAATTATGCCAATGTTGGCGTAGAAGACCTTACATTTAAAGGACATGCCAAAGAGAAGTTTATTCATCACGGCTCTGACATAGATGACGGTGGTTTTAAGCTTATCGATTTTGTACGTCTGACCAATTCATGGATGCGCCGGGTTAATTTTGAAAGTGTTAGTGAAGCCATGTCAATCACAAGTTCTGCCAATTGTTCTGCTTATGACATCACTATTGGTGGTAATCGTGGACATGCTTCTATCCGCTCGCAAGCTTCTTCCCGTATCTTTATTGGAAAAGTAACTGAAAGCAGCAATGGCTACACACTTAGAAAAGGAGAAGGTGAAAGCACATTGATGGAATATAAAACAAACGTTGGTCAATATCACGCTTGCGGTGTTTCAAAGCAAAGCATGGGTGCTGTAATATGGAATGTGAAATGGGGAGATGATTCTTGCTTTGAATCACATGCCACACAGCCACGTGCAACATTAATTGACTGCTGTACTGGCGGTTTCATGCATTGGAGACAAGGAGGAGACTCTGCTCAAATGCCAAATCACATGGAGAATCTGACAATATGGAATTTCTATGCAACAAATGTACAAACAGATCAGGACATCGATACAGAAGGTAAATTTACCTGGTGGGATAGTAACGGCTTTTGGTGGAAATTTATGCCTCCTATCATTGTCGGTTTCCACGGAAGTCCTTTAGATTTTGATGCTACTCAAATGAAGCGACTCGAAAGTAACGGAACTGCTGTGGAACCATATTCACTCTATGAGGCTCAATTACGTAAACGTTTGGGATATGTTCCTTCCTGGCTATCCTCTTTAAAATAATAACTTTAAAACAATATAATCATGAAAAAAGTATGGAGTATGTTCATGTTATTGGCTGTATGCCTGGTAGCATGTACCAACATTGACGATTTGGAAGATGATGTAGACGCACTGAAAAAGCGCGTTACCGCACTCGAGACACAAGTACGTGATATAAATAGTAACACAGAAGCTCTTCGCGAACTTTATAATGAAGGAACATTTATTACTAATATAGAGGAAAAGTCTGATTCCTACACACTCACTTTGAGCAATGGAAAAACAGTAAATCTATATATGAAAAACGATAATAACCTGTTATGCCCTATTATCGGTATCGATTCAGAAGGCTACTGGACTGTTCTTTACAACAAAAATGAAACTCCGGAGCGTCTGACTGTAAACGGACAACCTGTGAAAGCTAATGGAGAGAGTGGCAAGACTCCTACATTTAATGTAGATAGTGAAGGCTACTGGCAGGTTAGCTATGATGAAGGAAAAAACTATGAATATATATACAAAGAAGGAACTACTGACAAAGTCAGCGCAACTGGTGACGGTTCCGCTCCGGCAGAAGACAAAAACTTCAAGAGTGTAACAGTAGAAAACAACGAACTGGTCTTAGTACTTGCGGGTGAGGATGCTCCAACCATACGTATCCCTATCATCAGCGACTTTGAATGTAGTTTTGCGGCTGAAGATTTAGAACAAATACAAGAGTTTTCTGCAGGTGAAACGAAAGAATTTACCATGACCATGAGAGGAGTAAAAAATACAATGATTACTGCTCCAGAAGGATGGAGTGCTAAATTCTCTAAGGAAGCTGGAAAAGAAAATGTATTGATTGTTACTGCCCCTGCATCAAGCGCAAAGATGATGACTCGTGCAACAGCTGATAACAGTACTGATATTGCGATATTGGCAACAAGTGGAAAGTATGCTATGATTGCAAAGATTCAGGTTAGTATTAAGAATCGTACGGATTATAAAGCCGATTTTGATCATGGTAAAGACATTACTATCGGCGGCATCACCATCAACAACCAAATTTATTCAGATGCTGACATACAAATATTGGATGCAACAGATGCCGATGTGGCACTTGACACTTACTTTAGTGCTACAATGAGTAAACCTGTTATACTGTTCCTCACAGGTACAGCACACAATTTTACCACAACCGGAGTAAAATCAATCAGCAATGATGTTATTATCATCGGTCGATATGATGACGAGCAAGTAACACTTCGTCCTATTAATTGCTGGAAATCATGCAAAGGAAAGCTACTTTTTAAGAATATAAAAATAGATTTAAGTGATCTCAATGGAGGTAGCAATGCTGGTTATTTTATAAATAATGCAGGCGTTATCAGCAAGGGAGACTTTACTGACATCTGCATTGACAACTGTCTGATTGCGAATGTCTTGAAACCAATTTATTACGATGCAGCACAAAAGACTTACTTTGGTATAGACAACATCTCTGTTCAAGACACTCGTATTGAAGTTAATGCTATCAAAATTGCCTTGATAAATATATATAAAGGCTTCAATTTAGGAGATTATAAAACTTTCAACTTCAAGAACAATATAGTGTATAGCCAGACACCTCAAGAAGGCGTGCAAATATTAAACTGGGCTACTGGTAATATACCTTTATCAGATGGTGTACTTTCTGCCGAAATTATAAATAATACTTTTGTCAACATGATAGGTAGCAATATATTCTTCAGATATCAAAAAGGAACATCATTGACTATAAGCAAGAATATCTTTGACGTAAGTCCGGAAGCAGAATTCGGTTCCTACTATTATTCTTTCTTAGAAAGTTGCACACCTCAAATAGATGTAACCGACAATATCGTATATGGCTTAACCAAAAATTGGAATTATTATCATACAAGTTCTTTAGTTAAAGAACCAACAAGCGGTAATAACATAACCAAGCACGCAACAGCTCCTATTACTCAATATGATTATGTAAATGGTATATTTACATTAGCTAGCGATGTAGCTGGTTATGGAGCAACAATTGAATAAAACTCTTTTACCAGTTTAATAATAAAAGCCGCATAACTTTCGTTATGCGGCTTTTATTTATCTAAATGTCATATCATCAATCAAGAAATCAGAAACAGGAGAAGCTACTACATCCGAAAAATACGAGTCTGGTTCAAAAAGAAAGTCCCTGCATCTGATGCATGACAGCACGACGACTCAGATCTGAAGCTCCTTTATTAATATTCAATACTTTACAAAAACATCTGCCAAGTTGAACAAACGATGGCTGGCTTAGCTAAAACCACATCTTTTCCCCCACCACCTTGCAGAAAAACTTTTTTAATTTATCTTTGCATCCAAAACAACCCTACATGAAATACAAACTTATCGTGCTCGATCTTGACGGCACACTCACCAACTCTAAAAAGGAAATCACCCCCCGCAACAGGGAAACTCTAATACGTATGCAAGAGCAAGGAATACGACTGGTATTAGCTTCCGGTCGACCTACTTATGGTATTGTGCCATTAGCTAATGAGTTACGTATGAATGAATTCGGTGGATTCATCCTGTCCTATAACGGAGGAGAAATCATTAATTGGGAAACACAAGAGATGGTATATGAAAATGTGTTGCCTAATGAAGTTGTTCCAGTGCTCTACGAATGTGCCCGTACCCATCAACTAAGTATATTAACCTATGACGGAGCAGAGATAATAACCGAAAACTCTCAAGATCCATACGTATTAAAAGAGGCCTTTCTCAATAAAATGGCAGTTCGGGAGACAAATGACTTCCTGACAGACATCACGCTTCCCGTAGCCAAATGCCTCATCGTAGGAGATGCCGATAAACTGATTCCACTTGAAGCCGAACTTTGTCTCCGGTTACAAGGTCGCATTAATGTTTTCCGTTCAGAACCCTATTTTCTCGAATTAGTCCCGCAAGGTATCGACAAGGCTCTTTCTTTGGCCGTCCTGTTAAAAGAAATAGGAGTAGCGCGTGAAGAAGTTATAGCCATAGGTGATGGATATAATGACCTATCCATGATTAGGTTTGCAGGACTGGGGATTGCCATGGGAAATGCTCAAGAACCTGTAAAGAAAGCAGCAGATTACATCACCCTGAGTAACGAAGAGGATGGTGTAGCCGAAGCAATCAATAAGTTTTGCAATCAACAATAGCCAAACATTTACAGACATGCCGGCAGAGTTTTAGTTTCTCGGTGAGAAACCTTTGGTTTCAAGGAATGAAACTATTGGTTCCTCGGTGTGAAACTGTTAGTTTCATACCGGGAAACAAATCACATTACTGGTAAAAACGACCCGACACTTAAAATCAACCGATTAAAGATAGAGCGCATATTCAGATTTTATACTAACTTTGCAGTTCCAATAAAACAAATATAAAATGTTATGGAACATCAACTTACCATTTACAACACCTTAGATAGAAAGAAAGAGTTGTTCGTACCGCTTCATGCACCTCATGTAGGTATGTATGTGTGCGGACCGACTGTTTACGGAGATGCCCATTTAGGACATGCCCGTCCGGCTATTACCTTCGATGTATTATTCCGCTATCTCACCCACCTAGGATATAAAGTACGCTACGTACGCAATATTACCGACGTAGGCCATCTGGAACATGATGCCGATGACGGAGAAGACAAGATTGCCAAGAAAGCACGTCTGGAAGAGTTGGAACCAATGGAGGTTGTTCAATATTTCCTGAACCGCTATCATAAAGCAATGGAAGCACTGAATGTACTTTCTCCAAGCATTGAGCCACATGCTTCAGGACATATCATTGAACAAATCCAACTGGTACAGAAGATTTTGGATGCCGGATATGCCTATGAAAGCGAAGGCTCCGTTTACTTCGATGTAGCCAAATACAATAAAGATTACCACTACGGAAAACTTTCCGGACGTAATCTGGACGACGTATTAAATACCACCCGTGACCTCGACGGACAAAGCGAAAAACGCAATCCCGCCGACTTCGCCCTTTGGAAAAAGGCACAACCTGAACATATCATGCGCTGGCCGTCTCCATGGAGCGACGGTTTCCCCGGATGGCACGCCGAATGTACCGCTATGGGACGCAAATACCTAGGCGAACACTTCGATATTCACGGAGGAGGAATGGACTTGATTTTCCCTCACCACGAATGTGAAATCGCACAATCGGTAGCCTCACAAGGTGATGACATGGTTCACTACTGGATGCACAACAACATGATTACCATCAACGGAACCAAGATGGGTAAATCACTTGGCAACTTCATCACGCTGGACGAATTCTTCACCGGTACTCATAAGCTACTGGCACAAGCCTACACACCAATGACAATCCGTTTCTTCATCCTGCAAGCTCATTACCGCAGCACGGTAGATTTCAGCAATGAAGCACTGCAAGCATCCGAAAAAGGCCTGCAGCGTCTGATGGAAGCCATTGACGCATTGGATAAAATTACTCCCGCATCGGCAACTTCAGAGGGAATCAACGTGAAAGAACTGCGCGCTAAATGCTACGAAGCAATGAATGACGACTTAAATACACCGATTGTCATCGCACAGCTTTTCGAAGGCGCCCGCATTATAAACAATATCATTGCCGGCAATGCCACCATCTCCGCCGAAGACCTGAAAGACCTGAAAGAAACATTTCATCTGTTCAGTTTCGACATCATGGGA
>OHNF01000983.1_pt1 | contig 15236 bp, 9 predicted proteins | sample 1569491 | NCBI WGS metagenome assembly OHNF01 (sample SAMEA3879557, study PRJEB24766) | human gut metagenome | biome: human-associated habitat; feature: feces | place: USA | collected 1985/1987 | reverse complement strand
AGCCCTTTGGCGAGGAGGTGGATGCCTGCTTTGCCGAGGCGCTGACCCTCTGCCGTGAGCTGGGCTTTGAGACCACCGACATGGATCGGTACATCGGCTGGTGCGAGATCGGCACCGGGGACGAGATGGTGGCGGTGCTGGGGCATCTGGACGTGGTGCCCGAGGGCGAGGGCTGGCATCACCCGCCCTACGCCGCCGAGATCGAGGGCGGCAGGCTGTATGGCCGGGGTTCCATTGATGACAAAGGCCCGGTGGTGGCCAGCCTGTTCGCGCTGAAGGCCATCCGGGATCTGGGCATTCCGCTCAACCGCCGTGTCCGGCTGCTGTTCGGCCTGAACGAGGAGACCAACGACCGGGACGTGCTGTACTACAAGGCCCACGGTGGGGAGATCCCGGTGCTGGGCTTCACCCCGGACGGCGAGTATCCGCTGATCAACGGCGAAAAGGGCATCCTGAACGAGAGCTATGCTGTACAGCTGCACCAGACCGGGGCCTGGCAGCTGAGCAGGGTGCAGGGCGGCGTGGCCGGCAATGTGGTGCCGGACTACGCCTGCGCTGTGCTGACCGCCCCGGCGGGGGCCGCCCTGCCGGATGCGGAGCACATCACCGTGACAGCCATCCCCGGCGGCTATCAGGTGGAAGCGGTGGGCGTTTCGGCCCATGGCAGCCACCCGGAGCAGGGCGAAAACGCCATTGGGCGGCTGGTGTGCTACCTCGACCGGCTGCCGCTGGAGGGGGATGCCAAGCAGGCCGTGCACTTTCTGGCTGAGAAGCTGGGCACCGACCCCTACGGCGAGCGCCTGCTGGGCCATCGGCTGGAGGATGCGCTCTCCGGCCCCATGAGCTGCAACTGGGGGCTGATCGAGGGCGACGCGCAGCATCTGTGGGTCAAGCTGAACTACCGCTATCCTGTGACCATGGAACGGGCAGACTGCCAGCCCGCTGTGCAGGCCGCCTTTGAGGCCGCAGGCTGGGCGCTGGATGGGCAGGTGCACAAGGAAAAGCTCTACTACCCTGCCGAGACCCCGCTGGTCAGCGCCCTGCTGGAGGTTTACCGGGATGCCACCGGCGACAATGCCCCGCCCAAGTGCATCGGCGGCGGCACCTACGCCAAGATGCTGCCCAATGTGGTGGCTTTTGGCCCCCTGTTCGCGGGTGACCCGGTCACAGAGCATCAGCCCGATGAATGCATCGATCTGGAACGTCTGGTGCAGAACGCCCAGATCATTGCAAACGCCATTGTCAAGCTGGCAAACCTGCCGCTGGAATAAGAAGGAGGACGGGACTATGAAGATCACACAGGTGCGGCTGGGCCGCATTTCCACCCCGCTGCGGGTGCCGTTCAAAACGGCACTGCGCACTGTGAACAGCGTTGAGGATGTTATCGTGGAGCTCCACACCGATACCGGTGCGGTGGGCTACGGCGAAGCACCCCCGACCGGTGTCATCACCGGCGACACCACCGGGGCCATCCTCGGTGCCATTCAGGATCATATCGCCCCTGCCCTGCTGGGCCGTGACCTCGATGAATTTGAGGATCTGACCGCCGCTGTGCAGAAGGCGCTTGTCCACAACACCAGCGCCAAGGCCGCTGTGGACATGGCCCTGTGGGATCTGCTGGGCCAGAAGTACAGCGCCCCTGTTTACCGGATGCTGGGCGGTGCCCGCAGGAACATCGTGACCGATATCACCATCAGCGTCAACCCGCCGGAGGAGATGGCCCGGGATGCCCGCACCGCCGTCCAGCGCGGCTACGACTGCCTGAAGGTCAAGGTGGGCATCGACCCTGAGCTGGATGTGGCCCGCCTTGCCGCGGTGCGGCAGGCCGTGGGCCGGGACATCAAGCTCCGCATCGATGCCAATCAGGCCTGGAACGCCAAGCAGGCGGTCCGCATCCTGAACCAGATGCAGGAGAAGGGGCTGGACATTGAGTTCGTGGAGCAGCCCGTGCCCGCCGCAGACCTTGAGGGGATGCAGTATGTCACCCGCCATGCCGATGTGCCCGTACTGGCCGATGAGAGCGTGTTCAGCCCGGCAGATGCCCTGCGGATCATGCAGACCGGCGCGGCCGACCTGGTGAACATCAAGCTGATGAAGTGCGGCGGCATCACCAATGCCCTGCGCATTGCCGCCGCCGCTGAGGTGTACGGCGTGGAGTGCATGATCGGCTGTATGCTGGAAGCAAAGATCTCGGTCAACGCCGCTGTGGAGCTGGCCTGCGCCAAGAAGATCATCACCAAGATCGACCTCGACGGCCCGGTGCTCTGCAGCGAGGACCACATCCTCGGCGGTGCCGTGTTCGACGAAAAGAACATCACCGTCTCCGACGCGCCCGGCATGGGCATTCAGGGCTTTGTACCCGGCAAGGTGTCCTATCTCGACTAAAACAGGAACAGACCGCATCCCGAAACACACGGGGTGCGGTCTCTTTTTGTGAATCTGTATTTCATATACGGACAGTGAAAAAAGCTCGTGTCTGTATATGTTGAAATGAAAAACAAAAAAAGCAGGCAAAATCTTTGACTTTTCGGCCTGCAAGGCGTATAATCGTACTTGTTCCGTGTAGAGGAATGGGAAAACTGTGCGCAATAGGCGCACAATCTGGATAGGGGAGTAGAAAAGTTATGAAAACGTTGAAAGCGGTTGCGGCAAGGTACAACGCCACCAGCCTGATCCTGCGCATCGTCATCGGCCTTGCGGTCGGTGCGGTGCTGGCACTGGCGGTGCCCGGTGCGGGCTGGGTGGAAGAGTTCGGCAGCCTGTTCGTGGGTGCCCTGAAGGGCATTGCCCCGGTGCTGGTGTTCGTTATCGTGGCCAGTGCGCTGGCGCAGGGTACGTCCAAGCTGGACCGGCGCTTTGGCACGGTCATCTGGCTGTACATGCTCACCACCTTCCTGGCCGCCGCCATTGCGGCGGCGACCAGCTTCCTGTTCCCTCAGACCGTCGTTCTGGCTGAGGCGGCAGAATCCGAGGTGGTGCCCCAGGGTCTGGGCGAGGTGATGAACACCCTGCTCACCAACTTTGTGGCAAACCCCGTCAGTGCCCTGCTGAACGGCAATTACATCGGCATTCTGTTCTGGGCCTGCCTGTTCGGTCTGGCCATGAAGAAGTACGGCGCGGACAGCACCAAGCTGTTCCTGGCGAACACAGCGGATGCAGTCTCCCAGATCGTCCGCTGGATCATCAATCTGGCACCCTTCGGCATCATGGGCCTTGTGTACACCAACGTGTCCAGCAACGGCCTGTCCATCTTTACCCAGTACGGCAGACTGCTGCTCCTGCTGGTGGGCACCATGCTCTTTATGGCACTGGTCGTCTCGCCCTTTATCATCTTTGTGTATCTGCACTGCAACCCGTATCCGCTGGTGCTCCGCTGCCTGCGTGAATCCGGCCTGACCGCCTTCTTCACCCGCAGCTCTGCCGCCAACATCCCGGTCAATATGGATCTGTGCGAAAAGCTGGGGCTGGATAAGGATATGTATTCCGTCTCCATCCCGCTGGGCGCTACCATCAATATGGATGGTGCCGCCATCACCATTACGATTATGACGCTGGCAGCGGCCAATACGCTGGGCATTCAGGTGTCCCTGCCCGCCGCCATCGTGCTGAGCGCCATGAGCGCTCTGGGTGCCTGCGGCGCTTCCGGCGTGGCCGGCGGCTCCCTGCTGCTGATCCCCATGGCCTGCTCGCTGTTCGGCATCTCCAACGACATCGCCATGCAGATGGTGGGCGTGGGCTTCATCATCGGCGTGGTGCAGGACTCGGTAGAGACCGCGCTGAACTCTGCCGGTGACGTGGAATTTGCCGCCACCGCCGAGTATCACCAGTGGCTCAAGGAGGGCAAGCCTCTGCCGGCTTTCCTGAAGGGCTGATCGTATCCCAGCACAAACAAAGCAGCCGCTGCACTTTCTCGTGCAGCGGCTGCTTTGTTTGTTGTAATGAAATTCACCCAAACAGCACCACGGCGTAGCTTACGCCGTCCTTTACCACATAGGCAACGCCCAGTTTGGTCTTGCCCTTTGCGGCTTTGGTCATGGTGTCGGTCACACGACCGTCATTCGGCAGAGTAAAGCTGATATAGTCTTTTCTGGAATCCAGATCTGTATCAATGTAAAAGCCCGGGATAAAGTCATCTGCGCCCATGCCGCCGCCGATGCCCTTGCCGATGCCCATGCTGTCAAACGCAGTGGCGTAGTTATGCTGTAAAAGGTTGATTTTCGCGCTGTCGTTGGCACTGCCCACACGGTAAAGTTCGGTCTTATTAGCATTGGTCGAACAGGACACCGAAGTACCGGCGACCCAGTAGGCAATATAGTAAGCCTTTTCGCTCAGCTCTTCATCGTAGGTCACGCCTTTAAAGCTCTCGCACAGTGCCTTTGCGCTTTCGGCGTCCGAGCGCTTGGGGCTCATCGGTGCGCCTACGCTGGCATCGCAGGCGGTGAATACGGTCAGCGCCATCAAGCCGACCAGCAGGCAGGCCAGTAATTTCTTCCAGTTTTTCATAGAACGATGCTCCTTTCCGTTCCGGGGTCGTTGCGGGTCTGCGTCCGCACGGACACAGTTCTTTTTGCTTTCTTCTGCATCCATGATACCTTTTTTTAACAGGAAATGCAATCATTTTGGCGCAAAAAAACAGGCTGCCGTGCAAAAAACACGGCAGCCTGCGGAAAAAGCTTTATTTTGCGTACTCCACAGCGCGGCTCTCGCGGATGACGTTGACCTTGATCTGGCCGGGGTAATCCAGCGTATCCTCGATCTTTTTGGCAATGGCGCGTGCCAGCAGGATGACCTGATCATCGCTGATGACGTCGGGCTTGACCAGAATGCGCACCTCGCGGCCTGCCTGTACGGCAAAGGCCTGCTCCACGCCCTCGAAGCTGGAGGAGATCTCCTCCAGATTTTCCAGACGCTTGACGTAGCTTTCCACGTTCTCGCGGCGGGCACCCGGGCGGGCGGCGCTGATGGCGTCGGCAGCCTGAATGATGAAGGCCAGCGGGGTCTTGGGCTCCACGTCGCCGTGGTGTGCCTCAATGGCGTGGATGATCTGGGTGTTCTCCTTGTACTTGCGGCAGATGTCCACGCCGATCTGGACGTGGCTGCCCTCGATCTCGTGATCCAGTGCCTTGCCGATATCATGCAGCAGACCGGCACGGCGGGCCAGCGTGACGTTCACGCCCATCTCGCCTGCCAGCAGACCGGCCACCCAAGCCACTTCCATGCTGTGGGTCAGGGCGTTCTGGCCAAAGCTGGTGCGGTACTTCAGCCGGCCGATCAGCTTGATCAGGTCGGGGTGCAGGCCGTGGATGCCCAGCTCCATCACCGCACGCTCGCCCTCGCGCTTCATCTGCAGTTCCAGATCGTGGCGGCACTTTTCCACCGTCTCCTCGATGCGGGCAGGGTGGATACGGCCATCGCCGATCAGGCGCTCCAGCGTCATGCGGGCCACCTCGCGGCGGGTCTGGTCGAAGGAGGACAGGGTGATGGCCTCCGGGGTATCGTCGATGATGAGATCCACGCCGGTAGCGGTCTCCAGTGCGCGGATGTTGCGGCCCTCGCGGCCGATGATGCGGCCCTTCATCTCATCGCTGGGCAGCGGCACCACACTGACGGTGGTCTCACTGCAATGGTCGGCAGCGCAGCGGCTGACGGCCTGTCCGATGAGGTTGCGGGCGATGTTATCGCAGTTTTCCTTCAGGTCGGTCTCGTAGGCGGCAACGCGCACGGCCTTTTCGTGGGTCAGCTCCTCGTCCACCTTATGCAGCAGCACCTCGCGGGCGTCCTCCTGGCTCAAACCGGCCAGCGTTTCCAGACGCTCCATCTCCTTGGCGCGCAGAGCGTCGATCTCTGCCAGACGCTCCTCGGCCTCGGCAGCGCGCTTTTTCAGCTCTTCTTCCTTCTTTTCCAGCGCTTCGGTCTTGCGGTCCAGCGCCGTCTCCTTCTGGTCGATGCGGTTTTCCTGACGGCTGATCTCCGCACGGCGCTGCTTGATCTCCTTGTCGGCCTCTGCCTTCTGGGCATCGACCTCGGCTTTCAGACGGAAAGCCTCGTCCTTTGCTTCCAGAACCGCTTCCTTGCGCTTCTGGTCAGCGGTCTTGATCGCCTCGTTCACCAGCCGGGTAGCCTCGGCCTCGGCGCTGCCGATCTGGGCTTCGGCAGTCTTTTTACGGTTGTTGTAACCAATAAAATAGCCCGCAGCCACGCCGACAACAGCAACGATCAAGGCCACGATCACTCCGATCGCGGTCATTGCGTTCACTCTCCTTTGTTTCAATTCAATGCAAAATTAAAAGCAGGAGACGCTGCGCAGCAGGACACGGGCAATGATATAGAAAGAGCTTTCAATGCAAAAAGTGACACCAAAACCATACGCACCACCCAAAACCGGCGGCACGGGCAAAAGCATACGGCTTTTCTCTTTACGGTTCCATTTTATATCAAACAGGCACGCTTTGCCTGAAACGGGTACAGGGGTCACACAGAAACCTGCGTACAGCGTCTTTGATTCCATACTACTAAATATAGTACGAAACATTTGCCCGCTTGTCAAGAGGAAAACCCTGCCCGCGGAACATTTTGTGCAGAAAAACAAAAATAAGATGGCTGAGAGGGTTCTCTCCCCAAACCAAAAAGGCTGCCCCGGAGAACGGAGCAGCCCTTCTGGTTTATGATGAAAAGAAGAAAATGAAGGAGAATAGCTTATTATTTGGCGGCTTTTTCGCCCTCCGGGAAGATGATCTTATTCACAAAGAAGAAGATGACCATGGAGATGCCGCCGTTGAGCACGGTGGTGCCGATGTTGTAAATAAAGTCCGGTACCAGCAGCCCTGCCACTGCCACCCAGATGCAGTTGATGGAGTTGACGATGCAGGTAATGACGCAGAAGGCCAGCACATACCAGCCGATCTGTTTTGCCAGATTGCCCTTGCTGCGGAACACAAAATTGCGCTGGATGGGGAAGTTGATGCACTCGCCGATGACCATGGCGATCATGTAGGCGCAGAAGTAGGGCAGACCGCCGTGGGCGGCATCGTAGCCGAGGATGTTCCACTTGAAGGTCTCGCCGAACAGGGTGATGTCGATGCCCGGCCAGCCGAAGTCCACCACCGGCAGACCGGCAAAAGCTTTGGGCAGAAATTGCAGCAGCAGGTACTTGAACACGGTGATGAGGTTGGACACGATGACGAACAGGCCGCCCTCGCGCACCCACTTGGCAGCGGCGGGGTGCTTTGCCGCGAAGTTATTCCAGAAATTCATAGCCTGCTTCCTTTCAGCTGTTTTTCAAGCGCTCTTCCATGCGGCTGTTCAGCACGAGGTTCTTCACGGCCTCCACGATCACCCGCACAAGGCCGATGATCCAGAAGCCCTGCAGCTCCATCACGATGCCGTCCACCATGCCCATGCTGATAGCGCCGTTGGTCATTTTGGCCAGCGCCCGCAGAGGCATATTGTACTGGAACAGGATGTTCAGGTCGGGCTTGCCCTTTTTGATGCTGCGGCGCAGCAGGGTGCCCAGCACGGCAGCCGCCAGCCAGCCGATGGGGCTGCGTCCGTGCCCCATCTCGCCCAGCGTCATGTTGCGGTCGATGTGCACCTTGTTCTCCGGGATGGGACGGCCCAGCAGCGCCTCAAACTCCGCGTCCGGCACCTTCTGCACCTGCGCAGTGCGGTAATGCTCCAGATTTTTGCCCGCATAGGGGTCGGGTGCGCCGGTGCCCGCCACCGTGACGGCGGCAGTCAGACGGATATCGACGCTGGAAGCGCCCACCAGCAGCTGATAGCTGCCGCCCTCCACCTCCCAGCGGTCGGTCTTGACGTTCCAGTAGCGGAACGCCTTATCGTCCAGCGGGATGGTGACGGTCTTGCTCTCTCCGGCTTCCAGCTGCACCTTGGTAAAGCCCTTCAGCTCCTTGACGGGGCGGAAAACTTTTGCATCCGGCTTTGCCACATACAGCTGCACCACCTCGGCACCGGCACAGCTGCCGGTGTTGGTGACAGTCAGGGTCACGCCGGTTTCGTCTGCTTTCAGGTCACTGTACGCAAAGCTGGTGTAGCTCAGGCCGTAGCCGAAGGGGAAGGCGGTGGGCACACCGGCGGTGTCGTAGTAGCGGTAGCCCACATACAGACCCTCGCGGTACTCCACAGTGGGGCCGTCGCCGCCGAAATGCGCTTTTGCGGGGGTGTCAGCGTAGCTGCGCGCCCAAGTCTCAGCCAGCTTACCGCAGGGGTTCTGCGCGCCGGTGAGCACCTCGACCAGTGCGCCCGCACCGGCCTGACCGCCCAGACAGCCGTAGACCAGCGCCTTGCAGTCCTTGACCCATGCGCTTTCCAGCGAGGAGCCTGCACTCAGCAGCACCACCACGTTGGGGTTTGCCGCCGCCACAGCGGCCAGCAGTTCCAGCTGGTTTTCTGCCAGCTTCATGTCGGCGCGGTCGATGCCCTCGCTCTCCTTGATCTCGTCCAGACCCATGCACAGCAGCACCACATCGGCGTTCTTTGCCAACAGCATCGCCTCGGCCTTCAGCGCCTCGTCGGGCTTGCCCTGCCGGTCAAAGCCCTTGGCGTAGCCGACGCTGTTCAGGCCACTCTCGGCAAGGCAGTCCAAGAAGGAATCCACCTTGATGGAGTTGACGGCGCTGGAGCCTGCACCCTGATAGCGGGGCGTCTGGGCAAAGTCGCCGATGACCGCCACCTTCTCCCCCTTTGCAAGGGGCAGCAGGCTGTTTTCGTTCTTCAGCAGCACGATGCTCTGGGCAGCAGCCCGGCGTGCCAGCGCGTGGTGGGCGTCGGCATCGAACTTGCCGGGTGCGGCGTCCACCGCCGCTTTGGTGGTGAACACCAGCTCCAGCAGTTCCTCCAGCCGGGCGTCCACGTCCGCTTCGGTGATCTTGCCGGTCTGCACCGCTTTCATCAGCTCCCGGATGGCGTCCCCGCCGGGGGCGGGCATTTCCAGCGTAGAGCCGTTCTTTACACCCAAGGCGTGGTCGTTGCTGCCGCCCCAGTCGGTGACCACCGCGCCGTCAAAGCCCCAGTCTCTGCGCAGGATCTCCATGAGCAGGTGGGCGTTCTCGTTGGCGTAGGTGCCGTTGACAAGGTTATAGGCGGACATGATGGTCTTGGGCTGCGCCTCCTTGACCACCATCTCGAAGCCGGTCAGGTAGATTTCCCGCAGGGTGCGCTCGTCCACAATGGAATCCGAGGCCATGCGGCGCAGCTCCTGACTGTTCACGGCAAAGTGCTTGGGGCAGGCGGCGATGCCGTTTTTCTGGATGCCGCGGACGTAGGCTGCCGCCATCTTACCGGCAAGGTAGGGGTCCTCCGAGAAATACTCGAAGTTGCGGCCGCACAGGGGGCTGCGCTTGATGTTCAGGCCGGGGCCCAGCAGCACCGACACGCCCTGTGCCGCTGCTTCCTCGCCCATGGCTGCGCCCACAGCTTCGCCCAGCGCGGGGTCCCAGCTGTTGGCAACGGTGGCCGAGGTGGGGAAGCAGGTGGCGGGCACACTGGGGTTCAGACCCAGATGGTCGGCCGCGCCCGCCTGCTTGCGCACGCCGTTGGGGCCGTCCGACAGGGTAATGGCCGGGATGCCCTTGCCCGGCAGCGCCCGGGTGGTGAACACCGTACCGCCGCTCAGCAGGGCGCATTTCTGTTCCAGAGACAAGCTCTTGATGATATCTGTGTGTTTCATGGGTCTCTCCTGACAATCAAAAAAAGGGGGCGGGCGTTTGCCCGCCGCCCCTTCTGTTCCTATGTGTTGATCAGACGGTTTTTACGTCCTCTTTCTTTTTACGGAAGCGGAGGATCGTCAGAACGACCAGAACTGCGATCAGACCGCCGCAGACACCATCCACTGCGTAGATGACCTTCTGGTAAGGCTCGACCTTTGCCAGATAACGGCTGCCCGGCATACCGCCGTTCATTGCCTTGGAGTTTGCAATGGTGTACAGGATGTTATGGATTGCTTCACGACCGTAGTGGTAATCTGCAACGTCATCCTTGTTAAAGGTGTACCGTGCGCCGGTGGGCAGGTTCGTCAGCTTGCCGTCTGCACCGGCCTGGATCATCTGGCCAGCGTCCATAAAGACACCGGTGTTTGCGTTGTCGGTGATGATAAAGCCGTGGAAGCCCCACTCGTTGCGCAGCAGGCCGGTGATCATGTTGTAGTTGCCGCCGGCCCAGGTATAGCCAACGCGGTTGAAGGAGGTCATGATGCCGGTGACGGACGGGATCTCGGTGGTGGCATTGCTGTAAGTGCCGTCGCCGTTGTCCTTTGCATAGTTCATCTCGACCTTATCAGACTTGACGCACATCTCAAAGGGCTTGAGGTAGATCTCGCGGGCCGCCTGCTCGTTCAGGAAGGTCGCAATGCTGTACTGGCCTTCACGGTCGCCGCGGTGGTCCTCCTGATCGTTGATGGCGTAATGCTTGACAAAGACATACATACCGCGGGAGGCGACACCCTCACACTCGAGGGAAGCAATGTGACCGCCGATGAACGGATCCTCGGAGTAATACTCGCTGTTGCGGCCGGAGAATGCCGTGCGGTGCATATTGACAGCAGGTGCATACCAGCCATCAACGCCCAGATAGTAGGACTCGTCGCCAATGTTCTCGCCGTAGTGAGTGGCCAGATCATCGTTGTAGGTCTGTGCCAGAACGATCACGCCGCAGTGCGTGATGTTGCCCTTGAAGTAGAGGTTGCCGCTTGCATCAAAGCCGTAGTTGACCAGGCCGGTGGCAGTGTCGCGGTCGGTCGTGGAGGGCTTATCCACCGACTTGATGGCAGCCGTGCCATAGCCGGACTGCGTGATCAGGGTCTGATAATCGCTGGGGGTCAGCTGGTCGAGCAGTGCGTCCCACTTTTCATCATCGTAATCCAGACCGCGCATATCGATCAGACCCAGACCGTTGTCCTTGCCGTAAACGATCTCATCGGTCAGGGTGGAGAAGTCGGTGGGGTTCAGGGAATCAAAAGAATCCAGCTTTGCAAGGTCCTCCTTGCTGATCGTCTTGCGGTAGGTATAGGATGCAGCCTTGCCGCTGGCATCGGTACCATTGATGGGGTTGCCCCAGGTGCTGATCTGGTCGCTGACCTCGCCGTCAACGGTCGGCCAGGTGCCAGTCCAGTCACTGCGGGAGAGATACTGCAGCCCGCCGTTTGCATGGTCGAGCTGATTGGTGATCTCCACACCGGTCGTGGTGTCAAGCTTGTAGGTTGTGGTATCCACGGTGCCGTTTGCCGGGGTGTAGATTTCAACAAAAGCAGTGTCGCCATCCGCGGTCATACCGTCTGCCACGCTCTTTCCCTTGGCAGAGAGGATGTTGTTGACCGCTTCGTGTGCGTTTTTAGCCGCAGTGATATAGTAATCACCTGCGTCCAGAATGTAGGTCTTGGCATTGACGTAGTCGTAGGACTTCAGCTGTTCCTGGTCGAAGGTGACCGTCACGGTCTCGCTTGCACCGGGAGCCAGCTCCGAGGTCTTGGCGTAACCGACCAGTTCAACGGCAGCCTTTTCCACCTTGTTGGCCTTGTCATAATCGGTGTAAGGGCTCTGTGCGTAGACTTCCACAACGTCCTTGCCTGCAACAGAACCGGTGTTGGTGACCTTGACCGTCACGGTGCAGGTATCGCCATCCCAGCTGGTGTTGTAATCCGACCAGTCAAAGGTGGTGTAGGACAGGCCGTAGCCGAAGGGGTACATCACAGCATCGTCGTAGTTGTAATCGCCCGCATTGCCCTGACCGAGGACTTTATCCTCGTAACGGGTCTCGTAGTAGCGGTAGCCAACATAGATGCCCTCTTTGTAGCTGACGTAGTTGTACTTGGTGAGGTTGCCATTCTCATCGTAGTAGGCAAAGTCGCCGAAGTTCTGCGCCGCCGGGCTGTTCATGGCATCCACTTCATAGGTATCCACGGTGCGGCCGGAAGGATTGACCTTGCCGGAGAAGATCTCAGCCAGAGAGCACAGGCCGTAGTCGCCCATGGCAGGAGCCGAGATGACCGTGTGGATGCTGGGATAATCCTCCACCCAGCTCAGATCGACCGCTGCACTGGAGTTGAGCAGCAGCACCACATCGTCAAAGTTGTCGTTCAGATACTGCAGGATCTCCAGTTCCGTAGAATCCGGCTCCAGATAAGTCTTGGTCTTGTCCTCTTCCACATCGGTGTGGTTGTACATGGAGCGGGGCATATCACGGCCTTCGCCCGCCACACGGCTGAACACAAAAACAGGAACCGTATTCTTCATGGAATCGGTCAGACCCGGCTCTGCTTTCATAACAGACAAGGGGCATTCGTTGATGGAAAAGTCCTCGTCATCACCGTAGGAAACGGAACCAACGCCCAGACCGTAATCCTTGCCGTTGCCTTCGGAATAGAATTTCCAGAGGTCCTCGTTGACACCGAACCCGGCATCTTCAAAGGCCGTTTTCATATCGACTTTGTTGCCGCCGATGTAGCTGACTGCCGAATGGCTGACAAAACTGAAGGTGGTATCCGTGCTGTACGGCATCTTTCCTGCATCGTTTTTCAGTAAAACAATGCCTTCGGCGGCGATCTTCTTATTCAGAGCGATCTCATCCTCAATCAGCGCAGCCTCTGTGTCAAAACCGGGCTTGCTGTATTCCATATTGATGCCTTCGGTCTTTGCCTTGCTGTTGTCGATGCCGCCGCTCTTCAGGCCCAAAATGCTCTGCACGCTGCTGGCATTAGGCGGGATCAGCACATTGGCCGCAACCATACCGCCCGCCAATGCGACACACAACACACCCGAAACGGCAGTTTTGATGATCTTGCCCATCATCTTACTGTCCTTCTTTTTCTGTGCCATAACTATTAACTCCTTCTCTTTTGGGTACACGACCCGGTTCATGGCTGTTCTCCGGAGTGCGTCCACTCCTTTGCTTGATGTCATTTTATCATATATACTGCAAAACGAACCGTTCTTCGCACAATCTGTCGTTTTGGATGCATGATTTGCAAAAGTTACAATAAAGTTTCAAATTTTATTGTGCTAATACACAAATATCACCGCATTGCATTTGTGCACCCTGCCAGACAACAAAAAACGGCAGGGGATGCCTGCCGTAAAGATTTATTCGTTTTGGGGCAGCGGAAATAAGATCCGCAGGGTGCACCAGTTGTTTTCCCAGTGCATCGTCATGCTGCCGCCGTGCTGCTGCGCAGTGGTGCGGACGCTTTTCAGGTCTGACCCCTGCTTTGGCAAGCCGTCCGCATCCAGCGCGGGGGCGGCCTCTGTATAATGCTCGAACCGCAGCATGGCAAAGCCACCCTGACTGTACACCGCCACCTTAATGAGCCGCTTTTCGGGGTCCGGCTCGGCGCGGACGGCGGCAATGGCGTTGTCCAGCGCCACGCCCACAATGGTGCACAGCTCCCGGATGGTGAGAAAGCCCAGCATCCTGCCGTCCGCTACGCTGGTGATGGTGATGTTCTCCTGCTGGCATTCCATGGTCTTGGCGGTGAGCAGGGTATCCAGCACCGGGTTGCCGGTCTTGTTCTCGGCCTCGTACTGGCGGATGTTCTGCTCCATGGCGGCAATGGCGGCGTTCTGCTTGGTCTGGTCCTGCTCCTCCCGGATGCGGGCAAGCTGGATCTTCAGCTCATGGTACCGCCGGTTGATGAGGTTGATGCCCTCCTTGCTGCGCTTGTACTGCTCGTACTGGCGGTGCAGCACCTCGTCCATGGCGGCAAGCTCGCCGTGCAAAGCGTTCTCCCGCAGCTGCTCGTGCTGCACGGTCAGGATCAGCACACCGGAAAAATCCACCAGTGTGCGGATGGAAAAGATGCTCATGTTGATATCGCTGCCGGGCAGAAAGCCCAGATTGCTTACCGCAAAGGCAGTCAGCGCCAGCATGACCGCCGTCAGGGCGGCGCTGCCGCCGATCTGTAAGTGCCCGGCGGGCCGGGGACGGCGGTGCTGCAAATAGCACATGATGCCGAACAGCGCCCCATACACCAGCGCCAGCAGCAGCAAAGACAGCGGCTCCCACGGGCCGCGGGCGGGCCAGAGGGCGCAGTGCAGCTGCCACTCCACGCTGGCGGCAAGCTCTGCCAGAATAAACGCCCGGGCGCAGTGATACCCGGCTTCCAGCAGGGTGATGCTCCACACACCCCATAAATATAAGTAAGAAAACCCGATGGCCGTTACCATGCAGGGGATCCAGAGCCCGCCGGGCACATTGCCCGTCAGCCCCAGAAAGGCCGACAGCCCCGCCGCCCACAGCAGGGTGACACCCACGGTAACTGCCTTGGAAAAGCGGGGCATCAGTGCCGGGGTGACCAGCAATACCGCCAGACACTCGGCAAGGGCGGTGTACAGCCGGGGGATATCCGGCAGCGCGGTCATGAGCCTTCACCTCCGATGTAATCGGTCAGTGCAGCAAGAAAGGCCTTGCGCTTGGGGCGGCTGACCTGCAGCTCGCAGGGGCCCACCTGTACGGTGCTCTGCCGCAGCTCCCGCACCTGTGCCAGATTGACAAGATAGCCGCTGTTGCAGCGGGCAAAGGGGCAGTCTGCCAGCTTTTCCTCAAAGGCCTTGAGGGCGCCGGGGGCAGAAAAATCGCCCTCATCGGTATAAAAGTGCACCCGGTGCCCCTCGCTTTCCAAGTAATAGATGCTTGCGGTGTCCAGCCGGCGCAGTCCGCCCTCCACCGGCACAGTCAGGTAGTGCTTTGCCCGCTTTTCCAGCCGGGCAACCGCCTTGAGCAGCTGCTGCGAAAAGGCAAAGTAGGGCACCGGCTTCAGCACATAGTCCAGCGCTCCCACCGAGTAGCCCCGGATGGCATACTGCGCCATATTGGTGATGAAGATCAGGATGACGTCTGCATCCATCTGTCGGATGCGCTCTGCCGTGGTCATGCCGTCCAGATGCTTCATCTCCACATCCAGAAAAATAATGTCGTAGACCGCGCGGTAATCCTCCAGAATATCCACCCCGTCCGCAAAGACCGTCACTTCAAACTCTGTCCCGTACTGCCGGGTATACCGCCGGACATACTCCTGCAATACCCCCTGTACCTCCGCGTCGTCCTCTACGATCGCCACCCGGATCATGACCGCACCTCCCTTACCACACCTTTGTGGAACTGTTACGGCTCTATTATAGCGCAATCCCGTCCGGTTTGCCAAGGGGCACTCCGCAACAAAGGGCAGGGCAGCCCACAGCTGACCACCGTGGACGTCAACCCCTACCAGCTGGGCATGGAAGCCGCCAGCC
>OHNF01000976.1_pt1 | contig 15297 bp, 14 predicted proteins | sample 1569491 | NCBI WGS metagenome assembly OHNF01 (sample SAMEA3879557, study PRJEB24766) | human gut metagenome | biome: human-associated habitat; feature: feces | place: USA | collected 1985/1987 | reverse complement strand
CTCCACAGCTCCCACTCTTCCGGACGCATCCGCCACGCAAGACCACAGCCGGCAGAAATCTCCCTCGGAAGTGGAATTAAACGTCCCGAAATGCCCGTTTCCATACATCGTTTTTCCCATTCCATCGCCGCCACAGTTGTCTGAAAGGACAGTACGATAAATGGATGTTTTTCTCTCATACTACCAATTTCTCCCCTACGCTTCCTCTGCCAGCGCCCGAACTGCTTCTGCTGCCCTCTCAATCTCCTCTTTCGTATTAAAATGCGAAAAACTGAACCGCACCACTCCCTGACCGACCGTTCCAAGCGCCCGGTGCATGAGCGGCGCACAGTGTGCCCCCGCGCGGACGCAGATGCCGTATTGCAGTCGGCGCTCACAAACAGTGGTCTCAGCGAGATGGATGCCGCGACCGTTGAGAACGTCAAATGGATGATGACCTACCTCAACGACTGCAAGGCATCCAATGTTGGCCAGCTTTTTATGGCCGTGCAGACGTATGTGTGGGATCACCAAAGCTATAAAGGAGAACCCGGCGGAGACGGTGACGCGGGCGGCTATGCCAACGCCGATACCTACGAGATGTATCTGAGCCTCATCGACTGGATGCTCGCGCAGAAGGCGCAGGAGGACGCGGCATTTCAGCGTCAGATCGAGGAATATGCCGTACAGGGCAAAGTTGCATCCATCGTAGAGACCGACAGCGCAAAATGGGCGGTGTTTGCCCTTTCGAGCAATCGCAAGAACCAGTCTTTTTTCAACTACTATGGTCCGCGTGAGCTGGTGGTAAAGGATGCGCCGCAAGGCGGTGACGAGCCGACTCCTCCCGCGGGAGATGCCGACATTACCTTGAAGAAAGTTGCCGCCGGCACCACCCAAGGTCTGGATGGCGCGAAATTCAATATTTACCGCGACGGTCAGATCGTCGGCAATGATGTGACCAAAAACGGTGGCATCATTGAGGTCAAGGACGTCACCAAGGGCTTGTGGTCCTTCGTGGAAACCGAAGCGCCAGCAGGGTACTGTGCAGACTCCACCCCCATCAGCGTCTATGTGGACACCACGGACGGGAACAAGCAGTATACCGTTACCGCTACGAACTATGAACTGCCCAGCATGAAGATCATCAAGACCGATGCGCAGACCGGTGCGCCGATCCCCGGCACGGTGCTGTCCATCAAATCCGTGACCGGCAGCTATTCCACCTCCGTCACGACCGGGACGGACGGCTCCGCAACACTCTCGGCCATTCCTGCCGGTGTCTATGTTGTGCGTGAGGAATCCGTTCCCGAGCCGTACATCGTAACCAATACCGAGCAGACCGTGGCGCTGCGCCCCGGCAAAACCTCCGAGGTCACTTTCGTTGACTATGAAAAGCCCGGTCTTGAAATTGTCAAGAAGGACATTGCCAATGGTGAGCCCATCGAGGGCGTGACCTACCGTATCGAGCAGATCGACGGCAGCTTTTCTACCAGCGCCACCACAGACAGCGCGGGGCGCATCTTCCTCGATTCCATCCCCGTGGGCAGCTATCGCGTCACGGAGAAAAATGTGCCTTCCCATGTCATTCTCTCTGAGATCCCCCAGGAGGTCTATCTGGAAGCGGGCTGCACCAGAACGGTGACCTTTTTCAACGCGGTCAAGCCCTCCCTGACGATCCTGAAGCGGAACGGTGTCACTGGGGACACCCTCGCCAACGCCAAATTCCATATCTATTACGGCTTGGACAATACCACCACCGGCGAGATCAACGACCTCGGCGTGTTCACAACGGATGAGATCGGAAAAATAACCCTCACCGATGTAAACCGTGGCTGGTACAAGCTGGTGGAGGAGTCCGCTCCCAAGGGCTTCGGCATTCAGGGCAGCGGGGTCACCGAGTTCTATCTGGAAGCCAATACCTCTAAGACCGTGACCGTGGACAATGTTCCTCACAGTGCCCTCGTCGTGTACAAATATGATGCCAAAACCGGAAAAGGACTGGAGGGCTGCCGATTTGAACTGAGATATTTAGGCGGCGGCACTTCCGGCACTGGCGGTACAGTCATTGGGACCTATGTGACCGGCCCCAACGGGGCTTTCACCGTGACAAACCTCAAACGCGGCACTTACATCTGCCAGGAGATTGAGAGCGACGGAAATCACATCATCGACCGCGAGCCGCAAACCGTGTGGATCTCCGGCGAGGATCAGGATGTGGTGACGCTCCGCTTCGGCAACGCCCCGCTGGGAAGTTTGCTCATTACAAAGCTGAGCGACGACAGCAAGCACGAACCGCTCTCCGGCGTAGAGTTCCTGCTGACCGACAGCAGCGGCCATTATCTCGGCAACGACAACGGCCGCTTCGCCACCAATGCCGCGGGCGAAATTCTGGTGGATGGTCTGGAACCCGGCATGACGGTCATCGCCCGTGAAGTCCGGGCAAAAACGGGCTACCTGCTGGATGACAGCCCCCAGCACGCGCTCATCAAGAGCGGCGAAACGGCGCATTTGCAGTTTCTGAACCAGCCTGCCGGTAACCTCATCATCCGCAAGGTCAGCTCCGGCCCCAACGGGGAGCCGCTGGAGGGTGTAGAGTTTAAGATCACCTATGCAGACGGCAGCTTCGTCCCGGACGCCAACGGCGAACTGTCCAGCAACGGCATTTATTACACCAATAAATCCGGTGAGATCCGCATTTCCGGCGTCGTCGGCACCGTGGTAGCAACGGAAACCAAGACGATTCCGGGCTTCACCATTGACGAAGCCACCCGCACACAGACGGTGGTAGTCAATCCCAACGACACGCAGACGCTGACCTTTTATAACAAACCCACTACAACGTTGATTCTCCAGAAATACATTTCCGGCACGAAAAATGAACCGCTTGCCGGGGTACAGTTCCTTGTGACCGACTCCTCCGGCGCGGTAGTTGGCCCCAACAACGGCTACTATACCACCGACGCTGCAGGCCAGATCGTCATTGAGGGTCTGACCGACGGCATGACTGTTACCGCAAAAGAGGTCAAATCTGTGGATGGATTCGTATTGGACGGGACGCCGCAGAGCATTAAGATCGACCAGAGCCAGTCTCCCCAGCGCATGACCTTCTGGAATGAGCGACAGGGCGCGCTGATTATCAACAAGCTGTCCTCTCTGGACCGCAAGACGCCGCTGGAGGGCGTTACCTTCAAAATCACTACGGCTACCGGCGAGTTCGTCCCAGATGAAAACGGAAAAATCAGCTCCAACGGTCTGTACTATACCGACGAAAACGGTCAGATCATTCTCAAGGGCGTCACCGGCACACTGGTGGTAACAGAGGAAAAATCCATCTCCGGTTACACCATCGACGAGAATACGCGCACGCAGACCGTGGTGGTCAACCCCAACGACACGCAGTCCCTCTATTTTTACAATGCTCCCATCGGTGGGCTGGAGCTCATTAAGGTCAATGCGGCGGACAAAACCCAGCGCATCCCCAACACCACCTTCGAGATCCGACGTGTCAGCGACGGCGGTTTAGTGGATACCGTCACCACCGGAACGGATGGGCGCGTGTATGTTCCGCTGGAACGCGGCAGCTACTATGCCGTGGAAACGGAAGCGGGCAGGGGATTCCTGCTTGACAGCACGCCCATCTATTTCACCGTGGAAGATGGAAAGACGACCACCAAAACGGTGACCAACAAAGCCGTTTCCGGTATCCTCATTCACAAGATCGACAGCACCACCGGCGAGGGCATCTACGGCGTTTCTTTCGTTCTCTACGACAACGGCAACAACCCCATTGCGCAGGAAACAAGCGATGACCGCGGTTATGTCCGTTTTGAAAACCTGACCGCTGGCCGCTACTATCTGCGTGAATTGGAAAATGAGGGATATATTCCCGACACGCAGAAAAAGACCGTGTATGTAAAGTCCGGCGAAACCACGGAAATCGAATGGAAGAATACGCCCATCAACGGTCAGATCCAGATCGCCAAGACCTCGGCGGACTATAATTCCATGAACGGCTGGCCCGCCGGAACGCCCATTCCCAACACCGTCTTTGAAGTTTACAATGCCCGCACCAACCGTCTGGTAGATACCATCAAGACGGATAAAAACGGCTTGGCGGTCAGCAAGCCCCTGCCTTTGGCGCGGTACAAAATCGTAGAATCCAAGGCGGCGGAGTTTTACGGGCTGGATAAGACACCCATTGAGGTGGAGATCGAACACGCCGGTCAGATCGTTAAGGCGAGCATGACCAATAAGAGCCTGTACACGAATGTGTCGATCAAGAAAACCGGCTACGTGGAGGTCATGCCGGGGCAGCTTGTCCGCTACAACTTCACCGGTATTGCCAACAATTCCACCACGGCGCTGGAGTCGTTCTACTGGAGAGACACTCTGCCCGTCAAGGCGGTGCGCCTTGAAAAGATCTACACCGGCACGTGGAATACCCCCGGAAATTATAAGATCGTGTACAAAACCAATCTCAGTGGGGATACCTGGCGCACGCTGGCAGATAATCTGAGTACATCCAAAAACTATGTCTTGGATGCTTCGCCCGCGGCGCTGGGACTTGCCTCCAATGAGTATGTGACGGAGTTCATGGCGGCGTTCGGTATCGTACCTTCAAACTTCCGTCAGGTAGAAGCGCCCCGCGTAGATTGCAAGGTGCTTTCAAAGCTCACCGGCGGCACGCAGTTTGTCAACACGTCGGATGCAGGCGGAGTCTACAACGGGCAGTGGATCATGGCGACCTCCCGCTGGGTCACCCGTGTCTATGCCCCCAGCAAGCCCCTGCCTCGCACCGGCTATTAAGGACTAACAACGGATGCCGCTCCGCAAGGGGCGGCATCCCCATATCAAGGAGGTTAATATCTTGAAACACAAAAAAATCATGATTTTGGCGTTGGCGCTCCTGCTCCTGACCGCGCTCTGCTGCACCTCCGCCCTTGCCGCGGGCGGCGATGTGGCAGGCGCTGTGGAGCAGACATGGACGGAGGCGGCCAAGCAGATCAAGGCTGTGGTGGAGAAGGTGGTGTTCCCGGCGCTGGATATGATCCTCGCCATCGCGTTCTTTGTAAAACTTGGCGGCGCGTATTTTGATTTTCGCCAGAGAGGACAGTTTGAATGGACCGGCCCCGCCATCCTCTTTGCCTGCCTCATCTTCACCTTGACGGCTCCGAAATACATTTGGAGCATCATCGGCATCTAAGTGGTGCAAGGGTAAAAATCAGTTGCTTATTTTCTGTGTGCTGGGTATAATGGAAATTAGGAAAGGAGGCGGCGCGAATGACAGAATCTGTGAAAAATGAGCTTTCTGATATCTGCCGGATCATTGACGCAACTGTGGATACAGAGAAGATCTATCTTTTCGGCTCATACGCCTATGGTACACCAACCGATGATAGTGACTACGATTTGTGCGTCATTATCCCGGAAAATTCCATGCGTCCGGCAGACGCGGTCAAGGCGATCCGCCGTGCGCTCTTTTCAGCGCAGTCCGTCCCCTTGGATGTAATTGTTTATCGCTCTAACGCATTCCATCGGAGAGCGGAACACGCTTCTCTGGAGCGGAAAATCGCAAGAGAGGGGGTCTTGCTGTATGAGCACCGGCTGGAGCAGCGAATGGCTTGACTTTGCCTATATGGATCTCAGCGCCGCGGAACATCTGCTGACGATGCGTCCGCTGCCTGTGGAAATTATTTGCTATCACTGTGAACAGGCTGCCGAAAAATTTCTAAAAGCCACGCTTGTTCAATTCGACAGAGAGCCGCCCAAAACGCATGACCTTATCCAGCTTTGTAAGCTGTGCTGTGAAGTAGACACGCAGTTTGAGCAACTGGCAGACTCCTGTATTGAACTGACGCCATACGGCGTTCAGGTTCGCTATCCATCCAATTTAGAACTGGATGAATCCGACGCCATCTGTGCGTTAAAGGAATGCAGGCTCGTTCAGGGCTTTGTTTGCCAGAAACTTGGATATGAACCGGAAAGCAAAGATACCCAAAGCTTTGGACAGACAATGAAATAAGTAAAGACAGCAGTCAAGGCCGTTGCCCGAAAGGGCGGCGGCCTTGTCGCGTCTCCGGAGGTGAATGAACAATATTTATTTGGGATTTTGTCGCCGCGACAGTCCTGGATCAGTTGGTAGATTGGTTCTACGGGCAGATCGTGGGCTTTCTCGGCAACTTCTTTGCCCTCATGGGCAATATGGGCGTGGAGCTGTTCGAGCTGGAATGGGTCAGCGCCATTATTCTCTTTTTCTCCCGCCTTGCGTGGGCACTGTTTACCGTCAGCGTGGTGGTCTGTGCCTTTGAATGCGGTATCGAATACTCCGCCGGCAGGGGCAATCTCCAGCAGTGTGGCATGAACATCATCAAGGGCTTTCTGGCGGTGAGCCTGTTCACCGTCGTCCCCGTCCGGCTCTATGCCTTATCGGTGTCGCTGCAGGGAACCTTTTCTGCGGGTCTCACCGGCTACGGACGGAGCATCGGTGAGGTGGGACAGGACATCATCACCGAACTCAGCGAGATACAGACGCTTGCCGATGTAGTGAACAGTTCCCACTTTGGTCTCGGCATCATCACCAGCCCCATTATGCTTCTCTTTTGCGTGATTCTCATGGGCTACGCGGTGCTGAAGGTGTTTTTCGCAAACTTAAAGAGAGGCGGCATTTTGTTGATTCAAATTGCAGTCGGCTCCCTCTATATGTTCAGCGTCCCACGGGGCTATCTGGACGGATTTATGGGCTGGATGCGGCAGGTCATCGGTTTGTGCCTGACGGCCTTCCTCCAGTCCACCATCCTCATTGCGGGACTTATGGTGTTCAAGGACCACGCACTCATGGGCGTGGGGCTCATGCTCTCCGCAGGCGAAGTTCCCCGCATCGCCGGCAGCTTCGGTCTGGACACCACAACAAAGGCCAATATTACGAGCGCCGTGTATACGGCACAGTCCGCGGTGAATGTGACAAGAACCATCGCCGCGGCAATCAAATGAAAAGGGTGTGTATGAAATGACACAGTCAACAAAAAAACTTACAATGGGGAGCCTGTTCGATGGCATCTCCGGCTTTCCTCTGGCTTCGGTGCGGTGCGGCATCGAGCCGATCTGGGCCAGCGAGATCGAACCGTTCCCCATACTGGTATCAAAGATCCGTTTCCCACGCATGGAGCAAATGGGAGACATCACAAAACTGAACGGTGCGTATCTGCCGCCTGTGGACATCATCTGCGGGGGCAGCCCGTGCCAGGATTATGCCGAGGAAATAGTTATTCCGAAGTCATTGCATAGAGTCTTGTAAAACAAGGATTCTCCGTAAAAACTTCGGAATAACAAAGCGGGCCTCATTTTATATAATGTGGACATGCAGACAACCGTCTGACACCACAAAATATAAGGAGGGCCTATGGAACTGATTGAATTAGACGCAACTGCACAGCGTGCCCTGGAGTTGTTAACCAATGCGGGGATGAGTGCTGGAAGCATATACGACTATACTCATACAGGCTTTGGCAGCATACTTCGACATTTTCACACAAAAGGCATACTATATGCTACAGCAGAAATGCTCGATAATTTTTTGCTGGAGCAACGCGTGCTTTTGGACCAAGGAGATATCTCACAATGGAAATGGGGACTTGTCCGCAGGAGTTGTGAGCTTCTGAAACAATGTGCTGCAATGAATTCTATTGATTTGCCTGACCTTCAGCCATGGGACCCTGTATGGAATCGTCCAAAGCAAATCATCCAACACGACGCACCGACGGCGAAACAGTTTGCCGAATCGGAAAATATTTATGTGCTTGTCTGGATGGTCAACAAGCGTATGGAACAACTTGGCCTTTCGGAAAATACGGTTCGCCATTACACGGAAGAGGGATTAGCCGTCATTTTGAAAAAGCACTATGATTCTGGTACAGAAAGTTACTCAGACAAACTTATATCCCAGCTTACAGATGAGCGAAGACTGCAATATGAGCAAGGGGAGGTTGGCAGAACTACTTATCAGAATTTGCGCAAAGCGGCGGCGATGCTCCAGGAGTTCCGCCTGACAGGGAAAATCACGCTGGAAAGGATTCCTAATTGGGGACGGCGCGAAGTTATTCCTCAGCACAAAGCGATTCTGGATAAATTCAGTGCGCATGTCACAACGCAGAGCAACTGGGCTGAAAGTTCCGTTAGCACAGTTACAAGTGTGGCTCGTGTATTTTTGCTTGAATTAGAGGACCATGGAATAGTCTCCATTGAAACTGTCGCAATGATGGATATTACCACATGCGTTACAAGAATGCTTGGACGATACACTGGTGGAATGAGATCTGCTCTTTTTGGCATTCGGACCTTTCTGCGATTTTTATATGAGGCCGAGATCACTGCGGATAATTTTTGCAAAACACTCCCGGAATTTGTTTGCCCTCGGAAGAACTTTCGTGAAGGATTTTCCGATGATGAATTGGAACGTCTACTTTCTCAGCCAGATATCACATCTGCGGTCGGGAAAAGAGACTACGCTATGATGGTTTTGGCAGTGCAAAGCGGCTTGCGGTCTTGCGACATCATACGGCTCACATTTGACTGCATCAATTGGAGAACGAGGGAAATTCGTGTTGTTCAGCACAAAACAGGACAACCAATCGTAATTCCTCTTGAACCGGAAACAGGCAACGCTATAGCAGATTACTTGTTAAATGGGCGCCCCAAGAGTTCACTACCGCAAATTTTCCTCTGTCACGTCGGCGCTGTCCGTGCTTTGAAAAGTCGAACCGGAAGTGCAATTGTCTCCAAATACATGAAGGGCGCAGGAATTCATTCCGGGTATCGCGGATTTCACAGTTTCCGGCGCACCTTCGCTACAAATCTGCTCCAGAACGAAGTGCCAATTGAGTTGATCCAACAGATGCTGGGCCAAACTCATATTGATTCAGCAAAGCCGTACCTGTCCATTGACGAGCAGGGTCTGAAGTTGTGTGCACTTCCTCTGCTTTCTCAGGGAAAGGCTGGTGGCAGCAGATGATTTACACTTTTGAAAGCCATTTTGCTGCCCGAATTGAGGCCTTTATCTCACAGAAAAACGCGTTGGGATTTGGCTACCTGGAATCTTCTCGTATTTTGCGGGACTTTGACCGCTTTTGCCTGACCCAGTTCCCGGATGAGGATTTCCTGACAGAAGAAATCTGTCTTGCCTGGGCCACAAAAAAAGATACAGAGGGCAATAATACTTTCCGCAATCGTATGATGCCGGTGCGCGAGTTTGCCAGATACTTAAACCGCAACGGCGAAGCTGCTTACATTCTGCCGCCAGACATTGCCAGGAAAGATGCGCCGTATGCCCCGTACATCTACACCGAGGCCGAAATCCTGGCCATTTGGGATGTTTTCGACCACTTGAAACCGAGAGGTGGTTTCCCGGTGCGGCAATTTGTGATCCCAGCTATGATAAAGCTGATGTACTGCTGCGGTCTGCGTCCATCTGAGGCCAGAAGGCTTCATGTAGACGATGTGGATTTGGACATTGGGCGGCTGAATATTATGGAGAGCAAGCAGCACAGAAGCCGCATAGTCATGATGGCGGATGATGTGGTGGAAATGCTCTCGGATTGTAATGCTGTTGTCTCCGCCGTTATGCCGGAGCGTGAGCCGTTCTTTCCCAACGCTGAGGGCGGCTATTATGGGAAACGTGGATTGGAAAAGACCTTTCGTCAGACTTTAAGGAAAGCCGGTATTGACGGAACTGGACGTCGTTCCCCACGCCTTTATGATTTTCGCCACACTTTTGCAACCCACCGGCTGTACCATTGGATGCGTGAGGGCAAGGATTTAAATGCCATGCTTCCGTATCTGAGCGCGTACATGGGACATGCGCAGCTCTCGGATACCTACTATTACATTCATCTGGTTCCCGGTTTACTGGAAGAAATGTCCGGCTTAGCATTTTCTTCTGCTGAGGCAATCTTGCCGGAGGTGAGAACCGATGAATGATTTTTTTGACGCAGTTCGGCGCTTTCTGCTGGACTATCTTCCCAAACAACGCTGCCTCAGCGAAAATACCATTCTCTCCTATAAACAGACGCTGAACCTTTTTGTGTCCTATATGCGGGACGGAAAGGGCATTGCAACTGTAGAATTGACCTTTTCCCGTATTGACCGGGATACGATTCTTGGCTTCCTGACTTGGCTGGAAAACGTGCGGAAATGTAGCGCCAGTACCAGAAACCAGCGCTTGATGGCGCTGCGCTCTTTCCTGGAGTTTGCCGGACAGATGGACTGTGCGCAGACAGCGTTGTATCTTTCTGCCTGCAATATTCCCTCAAAAGAGGCGCATGGCCGAGTCGTCGAGTTTCTGACAGAACCGTCATTGACTGCACTGCTTCAGCAGCCTGACACATCCAAGCCCAAAGATTTGCGGAATCTGGTATTCATGATCCTCATGTACGATACCGCAGCTCGGTGCAGTGAACTTCTCGATATGAAAGTTTGTGATCTGCGCCTTGACGCAAAACACCCGATTGCGTATCTGCACGGAAAAGGGCGCAAAATCCGCACAGTCCCACTGCTCAGTAAAACGGTTCAGCATTGCAAGCAATATCTGCGCAAGTTTCATCCGAGCACAGATTGCCACAGTGAAGCACCACTTTTCTTCACGGTGATTCATGGGACACAGCAAAAAATGTCTCCCGATACGGTAGCCGCGTTCTTTGCAAAATATGGAAGAATGGCAAAGAGCGTTTGCCCGGAAGTCCCGGAACACATTCATCCGCACATGATGCGGCACACACGGGCAATGCACTTATATCAGTCCGGGATGCCCATGGTGCTTCTGTCTCAATATCTTGGTCACTCACAGGTTGAGACGACGATGATCTATGCCCATGCAGATACAGAGATGAAACGTGCCGCAATTCAGAAAGCTGATGCTGTCCGCGGAACCAAGCCCGTACCGGATGAGATTTGGGCTGATAACGAGGAAATGATTTTGAAGTTATCTGGTCTGCTCTAATCCTATTGTTCTATATATGCCGATTATGTTATTCCGAAGTTTTTGCTGGTAACGCCTTGTACTACAGGGTTTGCAGCGATTACTTCGGAATAACTATTTCCTCGGCATAATCCTGGTTATTCCGAATTCGGAATAATCAGGACTCAGCGTGGCCGGAATGCGTGCCGGGTTGAACGGTGCGCGTTCCGGCCTCTTTATGGAACAAATACGAATCATTCAGGAGATGCGAGATGCAGACAGAAAATCTGGAAGGACAGGAGTCCATATTCGACCGAGATTCGGGATCTGGGAAAATGTCGTCGGTGCTCTCTCAAGTGGGCGGGACGCTGAAACGGGTCAAAAAAAGCCTGGGGCGGATTTTCAAAAAGTCCTCGAAGCGTTCCTCCAAGTTGAAGAACCACACCTTCATGTTGTTAGACCTGAGACCGGGCGCTGGGAATATGCTGGGGGCATATTGGGAGTACGATCCTCCATGGCTTGGATCGTTTGGGACGCTCAACACTTCGGAGTGCCCCAAAGACGCCGTCGAGTGTTCCTTGTGGCAGATTTTGCAGGCTACAGCGCCATCCCGATACTCGCTATCCCAGACAGCGTGCCTGGGTATCCTGCGCCGCGCAGAGTGCCGCGGCAAATCGCTGCCACCCTTATTGGAAGCAGCTTTGCGTATGCAGGCAGGGCTTGACCCGCCCGCGCCCATATCCGGCGAAGCGAAAGCCTATCATATCAACCAACGCAGCGAAGGCATTGACCTGGACGGTGTGTCCGGTGCATTGATGGCAACGCAGAACCTCCAAATGCAGACCTTTATCACAAATCCCGGCAGCAGTCAGAGTGGTCCGCAAAAACAGATCGCATTCGCCGCCAACCAGCGGGACGAGGTGCGTGACCTGCATGATGTAGCAGGCGCGCTACAGGCTCAGCCGGGGTTGAAACAACAAACCTTTGTCGCTGGATTTTCTGCTGGAGCAGGTGCAAGCGCCGGAACCATCGGATATCAGGAAGGCGTATCGCCTACCCTGAAAGGCAGCCCCAGCGGGAACTGTATGCCCAGCATCCTCTGCATCAATGATCAAGGTGGGCAGATCATGGAGTGCAGTGAGAATGTCACCGGAACCCTGCGGGCACAGGAGCATGGACACCAGCCTTTGGTGCTGCGTCCGGGAAAGCCTTTACTGTATGAAAACTATGGAATAGACAGCCGCTATACAGGCCCCCATAAGATAGCACCAACGCTTTCAGCCAGAATGGGTACGGGCGGTTTGAACACCTCGATTGTTCAACAGGTGCCGGAGGAGGTCATCTGCATTGCAGGCAACGCCATTGACCGGCAGCCGCAAAACGGAGGCAACGGCTTCGGCTGGCAGCGGGATATTTCCTATACCCTGACCGCCACGGATCGCCACAGCGTCTATGCCCGCCAGCGGGTAGATCAGTTCAGGGATGATGAGATCGCCTCCACGGAGAGCGCGCGGCAGCACAAGGACGCTACAGACCTCATCTGCCAGCCAACCTCTGCCTGGGATGCGGACTGCCGGAATCTCATTCACCGCCTCACGCCTTTGGAGTGCGAACGGCTCCAGGGATACCCAGACGGTTGGACCGATGTTCCCGGCGCTTCGGACTCCGCGCGCTACAAAGCCCTCGGCAACAGCGTTGCAATCCCCTGCGTGGAATACCTCATGCAACGGGTGGCTATGGTCATTACGCTTGATTTGGAATGGGATTTTTAGTTGGCTTTGGTAATAGCTTTCACACTTGCTTTCGGGTATCTTAGCTTTACCATTAAAAAGATCGGAGGAACTGCTATGGCAGAAAAAACGCGCAACCTCTGCGCGCAGATCCCCGTGGAGCTGCATGACAAGGTGCGGCAGCGTCAGGCGGAATCTGGCGAGACACTGAGCCGGTACATGACCGTGCTTATTACCAAATTTTATGAAATGCCTACAAATAAAATGTCAAGTGCTAATTGAATAATCCCGATAGCTGCTTAGTTGAGTAAAAGAGCATGACAAAAAGGCCACCGTCATCAACGCTGGCCTATGGTGTGGCTCGGAAGAGTTATTGTGTGGTGTCTAAAGATTTCAAGTATTCTGTAACGCGACCGTAGTAAACCCGCAGAAACTTGTTGGCTCCAGCAGTCATGTAGACAAAGTATGGTTTGCCTTCAGCACGTTTCTTGTCCATGAAAAGATATACGGGATCGTCCATCGGTTGTTTCTTAATTAAGCAATCCATAACGTTGAATAGTGCTTTGCGCAAAGCAGGAGAACCACATTTTGAAGAACGTACGCTCTTCAATTCCATGTTTCCGGATTGGTTTGCGCCAGGATCAACGCCCGCAAATGCTGACAGCGATCCCTTGTGAGCAAAGCGAGTTACATCACCGATCTCTGCTATGAGTTGAGGCCCAAGCCGTTCTCCGACACCATACATCGACATGACGACAGGATATTCCGGTAGTTGGGATGCCAGATGATTCATCTCGATGCGGAGCATTTCGACGCTCTTCGAACAGGCATTCAGTTGCTCCACTGCTTGTTGGATGAGGAATTTCGACGTGGGATTTTTGGGCACTGTAACCAAGATTTTCTTAGCCCCTTCATAAATCGCTGTTGCCGTTTTGTTGCTGAAGTTATAACCGTGGCGCTTGCACCACTTCTGATACCTTTCTGTAAAAGCGATTAAGCTGATGCTGCATACGCAGTCTACATGCCAAAAGGATGCAACAAAGTCCACCCATTTCTGGCTTCCATCGTCACGGACTGGACTGTCAAAAAGAGCGTTTGCGCCGGGATAGGTTTGGTCAAGCAGTGATATGAGATTGTTTTTTAATGTTGTCCTATTTTTTGAAAACAAACCATATTGCCGATTCATAGTCTTTAACTGATAACGAATGGTGTCCATAGAAGAATACGGGCGTAAGTCGGCCCAGTTGTCAAGCCCGTAGCGAGCAATCTTTCTGGAATCCGCTTTGTCCGTTTTGACCTTACGAAGGGAGTTGTTTCCGTAGTCTTTAATCAATTTGGGATTGACGGCACAGACATAAATCCCTGCATCGTGGAGTGCTTGCGCAATCGGTTCATAGTATCGCCCAGTGTGCTCCATAACTACTCTTGTTTCACCCTCCAGGCTTTTCAGATAGTTTGCCAGCTCTCTGAGTTCACTGGGGGTGTGCTGTACAGTGAAAGGCAGAGCCACTACTTCGCCAAAAGGGCGAAGAACAGAAACCATGCTTTTTCCCTTGGAAACATCAATGCCGGCTAAGTTGTTCATGCAATCACTCCTTGTTATGGGTTAGCAATGTGGCGGGGCCACCTTTCCTCATTGCCGATTCTATCAGTCTGATAACACGAACGCTTCGGTTCTACCTACACAAATCGAACGCTGGGAATGAGAGGCGGCTGACTGACATTTCAACGGACGCTAAGTCCTTGGAGGACACCGTCAGGCCATTGCGCTCTCATTTTACCAGCTTAGGCAATAAGATGGAAAAGACGTGGCTGGCTGCCACGCCTCTAACCAAATATATAGTAACTGGAGGACAATGCGAAGATGGACAAGGACAATGTGAGGACGGTGGCGTTTCAGGTGCCCACCGAGCTGTTTGAGCAGCTCAAGGCATACCTCAAGCGGAACGGCATCAAGCAGAATGCCTTCTTCCTGGACTGCATCCGGCAGGTGCTGGCAAAGGACGCCGGCGTTGGTGAAGAATAAGAAATACATCGCGCGAACCGCTGCTGAGATTCTCGGCAGCGGTTTTGCTTTGGAGGAACAAAATGTTTATTTACCCTGAAAACTTGAAAGCCAAGCCCATGCTGTGGCTCTGGCTGCTGCGGGACATCGCCGTGATCGGCATCGGCGCTTTGCTCTCTGTGCTGGCGCTGACACAGGGACTCGGCATGGGACTGCTGGTAGTCACGGTGCTGTATGCCTTCCTCACCATTCAGGTGGATGGCTCCAGCATTCTGGATTTCCTGCACCGCGCCGCCTGTTTTCTCTTTCTGCGGCAGCAATACTATGAATGGAGGGAGCAGACATGAGAAAGAAAAAGTCCACCAGGCAGCTGGTGGGCATCGAGAGTATAACGGGCAGCAGCGTACAGACGGCAGATGGTGAGCTGTCGTTTTACTTTGTGCAGCCCACCAACCTGAACGTGCTGCCGGAAGCCGGTGTCCGCGGACGGGTGACGGCGCTGCTGGGTGTGCTGAAAGGCATGGCGGAGGTGGAGATGCTGGCGCTGGACTCCAAAGAGTCCTTTCAGGACAATCGGCTTTTCTACCGCCAGCGGATAGAGCGGGAGGAGAACCCCGCCATCCGTGCGCTGCTGG
>OHNF01000973.1_pt1 | contig 15317 bp, 15 predicted proteins | sample 1569491 | NCBI WGS metagenome assembly OHNF01 (sample SAMEA3879557, study PRJEB24766) | human gut metagenome | biome: human-associated habitat; feature: feces | place: USA | collected 1985/1987 | reverse complement strand
CGCTATATAATGCAAGCCTTTCAGGCTTAAAATTCAGCCCGATAAATTATCATTTCACCGCGTAGCCTAACACTGCGTAGCCCCTTGTTCCCTTGTCAACTTGTTCCCTTGTCAACTAAATTTTTATTTATCTTCTATAATTTCCGCATCCTCAATATTGTCTACAGCCTTTGAAGAAGCTCCCGGCATACCCGGTGCCTTCGGCCGTTTGCGAGTGAATGTAAACCAATTTATCAATTCGGAAACTGCATATACTATGCTGGTGATACCGATAATGATAAATGCCGTGGAACGCACTCCCGTCGGATTGAACAAGGCAATCAGCCCTGCAATCAGAATAAGCACCGGAATGATATAAAATCCCACACGAACCGGCATCCAGCGACGGGCCGCAGAAAGCGATGCAATCTGTTGCACACCACCCAACACAAGGATAAATCCCAGCACAAACGTCAGCAAATCTGCAAAGAAACCGGGCATAATAACCAGCCACAAACCAAATAGCAGACTACCGATTCCTTCAATAGGAAGACGGCGTCTTTCCTCCGCACTCATGGCAAAATATCCGATGATACTTAGAAGTGCCGGTATCAGAAATATAACACCGATCGTTATAACAAAATAATCTCCGGCTTCATTGGGAAACATCACCAATACCAAACCGATTATCAGCGCACATATCGTACGCAAAAATGAGTTACTTATTCCTTTCATGAGCTTATGATTTTTTGCGAAGATACATTTTTATCCGCACAACTCCACAAGAAAGTCAAGAAAAATTAGTTTACGTTCAGCCAGGCGTTCATATCTTCAGCTACCAAAAGCCAATACAATAACAAAAGTATAGCAATAGATACGCCAATGGCGACTAAATGTTTTCGTTTCATAGTTCATCCTTTCTTTTTTATATGAATAATAGTTGTTCAAAACACGATTATAAAACAAGTTCGCATACAAAAGGTTTAATGATTCCCTCAAATTCCTTGGATGCTAACATCCTACCTACCATTACCATTCTTCGCATGATGAACAGGGATCATTCCTATAGTTTCAAGCTGATGAAACAAAAATGAGCTGTTTAGAGAAAAAAAGCAAGATTTTCTTTGGCAATTAAAACAAAGTGCTTACATTTGCCCCCAGCTAAAACAAAAAGACAATGAAAACAATGCTCGTAAATACATATTGGTGGTGGCGCCCGTTACAACTCCGACAGTCGTAAGGGAGCAGTGCTCGTATGTATATATGTGAACATAATATAGATTAAGAAAGAGCCCTGTCGCAACCTGCGACAGGGCTCTTTTCTTTTATCCGGTTTTGAAACCCAGACAAATTTCAATCGTAAATAGTAAATAATTAAATCGTAAATAAAATGATGAGTTTTTTAGTAAATCAAGATGGTTATTACGGAGAATTCGGTGGAGCATACGTTCCCGAAATACTCCACAAGTGTGTGGAAGAGTTGCAGAACACCTATCTCAAAGTACTGCAAAGCGAAGATTTCAAGCAAGAGTTCGACCAACTGCTGCGTGACTACGTAGGACGTCCTTCCCCACTCTACTATGCCCGCCGGCTTTCCGAAAAGTATGGCTGCAAGCTCTACCTCAAACGTGAAGACCTGAACCATACAGGAGCTCACAAAATTAACAACACCATCGGGCAGATTCTTCTGGCACGCCGCATGGGCAAGCATCGCATCATCGCCGAAACCGGTGCCGGACAACACGGCGTAGCTACTGCCACCGTATGTGCCCTGATGAATATGGAATGCATCGTCTACATGGGAAAAACGGATGTAGAACGCCAGCATGTCAATGTAGAAAAAATGAAGATGCTGGGTGCAACCGTCATCCCCGTCACTTCCGGAAATATGACGCTGAAAGATGCTACCAACGAGGCAATCCGCGACTGGTGTTGCCATCCTGCCGATACCTACTACATCATCGGTTCCACAGTCGGTCCTCATCCTTATCCCGATATGGTGGCCCGTCTGCAATCCGTCATCAGCGAGGAAATCAAAAAGCAACTCATTGAGAAAGAAGGCCGTGACTGCCCCGACTATCTTATCGCTTGTGTAGGTGGTGGTAGCAATGCCGCCGGAACCATTTACCATTATATCGACGATAGCCGCGTGCAGATCGTCCTCGCCGAAGCGGGTGGTAAAGGAATAGATACGGGTATGACTGCCGCTACCATCGCCCTCGGACAGATGGGAATCATCCACGGTGCACGCACTTACGTCATCCAGAACGAAGACGGCCAGATCGAAGAGCCCTACTCTATCTCTGCCGGACTGGATTACCCGGGTATCGGCCCCATGCATGCCAATCTGGCCGCACAAAAGCGTGCCATCGTACTTGCTGTTAATGATGATGAAGCCATCCGCGCCGCCTACGAACTGACGAAACTGGAAGGTATCATCCCCGCCCTGGAAAGTGCCCATGCCCTCGGTGCCCTCGAAAAGCTGAACTTCAAACCCGATGATGTGGTTGTACTGACTGTTTCGGGACGTGGAGACAAGGATATAGAAACTTATTTAACGTTTAGTGTTGAGTGATTAGTGATTAACACTAAGATCATCGGTGCCACTAATCACTAATCATTAAAAACTAATCACTAAAAAAAATGAATACATATAATTATCAAACACATAGTCGTACTATTCTTGGGGACTTGCACACTCCTGTAAGTACCTATCTTAAAGTCCGCGACGTCTTTCCCCAAAGTGCACTCATGGAAAGCTCCGACTATCATGGCAGTGAAAACAACCGTTCATTCATCGGACTCTGTCCATTGGCAAGCGTCAGCATCGATCATGGAACAGCCGTCTTCCGCCTGCCCGACGGCACTCGCGAAGAACGCCCCATCACACCTGAATATCCTGTAGAAAAAGCTTTAGAGGATTTCCTCGGCCGCTTCCATGTGGAAGGCGAATATGCCAATTACTGCGGTCTTTATGGCTACACTTCTTTCAATGCCGTACGCTATTTTGAGAATATTCCCGTGAAAGACAGCCGCGAAGCCACCAACGACGCACCGGATATGCTCTACATCTTGTATCAATACCTCATTGTCTTCAACGACTTTAAGAACGAAATGGTACTTCTTGAAATGCTTGCCCCTGGTGAAGAAAGTGAACTGGACACTGTGCAGAAAGCCATCAATAACCGCAACTACACCGCCTACGATTTCCGTGCCGTCGGCGAAACCACTTCCCCGCTGACCGACGAACAGCATAAAGCAAATATCCGCCAGGGAATTGCTCATTGCCTGCGTGGGGATGTTTTCCAGATTGTTCTCTCCCGCCGTTTCGAACAACGTTTCGTAGGCGATGACTTCAAACTTTATCGTGCCTTGCGCAGCATCAACCCCTCTCCTTATCTGTTCTATTTTGATTTCGGAGGTTTCCGCATCTTCGGTTCATCACCCGAGACGCACTGCCGCATCGAAGGCCGCCACGCCTACATCGACCCCATCGCCGGCACTACCAAGCGCACCGGAGATCCCGAACAGGATGCGCTGAACGCCCAATACCTGCATGATGATCCCAAAGAGAATGCAGAGCATGTCATGCTGGTCGATCTCGCCCGTAACGATCTTTCCCGCAACTGCCACGATGTAAAAGTGGATTTCTACAAGGAAATGCAATATTACAGTCATGTTATCCACCTGGTAAGCCGCGTCAGCGGTACGCTGAACGAAGATGCCCGCCCCATCAAAGCATTCATCGACACCTTCCCGGCAGGCACTCTGAGCGGTGCACCCAAGGTACGCGCCATGCAACTCATCAGCGAACTGGAACCGCACAATCGCGGCGCTTACGGCGGTTGCATCGGCTTCATCGGACTGAACGGCTCACTGAACCAGGCCATTACCATCCGTACTTTCGTCAGTCGCAACGGTGTACTTTGGTTTCAGGCAGGCGGCGGCATTGTAGCCAAGAGCAATGAAGAATACGAGTTGCAAGAGGTGAACAACAAACTGGGAGCACTGAAAAAGGCAATCGTAATGGCGGAGAAAATGTAAATTCATGTACAATGTACAATGTACAAAGTACAATTTGCCATGCGGCGTACATAGCGCAGCCAAATTGTACTTTGTAAATTGTACTTTGAAAATTGTACTTTGTAAATTGTAAATTGTAAATGAAATTATGAAAACAGTAATCATAGACAACTACGACTCTTTCACCTACAACCTTGCCCATCTGGTAAAAGAACTCGGCGCAGAAGTAGATGTGCTACGCAATGATAAATTTGAGCTTGAGGAATTGGAGAAATATGATAAGATCATCCTTTCACCCGGTCCCGGCATTCCCGAGGAGGCAGGCTTACTATTAGAGGTCATCCGCACTTACGCAGGACGAAAACCCATACTTGGCGTCTGTCTGGGTGAACAGGCCATCGGACAAGCATTCGGCGGGAAGCTCACCAATCTGAGCGAAGTCTTTCATGGCATACAAACGAATATAGTGATTAGGGATGAGGGATTAGTGATTAGCGATGAGCTACTAATCACTAATCACTCATCACTAATCACTGATTACATTTTCTCCGGTCTTCCTACTGAAATTCCAGTCGGTCGCTATCACTCCTGGGTAGTGGATACGGACGGATTTCCCGAAGAATTGGTTATCACCGCCATCAGTTCCGAAGGTCAAATCATGGCACTGAAACATCGGGAATACGATGTTCACGGCATCCAATTTCACCCGGAATCGGTACTGACTCCCGATGGAAAACAGATTGTAGGCAACTGGCTGAAAGGCGTCTGAAATGCCACATCTCATGAGGCCAAATGCCGCACTTCACAGGTAGGAATGCCACACCTCACGACCGTTAACATGTGGCATTTCAAACGCTAAAGTGAGGCATTCCGAACATAACAGAATTTTCAATCGTAAATTGTAAATTGTAAATTAAAAAAATGAAAGATATATTAACCCGTCTCTTCAACCACGAAGAGCTTACTTCGGAAGAAACCAAGCAAATTCTTCTGAACATCACCCGGGAAGCTTATCCCGAAGCACAGATTTCCGCATTACTCACTGTATTTCAGATGCGTAGTATCACAGTAGATGAACTAATCGGCTTTCGCGAAGCCCTCATGGAGACTCGCATCCCTATCGACTTCGCGCCTTATCAGCCTATCGATATCGTAGGTACGGGAGGTGATGGAAAGAACACGTTCAACATTTCTACTTGTGCCTGTTTTGTGGTGGCCGGGGCCGGTTACAAAGTTGCCAAACATGGCAATTATGGCGCCACTTCCGTCAGTGGAGCAAGCAATGTCATGGAGCAACACGGCATCCGCTTCACCAATGCTCCCGACAAGTTGAAACGCAGCATGGACGAATGTAACATCGCCTACCTGCACGCCCAGCTTTTCAATCCGGCAATGAAGTTTGTCGGCCCTGTGCGCAAGGCATTGGGAGTACGTACACTGTTCAACCTTCTTGGCCCGCTTGTCAATCCCTGCAAGCCTACTTACCAGTTGCTCGGTGTGGCCGATCTTGCACAGATGCGACTCTACACAAATGTTTTTTACAAACTCGGTATCGATTTTGCGGTAGTCAACAGTCTCGATAGCTACGACGAAATCTCCCTCACGGACGAATTCAAAGTTATGACGCGCAATTACGAACGGATTTACCGTCCGCAAGCGCTGGGTTTCAATGCCGCACAACCCGAAGAGCTCTTCGGCGGAGCCTGCAAAGAGGATGCCGCCCGCATCTTTGATAACATCCTTAATAACCGTGCCACACGTGCGCAAACGCAATGTGTCATTGTCAACGCCGCCTTCGCCATCCAGGTGATGGAACCTGAAAAAGAAATCGAAGAATGCATTGCCATCGCCCGCCAATCGTTGGAGAGTGGACGGGCGCTGGAGACGTTGAAGAAGTTTATAGAAATCAATAAATGAGCTACAAGCTAGTAGCTTGTAGCTGATAACCCGTAACTAAAAAAAATATGAAAGATATTTTATCCGAAATCATCGCCCACAAGCGGATTGAGATAGAGCAGCAAAAGCAAGCAGTCTCCCTCAATCAATTGCAAGAGCAAGCTGCTGCCATGATGCAGGAAGCTGTCGGAACCGGAGCTTCCGGCACAACGCCCGTCCGCAGCATGAAGCGTGCACTCGCAAGCTCTTCATCCGGCATCATTGCCGAGTTCAAACGCCATTCCCCTTCCAAGGGCTGGATCAAGGAAAACGCACAGGCCGGTCTCATTCCACCTGCTTATGAAACAGCCGGAGCTTCCGCCCTCTCCATCCTCACGGATGAAAAGTTCTTCGGCGGAACTCTGCGTGACATCCGTACAGCACGCCCTTTGGTCAACATCCCGATCCTGCGTAAGGACTTCATCATCGACAAGTATCAGCTTCTGCAAGCCCGCATTGTAGGTGCCGATGCAGTGCTGCTCATTGCCGCCTGCCTCACACCTGACGAGTGCCACACACTCACCATGCAGGCACACGAACTTGGGCTTGAAGTTCTGCTCGAAGTACACAGTACCTCCGAACTCTCCTATATATATAAGGATACGGATATGGTCGGCGTCAACAACCGTAATCTGGGCAGCTTCGTCACCAATATAGAAAACTCTTTCCGCATTGCAGAAGAGTTAAAAAATGCTGTTGCTGAAATTGATTTTCAGACGCCTCCGATGCTCGTTTCCGAAAGTGGTATTTCGCACCCTGAAACTATCCGTGAGCTACGCTCGGCAGGCTTCCGTGGTTTCCTTATGGGAGAGACTTTCATGCGTACAGACGATCCCGGGAGCACATTGGAAGAACTCATTCACGGCATATAAATTTGGGAATTCACACATAATTTCATATATTCGTGATTTTTAAGCAAAGTATTTTCAATCGTAAACTGTAAATCGTCTAATCGTACATATTACCATGAATACAATGATCAAAGTATGCGGAATGACCGATGCAGACAATATCCGCGATGTAGAAGTATTAGGTGTAGATATGATCGGTTTCATCTTCTATCCCAAATCCCCCAGATACCTGTATCAGATACCCAGGTACCTGCCTACGCTTGCCAAACGTGTCGGTGTTTTTGTCAACGAAACCAAAGAAAACATCCTTATGTATGTCGACCGTTTCGGTCTGAACTACGTCCAGCTGCACGGTGACGAATCACCCGAATATTGCCGCACCCTTCATTCACATGGCATCCGGATCATCAAAGCGTTTTCCATCGCTTTGTCCAAGGATCTTCTTGCCGTTGCCAATTATGAAGGTTTCTGCGACTACTTCTTATTCGACACCCGCAGTGCCCACTATGGTGGCTCCGGACAGCAATTCGACTGGAGTATTCTGCAACGTTACACTGGCAGTACCCCTTTCCTGCTTAGCGGCGGCATCAATTCTTACAGTGTCAAAGCCCTGAAAGAATTCCACCATCCCCGCCTTGCCGGTATTGATATCAACAGCCGCTTCGAAACATCTCCGGGCATCAAGGATGTGGAACGGATCGAACGTTTTCTCAAAGAATTAAGAACGAATTAAATTTAGAATAACATCATGAATCGTATAAATCAACTTTTTCAGGACAGCCCTAAAAACCTGCTGTCCATCTACTTCTGTGCCGGTTGCCCAACCTTGGAAGGTACTGCCGACGTCATCCGTACCCTCGAACGCAATGGGGTCCATTCAATTGAAATCGGTATTCCCTTCAGTGACCCGATGGCTGACGGCATCGTTATCCAGGAAGCTGCCACCCGTGCTCTCCGCAACGGTATGTCACTGCGTATTTTGTTTGAACAGCTCCGCGATATCCGTAGCGATGTCCGTATTCCTCTCATCCTGATGGGGTATCTCAACCCTATCATGAAATTCGGGTTCGAGGCTTTCTGTCAGAAATGCGTAGAATGTGGTATCGACGGCGTTATTATTCCCGATCTTCCTTTCAAGGATTACGAAGAAACGTATAAACCTATTGCCGACCGTTACGACATCCGTGTCATCATGCTCATCACCCCCGAAACCAGCGAGGCTCGTGTCCGTGAAATCGACGAACATACCGACGGCTTCATCTATATGGTGTCCAGCGCTGCTACTACCGGTGCTCAGAAAGATTTCGACAGCCAGAAGCAAGCTTATTTCAAAAAGATACAGGATATGCACCTGCGCAATCCCCGCATGGTTGGCTTCGGCATCAGTAACAAACAGACATTTGACGCCGCTTGTGCCAACTCTTCCGGTGCTATCATCGGCAGCCGATTCGTCACCCTGCTGAATGAAGCTGAAGGAGATGCGGAAAAGGCGATCACACAGTTGAAAGAAGGGTTGAAGAAGTAATTAGTAGGGAGCGATTAGTGATAAGCGGATGATGCAATAACAACAAAATGACACTTATCACTAATCATTTACCGCTAATCACTGTTTTTTTCTTATCTTTGCACTAGTAAAACCGAAATGTGATGAAAACTGTTACCGAATATATTTCATTATTGCGTGATTATATGCAAAAAAATGCCGGTAAATATGGTATTTCCCGGATAGGCATATTCGGTTCTGTTGCTCGGAACGAACAAACAGAAACAAGCGACGTCGATATATATATTGAAGGGCAACTACATGGCTTCTTTGCTTTATCCGGCATAAAAAAAGAATTGGAAGAATTGTTAGACTGTCCGGTTGATATTGTGCGTCTACGTGATAAGATGGATGCACTCCTACGTGAAAAGATATTAAAGGAGGGTATTTATGTTTGATAAATTAATAGCTTTTCATACCCTGGAATTAATTCGTGATTCTCTTGAACTAATAGAGAAAAGATGTTCTGATATTTACTCTGTAGATGATTTCCTGTTAAGTGATAGTGGAATGATGAAACTTGACAGTGTCTGCATGAAACTCACAGCCATAGGAGAAAGCATTAAAAATCTGGATAAAATCACCAATAAAGAATTATTAGTGAAATATCCGGAAATTCCTTGGAGGAATGTAATGGGGATTCGTGATATTATCGTACATCATTACTTTGATGTAGATGCCGACGAAATATTTAGAATTTGTAAAGAAGATATTCCACAATTATATAAGGTGATTATTAAAATAATAAATGACTTGAAGTAACCCGGTTATGTTTATGAAGACTGACTACCCATCCGTGTTGCTAATTTATACCGGTGGAACCATCGGCATGATAGAGAACCCAGAGACAGGTGCGCTTGAAAATTTCAACTTCGATCATCTTCTCAAACATGTTCCCGAACTGAAGCGTTTCAATTACCGCATCTCTTCCTACCAGTTCGATCCGCCCATTGACTCTTCTGACATGGAACCATCGCTTTGGGCAAAAATCGTAAAGATTATCAACTACAATTATGATTACTTCGACGGCTTTGTCATTCTTCATGGAACAGATACCATGTCTTATACGGCCTCTGCTCTCAGTTTCATGCTCGAGAATCTGGCTAAACCCGTCATTCTCACCGGCTCTCAGCTCCCTATCGGCACTCTGCGTACAGATGGAAAAGAAAATCTTATTACCTCTATAGAAATAGCTGCGGCAAAGAATCCCGATGGTACCCCCATCGTTCCCGAAGTGTGTATCTTTTTTGAAAATGAATTGATGCGCGGTAATCGCACCACAAAGATCAATGCCGAAAATTTTAACGCATTCCGTTCATTCAACTATCCTTCATTGGCCCATGCAGGCATCCATATCAAATATGACGCCCACATCATCCGTCGTCCTGATCCGACACGTCCCATGAAGCCCCATTATCTGTTTGATACCAATGTGGTTATGCTCACTCTTTTTCCCGGTATTCAGGAAAGCATCATCAATTCTGTTCTCCATGTCCCGGGCCTGAAAGCGGTTGTACTCAAAACATTCGGTTCCGGAAATGCTCCTCAGAAGGAATGGTTCATCCGTCAACTGAAGGACGCCACAGAACGTGGCATCATTATTGTTAACATCACTCAATGCCAACGTGGTGTAGTCGAAATGGGACGATACGAAACCGGACTGAAATTGCTGCAAGCAGGCGTCATCAGCGGCTACGACAGTACCCCCGAATGTGCAGTAACCAAACTCATGTTCCTCCTTGGCCATGGTCTCAGCCAAGCCGAAATCCGCTACCGGATGAACTCTGATCTTGCGGGAGAAATCACTAAAGCATAAACAGAAAAAAGCATAAAGTCTGTAATTGACGGATTATAGCAGCAGAAAATCTCTGTAGACTATAATTTCGCTTCATTTCGTATACTCCAGAGACAGACTGACTAGAATTTACAAGTTCTTAAAACATAGCTATAGTACTCATATTTAATAAATAAGTCATCTACATGCAACAAAAAAACAACTTTTTTTATTGTTATATCAAATTTATCTCTATCTTTGTGGCGAGAATATGCAAGAAATACACACTCTCGACGGTCAATAATCAGAATAAACCAATAAATCAATATGTATTATCTTATCGATTATGAAACTAATTAACCGATTATCAGTAATGGCTACCGTGGTGAGCACCATGTTCTTAGCTAGTTGTGCGGATGATGTGTACGACCCCAGCAAGGAGCCGCAAGCAACACCAGCAGAAAATCCTTTAGGAGAAGGCTTCAATGCCCCCGATGGTTTCAATTGGTCCATGATTAACACCGTCAATCTCAATGTTGAGGTAAAAGATGCGTTCAATGGAAAATATCAATATGCAATTGAAGTATTTGCCAGTAACCCTTTGGCTGACAAAACCGCAACTCCCATTGCAGCGGGGCTGGCAAAACAAAACGCTAACTATATTGCTGAAGTTAATATTCCCAAGACTGCCGAATTCCTTTATATTCGCCAAACTGACCCTAATCAACGGAAGGAAGTATACGCATACGCAGTACCTGAAAATGGCGGTTCATTAAATTGTAAGTTATATTACACTGCAACTACCTCCAGAGCGATAACGCATGCTTCATCAGTTGGAACATCCGGCTGGAACAATGTTACCGACCCCGGATATACAGAAGAAACCTATAATGTCCCTTCAGAATCCGCATCCATTATCAACGGAAATCAATTACCTAACGGGGCTGCCTATATCATAAAGTCAGGTGAAACTTTATCCCAAGTGCTTCATTCTTATAATGGAGCCAACGCTACAGTATATGTACAAGGAACCTGGAATGTAAATGGAAATATCACCCCCCAAGGAATTGACATCATCGTTCTGAATGGTGGTAAAATCACATCTACCTCCGGCACTTTTATGGTGTCAGATAAATCTTCCCTCACCGTACAAAGTGGCGGTGAAGTAAACTGCAATATATTTAGTACAGCTACCAATGTCGTTATCAAGAACTTCGGTACTGTAAAAGTAAAAGAAGTTTCCGGACAGAATGGGCTCAATACAGGCACTGTGTTGTATAATGCCTCCGATGCCCTTTTCCAAGTAGAAGATAAATTCATCATCACCAGTTCTCAGATTCATAACCATGGCACAATCAATCTAACAGCCGAGAATGCGTATATGCAAACCAACAGAACTTCCGCAGCATGCCTTATTGCAAATTATGAAAAAGCCACTATAAAAGGTAATCGTATACAAGCTGGAGCCACTATTGTAAACAGCGGCACAATCGAAGTGAATATATTAGAAAACTCTTCGACTGATTTCCTTTATAACAACTGCCTTTTGATTGTAAAAAATACATTCAAATTCAGGAATGTAGTATTGGATCAAGCTTCTATAACCGGAGGTAGAACTACCCCGAGTGATAAAGAATGGCTACCGGTTCCACTTGTAGAGAGTCTAAACAGTGCTCAATACACATTGATTGACGGCTCCATGATCAAAGCTAAAGAATTCAAAATTCAATCTGGCAGTCAAGTTACATTTAAAGCCATTAACAAGACGAAAGAAGATCGCTCTATGATTAAGGCGGAAAATATCTATTTTGAATGGCATACATACGTACAAGGAAACATGGTTTTGGAAGGAAAGCAGTATAACCCCGAACGTTCACACATAGATGCATCTGTCGCTAGCACTGGTTATGACGAATCCAAATATACAATTGAAACCTGTGGTGGTATCTTCAATGAAGGCAACGAAGGTGAAGATCCGTATACTCCGGAAATCCCCGTTGTAGATGATGCAACGACTTACACTTATGTCTTCGAGGATAACTGGCCTAAATATGGTGACTTTGATCTCAATGACATTGTTTTAACATTAAACAACAGATCAACCCAAGCAAATTCAAATGGTAATTTGAAAAGTGCTCAATTTGATATCGCTCTCGAAGCAGTTGGTGCAAGTAAAGTTCTAGGAGTTGGTATTCGCTTCTTAAGTTTACCAGCCAACATTACCCCAAGCAAATTCACCATTAAGGGGAATAATGCTTCTTTCGAGGCCGGACAAAGCCTGCCTACACTGATATTATTTGAAAGTGCTCATGCTGAATTTGATTTCACCGACAGACCATTCATTAATACATACCAGACCGCTTCGACTAATAAAGCAGATCTGCCCCAATATGCAGTGCGTTTTGAATTTGCTGAATCAGACAATATTTCTTCGTCAGCATTCAACATAAACAATCTGGATGTATTCATTATCACAAAAGCTGCCGATCAGAAAACCAAACGTACGGAAGTACATATAGCTGGATATGCTCCAACAGATTTGGCCAATACCACATTGTTTGGACAAGCTAATGATGATTCTTCGCTATCTTCCAAACGGTATTATTTGAGCAACGAAAACTTAACATGGGGTATAGTCATTCCAGATACGTTCGCTTGGCCATTAGAGATCAAGAACATTAAAGATGTTTATACAGAATTCGCTAGCTGGGTTACTTCTGGAGGTAAAGAAAACAAAGGTTGGTATAAGAATCATAACGGTCAAATATTTAAAAAATAATTTAGTTTTCTAATAACACAAAAAGCCGATGAGCCCCTTATTCATCGGCTTTTTCAGCAATATGTAGAGGTTACAATCAGAAAAGCCCCAATTACAGTTAAATGACGTTAACAGGGCCTTTTTTTAGAGCTTATAAAAATTGTTATTATCTTAATAGTACGTATTTTTGTTATTAATCAAGCAAACAAACAGGTCATGGGAAAAAAAATTAAAACAAATCTATTTTTGTCAGCCCTATTGGTCACTTCATGTGTTCTTAGTAGCTGCGAAAAAGATGTCTTTAGCCCCGAAAAGGTTAAAGCAACTTATGAGGATAAGTTCCCTGTCAAAGACATCGACCCGCAGATGGATTGGAAAATGACCAGACAAGTAAAAGTTAACATAAGTGTATACGAAGACTCTGAAACAGACTACATCATTCGCATTTACGACAGCAATCCTTTAATAGCAAATTCCACAGCTAAATTATTAGCAGAAGGAACTATGAGCAATAATGTTTCTTTCATTACTACAATGGACTGTCCTATCACATTAACAGATGTGTTTGTATGCCGCACTGATGCGCATAACCGTAACGTGGTCCGCTATGTATCTATAGTTAATGGAGAAGTGAGCACAACATTCGGCAATGCTACCCATACACGTTCTATGACACGATCTGTTTCAATTGAAACATACACCCCTGAATATTCAGAAACCGACATCAATACAATGCTAAAAGAGGCGGAAGAGATTACGTCCCAAACAGATTTATTGAATGGAAAAGTATATAAGATATCAGCAGGAAACGTATATACAGGCGTTATCAATAAAAACGGTTTATCTTATGATAATCCTGCCATTATCATCATTTTAGGTAAATGGCACCCCACCATGGGACTAAATATACAACGTGGAATAGACTTCTATGTAATGAATGGAGGAGAAATCACAATCCCGGATTCTCAAACATTGTCATTTATAGAAAATAGCCGTTTAATGATATATAAAGGCGGAATAGTAAACGGAAACAAGATTTATTATTCAAACGGATCTTACAAGCGATATAATTATAATGCCGGCACACTTCAGGTATCTTATGTTGGTATAGACACCCAAGGTATTTTATATAATAATGGTACTCTTCAAATAGGAACATTAGATATAACCAGTGGCGGAAAGCTAATTAACCAAGGACATGCAAAAATCACCTCAACCACTAACAATACTTATATTGAAAATGGATGCTACTTAGATATAACAGGTGAATTCCGGGGAGATTTAACCCTTGGTGATAATTGTGCCGCCATTATCAACGAGTACCCTGCAACTTGGGGAGGGAAGAAAATAACTCTGGGTGACAATTGCATGATTACCATAAATAAAGCGTCTTTTATGCAGACAATATTTACAGGCAGTTCGCAACCCTCACTTATTAAAGTAGGGACATTAGCAGATATTCAACTTAATCCTAACACAGCCCAAGGAAATATTTATTTTGAGTTTAACAGTTTTAATAGTAATTGGAGCAATGATACTTGGAGATACATAGGCCAACTGACTTACTTCTCTAAATGGGGAGAATCCCCTGTCATCATCCCTAAAGGAGACTGTACAGGTGAAGGTAACAACCCGGGAAAAGGGAGTGAAATGCCTTCTGACCCAATGCCTTATACTTATGTATTCGAAGACAATTATCCTCTTGTAGGAGACTACGACTTTAATGACATCGTATTGGATGTAACCATTGAATACGATCGTGGAGCAGACAATAAAATCACGTCCACCTATCTTAATGTTGCTTTAGCAGCTGCCGGGGCTACCAAAACTATTGGTGCCGGATTACGTATTGTTGGAATAGAAAAATCGGCTATTGGCAATATCAGTTTTAGTGGAGATAAAGATCAATTCCAAGCAACTTTGCTTAATTCCATGTTCAGTACAGGTATTGAGAACGATATGACAATTCCACTTTTTGGAAATGCACACAGAGTATTTGGAGTATCTTCCGGGACAATGGTAAATACAGGAAGGGCGACAGCCCCAGTCTACACATGCAAAGTTAAAATAGAGCAAAACAATGCCTATCAACAGGAAGATCCAATCATCACCAAAGATAATTTAGACTTTTTCATTGCGTACAAATATAAAAGCATGGAAAAGCGTGTGGAAGTCCACCTCTATGAATTCTGGAAATACGGTGCTACTAATGCGGGTACTGTTCAAGAGACCAATCTTGAATTAGCCGGTAATAACACATGGGCAATCTGTGTTCCTAATTTCCGTTACCCCAACGAAAGCATCAATATCAGTAATCAAAAAGATAACAACGACTGTGCTTATCCTAAGTTTTTAGAGTGGGCTCGCAACCGTAACGTTAGCCAAGATTGGTATAAGTACCCTAATGAAGGAAAAGTTTATAGATAATAAATAACAAGTAGAGAACAATTATAA
>OHNF01000938.1_pt1 | contig 15759 bp, 12 predicted proteins | sample 1569491 | NCBI WGS metagenome assembly OHNF01 (sample SAMEA3879557, study PRJEB24766) | human gut metagenome | biome: human-associated habitat; feature: feces | place: USA | collected 1985/1987 | reverse complement strand
CATGCTATTCCCTGTTACTGGCAACTGTGTTGCTGCCGGGTACTACTTCGTGTACCAGTCGTTGTGGGACTATTGACGAGTCGCGATTATCCTATATCGATACTCGTGTAGGTACCGCCCCCAGTGCGACCCATACAGCGGGGTTGTTTGGCAGGGATACGGAAGAATACGGACAAACCCTCCCGGCGGTACTCGAACCCAACGGAATGAACTTCTGGACTGCGCAGACGCGGGACACGGAGGAGAAATGCATAGCACCCTATTATTACGCAGATACTCTGCTGCAAGGCTTTCGTAACTCCCACTGGATTGTGGGCGGATGTACGCAGGACTACGGTTCTATGACGCTGATGCCGCTCTTCGGTAAATTGCGTTGCCGGCCGGAAGCACGTTCTACCCGTTTCTCCCATGAGAACGAAACGGCAACACCGGCTTATTATACGGTTTCCTTGCCGGATGAGAATATCTATGCCGAAATGACGGGGCGTTCGCGTTCCGCAATTTTCCGTTTCACTTATGACAAAGCGGGAAAAGGTTATCTGGTGGTAAACCCTAACAGTGATGAAGGCCAGGGGTATATCTGCATCGATACCCTTAACAATCAGATTTACGGATATAATCCTGTTCACCGCATTTATCAGGGCTGGGGAAAATCGGCAGGGTATAGCGGATATTTTATCGTTCAGTTCCAAAAGAAGCTGACGGATTACGGTGTGTTCAGGGGAGATTCTTTGTCTCCCGGCGTCACCCAGATAGGAGATGCGGCACAGATAGGTGCTTATGTGGAGTTTGATGTGACCGAGGGTGAAGAGGTATTGGTGAAAGCCGCTTCCTCCTTTACCGACCGGGATGGTGCTTTGAAGAACTTGAAAGCTGAAATCCCTCATTGGGACTTTGGACAGACTTGCACAGAGCTAAGACAGATGTGGGAGAAACATCTCTCCGCCATTGATGTAGAGACCGAACGACTTGCAGACAAGGAAATGTTTTATGGTGCTTTCTATCGTGCCTCTTTTCTGCCGCATACATTCAATGATGTGGATGGCCGTTATCCCTCTTTTGCGAATGGCACTCCGATATGCCAACTTCCTGAAGGAGAAACGTATTATGAGGATTATAGTATGTGGGATACCTACCGTGCCCTGCATCCGATGATCAATCTGATTTTTCCGGCAAAGGGGGGAGATATGATGCAATCTCTGGTGCATAAATATGAACAAGGTGGTTGGTTGCCCATCTTTCCTTGTTGGAATAGCTATACTGCCGCTATGATAGGCGATCATTGTATCTCCGCCATCAGCGATGCATACTGTAAGGGGATTCGTAATTTCGATGTGGACAAGGCTTATGAAGGAATGCGTAAGAATGCCTTTGAAACTCCTTCCAACCTTGATGAATATAAAAACGGTATGGGGCGTCGCGCTCTGACCTCTTATCTGGAGTACGGATATATTCCTCTTGAAGACGGTGTACCCGATGCTTTTCATACACAGGAACAGGTATCACGTACCTTGGAATATGCTTATGATGACTTTGCCCTTGCACAGATGGCAAAAGCTTTGGGCAAGACGGATGATTACCAGGCATTGATACGGCGTGCTGCCAATTATCGAAATGTGATAGATCCCCGTACGGGATATGCCCAAGGGCGCCATGCCGATGGTACTTTTCTGAATGATGCCAATGCTTTTAATTTTGCCCGTTTTATTACTGAAGGTGCCCCCTGTCACTATACCTGGTACGTGCCGCAAGATCCATACGGACTGATGGCAAGTATGGGAGGGAAAGATAAGTATGTAGCCAAGTTGGATTCCATGTTCAGCGAACAGCGTTACTGGCATGGAAACGAGCCTTGTCATCAGGTTGCTTATATGTTCAATTATGCAGGTGAACCCTGGAAGACTCAGCGTGCTGTCCGCCACGTTATGGAAACGGAATATCTGAATGAACCGGGTGGACTTTCCGGCAATGATGATGCCGGACAGATGTCGGCCTGGTACATGTTTGCCGCTATGGGATTCTATCCGGTGTGTCCCGGTACTCCGTATTATATACTTGCCAGCCCCTCATTCCCCAGCTTCACGCTGAATCTTGAGAGTGGAAAGAAGTTCACAGTGAAAGCCCGTGACGCATCGCAGAGGAATATCTATATTCAGTCGGCAACGCTGAACGGAAAACCTTATACGCGTAATTACATTACCCATCAGGATATAGTGAACGGTGGTGTGATGGAGTTTGTGATGGGGGATAAACCGAATAAGGAGTGGGGAACGGCAGCGGAAGACTGTCCGCCGACGGTGATTGAGTGATGAGCTACATGCTACGAGCTACAAGTGCCTTCCGGTATGTTAGTGTAAAATAATAGTTGATAGCTTATAGGACTATATAGCGCAGCACTCGTAGCTTGTAGCTCGTAACTTGCAGCTCGTAGCCCGTAGCTTACTAATTTTAAGAAAGATAACTTATATGAGAGCAAAAGCATTTTTGTTTGCCCTGTGCAGCATCTTGCTGTTAGGGGCATGCGGCACTCCGAAGACCGGAGGGACTATTTATAACATTATGGACTACGGAGCCAAAGGTGATGGTGTCACTGATGACGCCGCGGCCATACAAGCCGCTATCGATCAGTGTTCCAAGTCGGGTGGCGGAACGGTACTGGTTCCGGCAGGGCGTACTTTCATGTGCAGCCCTTTCCATCTGGCCTCATTTGTGGAACTGCATCTGGAACCTAATTCCTGTCTGCTTGCCAATCCTGATGAGGCTGCCTATACACTGAGCGCTTTCCGTGATAATCGTGGTGAAGGCATGATGTGGATTTATGGTCAAGATCTGAAAGAGGTATCCATCACCGGAACAGGAGCCATAGATGGAAACGGTGTCTCCTTTATGGGTAAGGAACTGGAAGACTCTTATGAACTGAAACCGGTGACCGACTTTGATCCCCGTCCGCATGTACTGACGCTTATCAATATAGAGAAAACAGTAATCCGTGATGTGACAATCCGCAACAGTGCCTATTGGACGGTTCATCTCATCGGTTGCAACGATGTCTCTATCGATGGCATCTCTATCCTGAATAACCTGAAGATACGCAACGGTGACGGCATCGATGTAGACCATTCCAAGAATGTACGTATAGCCAATTGCCATATCGAATCGGGTGATGACTGCATCTGTCTGAAGAATCGTCGTGAGTTTGAAGAATACGGTTCGTGCGAAGACATAGTTGTGACCAACTGTACTATGGTTTCCCGTTCCTGTGCCATCAAGATCGGTTCGGAAAATATGGATAAGATTAATAATGTACTGTTCAATAACTGTATCATCAAGAACAGTAACCGTGGTATCGGTATTCAGAACCGGGATGAAGGAACGGTTACCAATGTGATTTTCTCCAATATGATTGTGGATTGCATGTTCTTCTCCGATGTCTGGTGGGGAAAGGCGGAACCTATTTACGTGACTTCCTATCCGCGTGCCGTAGGCAATCATAAGGATGCCGGCTGGCGTTTCCCGAAGGGAGCTACCGAAGGACGTTGCGGAGAGGTGAGCCGTATTTACTTCACAAATATCAAATGCACCAGCGAGAACGGCATCTTTGTAGGTGGGGATACACAAGACAAAGTGAATCATATCTACTTTGAAGACGTAGACCTGCTATTGCAAAAGCGTACGGCTTATGAGGGTGGTATCTATGATAAACGTCCGTGTGTGGGCGAAGGGTTTATCCATGATAAGACGTATGGTTTTTATATCGATACGGCATCTGATATTCTGATAGATGATTGCACCGTTACTTGGGGAGATATCCGTCCCGATCAGGCAGCAGAAGGCATTGGGCAGAGGGATGTTCGTAATCTGAAAATAAAGAAATAAAAGTGATAAGCTACAAGCTACTGATTCATATTAATAACTTAAATTCGTCACGAAGATGAGACAAAGCATAATTTTTATCTTGTATTTGCTGTGTACTTTCACAGCTCGTTCCCAGTCTGCATTAACTCCGGAGCAGACAGGAAGTATTTATTATGCTTATCCTGTTCCTTCATCCACCTATACTCCTGCCCCTGCTGGTTATGAGCCTTTCTACATCAGTCACTACGGTCGTCACGGTTCCCGCTGGATGACGGCGGATGAGCGTTATACGGAAGTTATCTGCGTCTTTGATTCCCTTTATCAATGTTCCGAACTGACTCCCCTTGGCGTGGATGTCCGCGAACGCCTGCATAAGGTTTGGGAGGATGCCCGTGGATGTAGTGGAAGTATCACCCCACTTGGCGAGCGCCAGCACCGTGAGATAGCCGAACGGATGTATCATAACTTTCCGCAAGTATTTCGGGGGGACGCTTTCATTGACGCCCGCTCATCCACTTCCCTGCGTTGTGCCATGAGTATGAGTTATTTCACCGAACGCCTGAAAGAACTGAATCCTGGTCTGCAAGTAAACCGTAGAGCTTACCATCGGTATATGGATTATATCGCCTATACATCCCCCGAAGGTGAGACATTTGCTTCTGAGAAGGCTCCGTGGAGGCGTGGCTTCAGAGAGTTTGAAAAAAAGAATGTCCGTCCCGAACGTCTGATGGCCTCCCTGTTTGTGAAACCTGAAGCGATAACCGACCAAGACGCCATGATGCGCAGTCTTTATTGGATTGCCGCTGATATGCAGAATGTTGAGTTGGATTTGTCTTTCTATGATATCTTTGAATATGAGGAATTAGTAGGAGTCTGGAAGACAGTGAATGCCCGCATGTATGTTTGCAATGCTGCTGCTCCGCTCAATGGCGGCCTGATGCCTCGTTGTGCCGTACCTTTGCTGCGTAATATCCTGGAAAGTGCGGATGCCGCCATAGAGAAAGGAACCCCTGCGGCCGATCTACGTTTCGGACATGATACCCATCTCATTCGTCTGCTTGCTTTGATGCAGATAGAAGGATGTAGTAATCAGGAGGTGGATATGGAGAAGTTTCATCTTGCTTGGCAAGATTACCGGGTTTCTCCTATGGGAGCTAATCTTCAACTGATTTTCTATCGCGATAAGAAGAATAATATACTGGTGAAATTTCTGTTGAACGAGTGTGAAGTGACACTGCCGTTGAAGAGCAAAATGGTTCCTTATTATTCATGGAAAGAGGTTGAAACTTTCCTGGCGGAGATAATAGGAAAAGAATAGCCGTAAAGTAAGAATATATAAAGGATTACCACCCAATCTCGGCGTTTATAGAGCAATCAACTCCTGTTTTGACTAAAAGTTGTATTTTTTATCCTAATATAAATACAAGTTGCGCAAAAAATACATATCTTTGTATCAGAGAATATGCTTTTACTTTAAAGTAACAGGCAATAAAAGAATCGTTTAACATAAAAAACAGGAAGCGTATGAATAGAATTCTTAAGTTGGGACTTTTAAGTGTCATTGTAGGCGCCTTGTATTCTTGTAGTTCCGATAGTCTATACGATCCGGACAAAGCAGGAGATGTAAAGCTTGCTCAGTATGAAGCAGCTTTTGTAGGAAAGTATGGAGCAATTGCTTCTAATCAGAATTGGGGATTTGGAGGGACAACAACACGTAGTTCCAATCCTAATAGCAATCAATGGAAGGACTTCGTGGAAGTTCCCTCAAGTGATGATCTTACTTCTGAGAAAATAAATAAAATTGTAGAGCTTTTCAAAGATCCTTCAAAGGCCACTGTTATAGAGAGTGTGAATTGGTCGGATTTCTTTGTTCAGCATGTCTACTATGGAAATAAGGACAATATGAATCAATTTGCTGTACATAAGGAGAAGAATGGGACTCCGGATGAAGTTTACAATTTCAATAAATCAGCCGGAAGTATCATGTTTATGTATGACAGCGGTACAAGTTCATTCAGCTATAAGGGCGAAGGAGGCACCAGATATGATGAACATATAATAATATTCTATGAAGGAGATTATTATGTTGGACTTGATTTTGAGTGCTATATGAATCAAAACACTCCACCGGATGGAGATTATAGCGATTGGATCGTACGAATTGTTCCGGCTAAATATATAAAAGCCCAAAGAATCATGGCGGAAGACCTTACAATATCTGGTGGAGATTTCGATTTCAATGATGTTGTATTTGATGCCGTAACCGTGAATGGTGCAACTGTGGTGACCTTACAGGCAGCCGGTGGTACAATGCCTTTGTATATTGAAGACAATGAAGTACACGAACTGTTTGGCGTTTCTCAATCCACAATGGTGAATACTTATGACAAGCAGGCAAAAGCTCCGGTAATATTCCGACTAAAGAACAGATATAACGATATAAAAGATATACCCGTTCGCGTGAATGATGTGATATTGCCGGCAGAAGTGGGGAAAGCTCCAGGGAAACTGTGCTGCCCGACTACCTGTGAGTGGACTGATGAACGGCAGAACATTGAAATCAAGTATCCGAATTTCCAGGCAGCAGTGGAAAACGGCAACATCAATTGGTGGGAGTAATCAGTAATTCTGCTACTCTTCTTGTGATAGAATAGAAAACGAAATCTAAAGAATATATTTCCCATTCAACCCGGATTCTGATCCGGTTGAATGGGAAATTTGTTTTGATGATAGAGATTCATCAATGGGTATTTGTTTGTTATAAGTTTTTAGATTTGTGTCAACATCAAATGGCTGAATTCCGTCAAACGGATATACTGGCAAACTATAATTACAGGATTTTTAGTTTCAGTCTTTCAGCCGGTTCTTTTAGTATCTATATATAGATGGGTCACGCCTATTGTTGATGAACGACTTAAGAGTTTCGCAAGTGTGCAACGAGCGGACTTAATAGAATAATAATAATGATGCTAATATTCTCATTCTGCAAGCATAAAGATATTATTATGTGTATTCCGCTAACATGTGCTTGATGCAAACAGGCTCTTTTGGCTCAATGAATCCTCATTTTTCTTGAAACAGACCATCTGTTTGCCTCGAACTAACCATGTAATTGAGCATAACTAACCATGTAATAAGGTATAACTAATAATGTAATTGCGCACAACTAACTATGTAATTTGCAAAATGGCTACACCTTTTGCCCAAAAGGGTGTAGCTATCCTGCAAAAAGGGTGACACCATCCGGAGGAAAGGGTGTAGCCTTCTCCAAAACCGGTTTATTCTGTTCTATCTGAATACGAGCTCCAACCATCCTGCAAGTTTCATTTTGCAGTAATACTGTTAATTATAAAGACTATTTAAAGCGGATCGGTAGATAAAAAGATCATAGTGATTCTTTTTCTCGCAGACAGCAATCACTGTACGTTTTTGCTAAACGCTCTCCTTGCGTTTTTTCACTTCTTCCCCTCCGACAGTGCTGAAAGAAAGCATTCTCGCACGTTAGGATTATCAATTTGTCAATTTGACATATTGACATATCGGTCGCATCACTGAGTGATTCCGGGATGGTTCAGCTCATTCAGCGGAGGTTTCAGCCGTAAAGCTTATAAATGAGGCGATTCGGGAATAGGCTGAAGAACTGAAAGGTAAAAATGAAAATAAAAGTGTGTCCTGACAAAGTAAGAAAGTAACTTTACTCAAGTTTCGCATGTAACCTTTTAGGCTACTTGCAAAACTCTTGAATAACTTTATAGTCCCGAGTTCATCCGTCCCAAGTTGTTTTTTAAGTGTTACCTAATAAAACCAGCATAATCTGTACCAAGTTATTTTTTAGTCATTACTAAGTTGGAGAATAATGGATGTAACAAGATATTATACCAAAATATACGTGATAAAGATGTGTCAGATAGATATTGGAGTATACATCAAATATACATCGATTCTCCTCTTTGACTACATCTTTACTTTCTTGACTGAAATGTAATATCTTGTTTTATAGAACATTGCTGAAATGAGGCTTTTGCTCTATTCTCTTGTTGAATAAAAAGGGGGTATATGGTGCCTATATATTGTTTACCTTTGTCGAAAATTGTTTAACCTTAAAAAAGCTATGGAAGATAAGCTACTTCAATATTCATTCTATTTTCTTATGGTAATATTGTTGCCCGTTCTTTGTCTCTATCACGGCACTCCATACTTTGTTGTGTTCTGTCTGTCTGTTCCTCTTTTCTATCGGTTTCAGCGCAAAAGTGCCCAATTCATCGAAGAAAAGGAGAGTAGAATCGCAAATCTGGAAAGTGAATTGCTGGATATCAAGCAGGTGAAAAATGCCTTGGAAGAACAGGTTTGGAAGCAAAAGGAAATTCTGCTTTGTACGAATAATCAAGTAGAAATGGAGTTGGATATGCATGAACAAGCCCGGCTGGCTCTTCTTGATTCGGACATTCATGAACTGTTTAAAGGGCAGGTCTGCTCCGATAGCAGAATTACAATAACTGCCCAACATTGGAAACAGCTGGATGCTGCTATAAACAATGCATATACAGGTTTCTCGGAGAAATTGTACAAGATTCGTGATCTTAGTGAGCATGAGTTTCATATCTGTCTATTGATTAAAATCGATATTCCTCCTGCCGGCATGGCTAAATTAACAAATCATACCAAAGCATCCATTTCCGCAACACGTAGGAGGTTATATGAAAAAATATTTAGGGAAGATGGCAGTCCTCAGAAGCTGGATGAGTTTATAAGGTCACTTTGATTATGCTATTCATTTATAGTGTGTTACGCGCTAATTGTTGACTTCGCTGTAAACTCTCTGTATGCTTAAAATAAAAACGTCAATTTTTTGTTAACTCAGAAAATAGGATAAACAGACGAACATGTTTTCCTTTGTCAGTAAATTATTAATAGAAAAAACAGAAAGCTATGTTGCGACTCATTTCAACCATTATACTTTGTGGAGTGCTTTGCAGTACTTTTATAGATTATGGAGCAAATGATTGTTTCTTTCTGCTCTTCCCTTTTGCGGTAAGTGTGGGGATAGCGGGTTTGTTGGCATTTGCGTTGTCGGTGATGAAAGAGAATAGTTTTCGGTTTACTTTGTCGGACGGACTGATTACTGCCGGGGTTACTTATTATCTGATAAGGTATGATTATCAACTGCATTTAGCCGATTGGAAGGTGATTTATGCTGCCTTGCTATTACTGTTATGGTATATAGCACGGATTATTTTTTCCTCTCCGCAGGTATCAAAGAAGATGGTATCGGTGGGAATTATCGGAATCGGTTGTCTGTTGGCAGGTTGGGGGCTTTTACAACTTTATGGTTTTTGCCATTCCAACCATTTTCTATATCGCATCACCGGTCCGTTCTTCAATCCCGGACCTTATTCGGGTTATCTGTCAATGCTGCTTCCTGTCTGTCTGCACTGTTTATTGTTGGTTAAAGGTTGGCAACGCTATTGCTGGTGGGGAGCATTTGCCCTGATGCTTTGCATTATTCCTGCTGCCATGAGCCGTTCGGCATGGCTGGCGATGGTTGTCAGTCTGTTGTGGGTGTTGAGCATACATAAGGGTTGGTGGGCAATGTTTAGAGACTGTGCAAGACAAACACCTCGTAAAGCGGCCGGATATACAGCTTCAGTCTGCATTCTTGTAGCGTTGACTTGCGCATTGCTATTCCATCTGAAAGCAGATTCGGCACGAGGAAGGCTTTTTATTTGGAAAAATACTTGTACCGCCATAGCGGAACGACCGTTCATAGGCTATGGCCCTGGTAGCTTTCAGATGTTATATGGTAAAGCTCAGGCTGCTTACTTTGCGGCAGGTAATGGGACGGTGGAAGAAAAGAGGGTTGCAGGCTACGCCGAATATGCTTTTAATGAATATCTGCAATCTTTTGTGGAAGGTGGCGGCATATTGCTGTTGTTAATTCTATGGTTTGGCATATCAGTCTTCAGACAAGGGCTTACTTATAAGCGATACGGTTTTTGTGGTGCATTGTTCTCGCTGGCGGTATTCGCCTTTTCTTCTTATCCTTTGCAAATACTTCCTTTTGGCATAGCGGGTGTTGTGTTTTCAGCGGCATGCATGTCAAGGGAAGAAAAAGGAGTGCAGACAGGGGCAAAAAGAAATTTGCTGGCACTGATTCTTTCGGTAGTGCTCTGTGGCGGTGTTGGAGCAGGTATCTGCAAACTACGCAATTTGGATGAACTTGGTGAACGATGGTATAATGCTAACACACTGTTTTATAGTCAAATTTATGACGCTGCTTCCAAAGGTTACGAATGTCTTTATTCCCGTTTGAATTATCATCCGGATTTCCTGATGAGCTATGCCGGTTCACTTCATTCCGAAGGCAGATCTCTGGAAGCCTGCAAAATATTGGAGCGTGCAAAACAGGTAAGTTGCAACTCTGAGGTTTGGAATGTACAGGGACGCTATTATCAGTCGGCAGGTTATTATCGGTCAGCGGAATACTGTTTTAAACGATCCTTGTGTTTGGCCCCGGAGCGTCTTTATCCTTATTATTTGTTGGCAAAGCTTTATGCCGAACCTAAGTTTTTGAATAAAGAAAAAGCGAGGCAAATGGCTACCATGGTCATGACCAAATCTCCCAAAGTGCATTCTAAGGCCGTTGATGAGATGAGGAAAGAAATGAAGCTGTTGCTAAGTCGTTATAAACAAACTAATTATTAATTTAAATTTAGAGAGATTATGAAGAAGAATCTGAAATTGATCGTGTTTACGGCCGTGTTGTGCGCGGTATCTGCGCTGAATGTAAAAGTGGTGTTGGACACAGAGCACTCCGGTGATTTGGCAATGACATCGTTGGCGGCAATTGGTGAGGGAAATTCGGGTGAAAGCAAACCTGGTGAAGGTGGTTCGAGTGAAGGTGGAAGTGGCGAAGGTGGTGGAATTGTAGACTGGTGGAATCGCAAGGATTATGATTGCCAAAAAGTAATATGTGACTGTATTATGTATCAGTATGAAGCTGAAACTTCAGTACAAGTGGAAGAAGGGAAAGGCACTGTAGCTCATGCTTGGAATTGTACGGCATGCGGTAATTGTGGTCTGTGATAGATTTGTTTTTATAGGAGCTGATTCTAAAGTCTCCCAAGTAGTTTTATTTCCGCAGTGAATACTTATTGGGAAAAGTAAACCTAAAAACTCCAACTTTTTAGTCAGCCTCTATATATTTGTATTGATATAGTACGATGAAAATAATAAGAATAATAATGATTGGAAGCTATATTGGTTTAGCTTCTTGCAGTGACAGGTATGGCTCTACTTCACAATTAGTAAAGGATGCTTCTCCTACAATAGAGGTCTCTCAAGTGAAAGGTATATTGCCTTGTTGGAATCTGACTACTAATCCTTCAACAGATTTTTTTGAAGAAGCTGTAGATTCTATGCAGTTTATTTCATTGGAAACAACAGAGAAATCTTTGTTAGGAGTAATTAATCAAGTACAAAAAGTAGATAATAAACTAATAGTGGTGGATGCTTATAAGGCTCAAAAGATACTAGTCTTTGATATGAATGGTAATTTTTTGTACAACATAGGTGCGAAAGGTGAAGGACCAGGTGAATATACTTCTTTGAATCATGTGGTTATTACTTCTCAAACGGTTACTATACTTGATTGGTTGACTTGGAAATATATAGGTTATGACTTGGAAGGAAACATTTTGTATGAACATCGTTTTCAGAAAAGTATACCGGCGGCGTTGATGCAGTTGGATAAAAATACTTTTATAGGCTCACATGCTGGTTATTTTCCGACTAATCCTTATCAATTAACATGGATAAACGATAAAGCCAGTATTTTAAATACGGCACTTCCTTTCCGAAATCCTCATGGAGTGCCTGCTGGAATATTGCAATACACACTTGCCGGTTCGCTTTTGTTTTATCATAATCTTTGTGACACAATTTATCAAATTGAGGGTACGAAAATTGTCCCTAAGTGGCGTTTGGGACTTTATGAACCTGAAGAGGTGGATGTTTTCTTGAAACGTACCAGTGAGATGGAAGATAAAGAATATATCAAGACTTTGTATGATGGAGGTTCAACAATAGTGAATTACCATTTTTTACTAGAGTGTACTAATTTTTGGATTGTAGAATATCAAAGAGGTAATTTCGCTTATTTATCGATAGTGGATAAAGAGAATGCAAGAAGTCGCAATTATATCCGAACAGATAGGTCAAAACAAAAATGCTATGTTCCTTTTGTAATTAAGAATGCAGATGAGAACTGGCTGTGCACTTCCATCAGTGATCAGTTCTATGCTTTACTGGATGAAGGCATGAGAGAAGAATTTTTTAGTAAGGTGAAGTCTGAAAAGGATCGGGAGATGTTGCGTAATTACGATATAGAGAATCAAAATCCGATTGTTTGCTTGTTTCATTTAAAGTAATAATAATTATGTTGGAAAGGTCTTTGGTGGTTGTAAAGCTATGTATCCTCATTTTGTTAGGTTGTACTTTCTTGTTGGGATGTAAGGGGAGAGTAAATGGAGGACAACAGGCTGAAAAAGAAATGCAATTTGTGTCTATGATACAAAATTTGATTTATTATGATGCACTAAAAATAGAAAATGTGAAAGTCTCTGATTCAGATAGGCGGAACCTTTACTTAAGTCAAATTATCAAGAGAACGAAGATTGTTATTTATTTACCGGAGTTGGGATGTGCTTCTTGCTATGAGATGCAGTTACAATTTTTGCAATCAACAATTCCTTCTGATATTAAATCTGAGGTTTTTATTGTAGGGAAGTTCTCTAGTTATCGTGAGCAGAAACTTTTTGAAGAGAAGAGTGGTTTCACAACATATAGAATAGAGAAATCACTCACAGGCTTCCCCTTGTCTATGTTTGACGAGAGCCCTGTGACCTTTTTGTTGGGGGAGAACATGATGGGATATGCCTTTTTTGATTCGTCAAAGCCAAATAATCTTTCAGACTTGTATTATAAGTTTGTTGTAGAGAAAATACGTCGTTCTATTCCGAAATAGTGATGACAATAGTTTATTCATTGTGTATTTTGAGGGGCAGAGGAGCAAAAGACAACCATTGTCATGACTAAATCTCCCAAAGTGCATTCCAAGGCTGTTGATGAGATGAGGAAAGAAATGAAGCTGTTGCTAAGTCGTTATAAACAAACTAATTATTAATTTAAATTTAGAGAGATTATGAAGAAGAATCTGAAATTGATCGTGTTTACGGCCGTGTTGTGCGCGGTATCTGCGCTGAATGTAAAAGTGGTGTTGGACACAGAGCACTCCAGTGATTTGGCGATGACATCGTTGGCTGCAATTGGTGAAGGTAATTCGGGAGAAGGTAATTCTGGTGAAGGTGGAAATGGTGAAGGTAATTCTGGTGAAGGTTCGGGAGGAATATCATGGAATTGTACTACAATAACAACAGATGTTTATTGTCAAACAGGACATTGCCAATCGTGTGGTCGGGAGCATATTGTTTCGAAATGGGAAACAAAAGATTGTAATAGAGGAGCATTGAGCTTTTGCTATCCTGGATATGTAACTACATATTATACTTGCAGGGGAGAAGTCGACAGTACAACTAATATGACTAGTATGTCTACTTGTTCAGTCTTTTAACAATGAATAGAATCTATTTATTTTGCATAATGCTATTGGTATTATCATGCAATAGAAAACCCAGTGAGGGAGACAGCCTAAAGCTGTCTCCTGTAATGAAGAGTGATAGTTTATTTATTGTAAACATAGATACGGCACAAGAACTGAAATTCCTAAAGTTATCGGATTTGTTTTCTCATGTTCGTTATATTCCTTTAGAAACAAATGCTGCTTCATTGATTGGACGTATTACGCAGCTATGTACCCAAGGAGATACGATCTTTATTTTAGATGCGGCTATCACCAAGAAAGTACAAGCCTTTCATAAAGATGGTAGACATATATCTACAGTTGGTGCACGGGGCGAGGGACCGGAAGAATATAGGTCACCTTCTTCTATCGGTATAGATGGCGATTTTTTATATCTTTATGATGTAGAAACTAAACGATTGCAGTTTTATGATATTAAGACACTGCGCTTCCGTCATTCTGTCAAGTTCGATTTGTCTACCGCCAATCGATATGTAACAATGCTGCAAGGTAAAATCTATACAGATGCCTATGACTGGAAAATGGCAAATCCTTTTTTGATTCAAAGCGTTGACCGGGAAACAGGACAATCACTTCATCAGTGGCTTTCGACGGAGGACTATAATCTGGGCTTTTTGGATGCTACTTATTTCACAGGAGAAGTTTCTTTTTATAAAGCCGAACAAACTATAAAATACCATCAGATATTCTCTGATACAATTATGCAAATCACAGAAAAAGGTATTTTTCCTTATTTGTGTTTACAATCTAAGCGTTTGGTATCTCGTGAAAATTTATTGGAATTGCAGAAGGGAAAGGAGTCTTCTTTTAGTAGTATACAGACAAGTATAACTGGTATTTATAATATACATCACTATGTGGAATGGGGAAAGCATCTCTCTTTCTCTTTCAATGAACGTAATTACATCATGACTGTAATATTGAATAAAGAGAACGGGTCTTTTATACTGGTAAATAGCTTATACGATGATTTAGTATTTGCACAAAGAGAAAAAAGTATTAACATTATTCCTATTTGGGGAGATGCCGGAGGATTATATGGCTACATACACCCTTTGGAAATGGAGAAATTTCTGAATCTACTACAGAAGGGCTTGGTGAACGCCTCGGACAATGATAAGGCTATTTTATTAAATTTGACTGATGACGCAAATCCCGTTTTAATGTATTATGAATAAGACTAAGAAAATAATCATTCTTTTTGTTGTAGTATTATTTCTAATCTGCATAAAGAATGTTCAACAGGGGAGAATTTTGAAGGAGCAAATTTGCATATTAGATAGTTTGTCTGAAAATAATGCTTTCATTAAGGATGCCCTCCTGTTGCAGATATCACTTTATGCTAATAGGGATATTATCTCAAATTTAGAAAACATGCTTCGTGATAGCATAGATATAGTATCTCCTGTATTGCTATATCGTTGTTCAGGAATGATGTGTCAATCATGTATAGATGCCGATATGGCTTCTTTGTTGAATTTTATCCAACGTATAAAGAAAAGGAATCTTTTAATACTTCCATCAAAGGAAAATAGTAAAGATAGTAACGTTAAAATCAAAAGTATTTGGGGAGACTATTGGTGCATCAGTGTTGACAATGAAATATTTGCCCTCCCTATAGATGAAGAAGGTATGCCATGTAGATATTTTGCGATAATGGATACAAATAAACATATAAAAGAGATATTCTTTCCGAACTCAAACAGCATAGCTACAACTTACTATCTTGAGTATATTTGCAATAAGTATTTTGAATGATCTTGGATTATCTTATTCGCATTTCATAGAAAAAATGTTTTCAGAAAACATAAATACCGTTTGCTTATATATGTATGAAAGACAATTTAATCTTTTATACATATCTAATGAAAAAAGTTCTGATAAGTTGAATTTGTATTATAGAAACAATAAAAATGAAAGTAAAAGGGATATTAGCTATTTGTTGCAGTGTTTGTCTGACAGCATGTGGAGGAAGAGGCCCCGTTCCACAATTGGTGGAAGTTGCCCCTCCGACGGTCTCTGTTTCCGATGCGGATGTTGCGTTACCTCGTTGGAATCTGAAAACTGACTATTCGGAGAAGTTCTTTGAGGAGGCGGTAGATTCCATGCGCTTTATCTTGTTAGAGACAACAGATGCCTCTATGCTGGGAGTGATTGATCAAGTGCAAAAGATCGGTGATAAATTAGTGGTGGTGTTGGAGCAGGTATCTGCAAACTACGCAATTTGGATGAACTTGGTGAACGAT
>OHNF01000897.1_pt1 | contig 16372 bp, 9 predicted proteins | sample 1569491 | NCBI WGS metagenome assembly OHNF01 (sample SAMEA3879557, study PRJEB24766) | human gut metagenome | biome: human-associated habitat; feature: feces | place: USA | collected 1985/1987 | reverse complement strand
AGCTCTGCTTTTTATGCGTATTCTCTCTATCTTCACTTATGATTCAGGCACAAGACAACCAGAGAATATCGGTTGATCTTAGAGAAGAGACTTTAGAATCAGTACTCTGGTACCTGCAAAATCGAACAAAATTTATCTTTATGTATGCAACTGAAGATATCGCTAACATTACTGATATCAGTGTAAGAGCAAAAGACAAAACAATTACCGAAATTTTGGACGAATGCCTGGAAGGAACTAATCTCACTTACGAAATTTCAGGTAGTGCTATCGTTATCAAGAAAAGAAAAACTGACAAAATCACTATTAGCGGTTGGATACGTGACACAAGCGGTGAAGCACTTCCGGGAGCTACGGTCAGTGTTCGAGGATCAAAGCAAGGAGCTATTGCCGGATTGGACGGACACTACACCTTTAGCATTCCGGCACAGGAAGGACTAATATTGACCTATTCGTTCATCGGAATGGAAAAGAAAACAGTCAAATATACAGGAAAGAGAACCATCAACGTCACTCTAAACAATTCCTCAAATACAGAAATAGACGAAGTAGTGGTAACCGGTTATCAGAACATCCAGCGACGTGACCTGGTAGGTTCGATCACTACCGTCAAAGCCAAGGATATCATAATGCCTTCGTATACCACTATTGACCAAATGTTGCAAGGACGTGTGGCAGGTATGGTAGTGACCAATACCAGTAGCCGCGTAGGTACTGCTCCCAAGATTCAGATTCGTGGTACAAGTACACTATTAGGTAATCAGGACCCGTTATGGGTAGTAGACGGAATTATTCAGGAGGACCCATTAGAATTGGATGCGACCTCTCTAATGACCAATGACTTAAAAAATATCATCGGTAACCAGATATCTTGGCTGAATCCGGCCGATATTGAAAGCATCAGTATTCTAAAAGATGCTTCTGCAACTGCTATTTACGGTTCAAAGGCATCTAATGGTGTCATTGAAATTACCACTAAAAAAAATACTACTGATCGTTTAAGCGTTAATTACACATCCAATTTTATAATAGGAACACGACCTAATTACGATCAGTTCAATTATATGAATTCAAAAGAAAGGGTACTGTTCTCACAAGAAGCTTTCAACTGGGGAACTCCTTACAGTGCTGAACCTATCAAACAAATGTACACGTACGAAGGATTATTGAATATGTATTTATCACATGATATATCCTCTGAAGAGTTCCTTGCCCAACGGAATGTTTTGGAAACACAAAACACAGATTGGTTCAAACTACTAACCCGCCGCGCTTTCAGCCATAATCACAATCTAAGTGTTTCCGGCGGAACAAACAAATACAGTTATTCGGCTTCTATGGGATATTCCAAAAGCGAAGGACAAGAAATTGGAAATGATAGTGAACGCATGACCGGCCGTCTTGCTATCACTATACGTCCGGTACAGAAACTAACCATAAATGCAGCTACCAATGGAAGTGTAAACACGAATAAAGGATTTGCGGGAGGAGTCAATCCTTTAGGATATGCCACTACCACTAACCGCTCAATAGACCCTGATGTCTATTATCAGATGAAAGCCTCCTATCCATATAATGAAGGAGTAAGATCGTTATCATACAATTTCATTAATGAACGGGAGAATAGCGGCTCAAAATCAGCATCCAGCTATCTGTCCGCCTCACTTGACTTAAAATGGAACATTCTAGACTGGCTGACTTATCAATTCACCGGAGGATATTCGGATAATAATAGTACAAACGAGGCATGGGAATCGGAACGGACATTTTACATTGCCGAGAATTATCGCGGATATGACTTTAACTCGGTTTCACCAGCCAGTAAAGAATTCAAAGCCGCCTTACTTCCTTTTGGTGGTGAATTGTTTACTAACAACACACATCAATACTCTTACAACATACAGAACAAGTTGCAATTCAGTAAGGCTTTTAATGATGAGAACCGATTGAATGCACTAATAGGTATGGAATTGCGTTCTACTACCAACAAAGGAATCAACAATACGGTATGGGGATATGTTCCCGATAGAGGAGAAGTCATCACAAGCCCGACCACCTTACAAGCTTTCGAACCAATTACCGGTTCTCAAAACAGCGGTTGGGGCATTCTACAAAGAATATATGACGGTGGTTGGAGAAAAGTTAATACTACAGATAATTTCTTCTCTGTATTTGCCACACTGGCCTATTCATTCAAAAATCGCTATGTAATAAATGCCAATGTACGTAATGACGCATCCAACCGCTTCGGACAAGATACCAATCATCGTATTGACCCAACCTACTCATTTGGTTTCTCATGGAGGGCTTCAGAAGAAAGGTTTATGAGAAAATATGTGGGCTGGATAACTAACTTAAACTTCCGCGGCACTTATGGTATTCAGGGAAATGCACTCACACGTCTTAGCCCAGATCTAATTCTGAATCAAGGAACAGTAGCTGATCTATACAATAGATATCAATCTACTATTTCCCAGATTCCGAATCCGACTCTGTCTTGGGAACGTACCAAATCATGGAATTTCGGAATCGATCTGGAATTATTTAATCTGTTCAACATGAATCTGGAATATTACACAAGACGCTCTAATGCGATTGTCGAATTAGACCTGCCTTATGAATATGGAATTTCTTCTATGAAACGTAACGGAGGTATTATCCACAACAGAGGTATCGAATATACATTGACTTTTACTCCGATACAAAAACGTGACTATGCATTAAGTGTCAGCCTGAATGCATCTAAAAACTGGAACGAGGGCGGGCATACGGATATCGAAGTCAAGGCTAGTGATTTTCTGAACGGACGCTCGGATATCATACTCAAACAAGGTTATCCCCTTAGTAGTTTCTGGTCATACTCATTTGCCGGTCTGAATGGACAAACCGGAGAACCTCAATTCAACCTTCTGGATATTCCGGATGACCAACGAAGCCGATTGATAGACCCGACCACCTACCTGGTTTATTCAGGGCAAAGAGATCCCTATTTTACAGGTGGATTAAGTTTAAGTTTCCGGTATAAATCACTGACTCTGAACAGCAGTTTCTCACTCTTGCTTGGCAACAAAAAACGTCTGCCCTCGCCCTACTCGCAGTTTAGCAGTTCCTACTATATGCCAGACCCATATACGAATATAAACCGTGATTTGTTAAACCGTTGGAAAGAGCCGGGAGACGAAGCACATACTATCATACCTTCACTGCCTAAGGGCAATATGTCTCTCATACAATTACCTAATGGAGAGAGTACTTTCAAAATCCCGGTATGGGAGCAGTCTGATGCTATGGTTGTAAGTGGTTCATTCCTACGCTGCCGTAATATCGGTTTATCTTGGCAAATGAAACGCGAATGGTGCGAAAAGATATACATGAAGAACTTGTCACTCAACTTCAACATGGATAATATCTTCGTTATCGCCAGCAAACGTTTCAACGGGTTCGACCCGGAAATCAGCAATAGTGTACTTCCGCGCAATTACTCACTAGGTATTAACATTGGTTTCTAAAAAAATAGGAATCGTTTTATTATCACTGTCCTCCTGCTCCGACTTTCTGGAACCGAAATCCCAAAGCGAATATGTTCCTAAAGACGCTAACGCCCTCCAAGAGATGCTAATCGGCAGTGCTTACCCCCAACATAAGTCAGGCAACAATTTACTAGGTTTTTTAAGTTTCCTCGATGATGATGTCCAGTTCCACAAAACCGGGTATGAGTTCGATTCCAACTCATTAGGATATGTAGAATCCAAGAAAGCAGTTTTCACATGGCAACCGGATATGTTCTTCATAATGGAAAAGAACAGTCCCGTTGTTTACAATATCTGGGAAGGTTACTATAAATTTATTTTAGGGGCAAATGCCGCACTTGATTATATTGGTGATGTAAACGGAACAGAAGCTGAAAAGAACTATGTGATTGCCCAAGTTTTAGGTCTAAGAGCATTCTACTACTTCATGTTAGTCAATCACTTCGGTGCACCTTATAATTATGACAAGCAAGCAGCGGGAGTACCTCTTAAATTGACAAGTAACCTACTGCCCGAAGAAGATTTATTAATGACACGTAATAGTGTAGAAGAAGTTTATAACCAGATTATAGAAGATTTGAGCGAAGCGGAACGGTTGTTTCTCACTTTATCGAAAGATAAGCAATACGAACCGAACTATTTAATCAGCCTTCCTATGATACAATTATTGAAATCCCGTGTTTTCCTTTACATGGAAAATTGGAAGGATGCAGCGATATATGCCGACAAGGTAATCAATGAGTGGTCTTTCTCTTTAATCAATTTGAATAATCTGCCTTCTACGTCAACAGCAGAACCTTATTACAATTTCACGTCTTTGAAATCATCAGAAGTAATCTGGCTATATGGAAATGTATCTGATCTCACAGAATTTAATAACGAAACAGTATCTCGTGAAGAGGAAGACCCCGATTATCCCGGTTGGGGAATAAATATTACCTACTATCGGAAAGCCTTCACAGCTTCCGATGATCTGTTGGAAAGTTTTAAAGATGGAGACTTAAGAAAAGAAAAATACATAGCTAAAGAATATAACAGAATAAATAACAGTTTTTATCCGGACTATTACAGTTCTTTCGGGAAATACCAACTATCTGCAATGGGCGAGCCTAATGGTTCAGAGAATTTTGCACTCTCTTTTAGACTGAGTGAAGCATATCTGAATCTTGCAGAAGCTGCTGCCTACAATAACGAAGAAAGTAAGGCGCTTTCAGCTATGAGAACTTTATTGGAGAATCGTTACGAACCAGAAAAGTTAGTTGTCCCTGCCGGATTGACCGGTGAGACGTTGAAAAACTTTATCAAGGCAGAAAGAAGAAAAGAACTCTGTTTTTCAGTAGCGGTTCCAAGCTTGGTTCCGCTCCACGGAAATTCCGGTAAAGCACCATCGGGTCTTCGCTGTCGCCCTTCTCCAATACGTTGTGACGAAAGAGGTCGGCGGTGTTTTTATCAAAGATACCATGTTCTTTAAAGGCTTCAAAAGCATCATTGTCCAGTACATTAGCCCATAGGTAGCTGTAGTATCCGGCTGCGTATCCGCCGATGATATGATTGAAGTAAGTCACGCGGTAGCGGGGCGCTATTTCGGGGATGAGACCGAGCTTGTCCATGGCTTCTTTTTCAAAGGCAAGCATGTCCATATTCTTTACATCTGTTACGGTGTGCAGGTTCATGTCGAGGATGGCGGCAGCCAGTAATTCGGTGGTCATGAAGCCCTGATTGAAAGTCTTCTGTTGCAGTATCTTTTCGATGATTTCGTCGGGTATCACTTCTCCTGTCTGATAATGTTTGGCATACATTTTCAGTACTTCCGGTTCAGTAGCCCAGTGTTCATTGATTTGAGAAGGAAGCTCTACAAAATCGCGCACTACATTAGTGCCTGATGTTCCTTTGTATTCACATTTTGTCAGCAATCCGTGCAGAGCGTGGCCAAATTCGTGGAACAAAGTTTCTACTTCATCCATTGTTAATAGAGAGGGAGTATCGCCTACCGGTTTGGTAAAGCTGCAAACATTGCATACTAACGGACGGGTATCTCCTTGTTGTTCGCGGTAGTTGCTCATCCATGCGCCACCGCTTTTTCCGGAGCGTGGGAAATAATCGACGTAGAAGATACCGAGTTGCGAACCGTCTGCGTCTTTCACTTCAAAGACTTCCACATCAGGATGATAGGTCGGGATACCTTCCAGTTTGTTCAGGGTGATGCCATATAGTTTGTTGGCTACGGCGAAAGCACCATCGCGTACATTCTCCAGTTTGAAGTAAGGTTTTGTATCCTCTTCAGACAGGTTGTACTTTTCTTTCCGTAGTTTCTCGGTATAATACCACCAATCCCATGCTTCCACTTTTTCTCCTTTGCCTTCCTTATCCATTAATTTCTGAAGTTCGGTAGCTTCCGCTTTTGCTTTTGGCAGTGCATAGCTCCAGAGGTTGTTTAGAAGACTCATTACGTTGTTGGCGTTCTTTGCCATCGTTTCGTCCAGAACGAAGTTTGCATAGCAGTCGAAACCTAATAATTTAGCTTTTTCCAAACGGAGAGAAACGATCTTACGGATATTTTCCTTGTTATCGTTTTCGTCGTTGTTGTTACCGCGGTTGATGTAAGCTTTGTATATTTGTTCCCGAAGCGGGCGATTTTCTGAATATTGCAGGAAAGGCAGGCGGCTGGCATTATGCAGGGTGAATAGCCATTTTTCCGGTTGTCCGGCTGCTTTTGCTTCTTCAGCGGCGCTTTGGCGGAACCATTCGGGCAATCCTGCCAGATCTTCTTCTTTGTCAACGAAGAGTTTGAAAGCATTATTCTCATTCAGTATATTGTTGCTGAAAGTAATGCCGAGTGTAGAAAGTTCCTTGTTAATTTCGCGGAGGCGGGTTTGGTCTTCGGCATTGAGGTTTGCTCCGGAACGGACAAATCTTTTATAAGTCTTGTCCAGCAGACGTTCTTGTTCCGATGTCAGGTTCAGTGAATCCTTCTTTTGATAGACGTCGTTCACGCGCTTAAACAGTTTCTCGTTCAGAGAGATATTGTCATCATGTTCTGAAAGAACCGGTGCCAGTTTGATGGAAAGTGCGGTTAGTGAGTCAGTCGTTTCCGCATCTGTCATATTGAAGAAAATGGCGCTCACACGGTCCAGGATAGGTGCGCTGTTATCCAAAGCTACAATTGTATTTTCGAATGTCGGAATTTCCGGACTTTCGATGATAGCTTCGATGTTTTGATTCTGCTCTTTTATCCCTTTCAGGAAGGCAGGTTCATAGTGCTCCAATTTAATCTTGTCGAAAGAAGGAACACCATACTGGGTTTGAAACTCTGTAAAGAAAGGATTGCTTTCTGTTTTCGTAGCACAGGAGTACATCATACAACTTACTGCTAAAATGGTTAGTGTCTTTTTAATCATCATAAGTGTTTTTTATTAGAGTTTTCAGTTCTCATCGTTTACTGATATAGCACCAAATCGGATAGTGGTCTGATGCTTTGATAGACCGGTCTACCGTGCAATTGTAGGCTTTCAGGTTGGGGCTGATCAAGATATTGTCTATGCGGAAATAGAACTTGTTCTGATTGTAGGAAATGCCCAATCCTTTACCGGACTGTGTGAACGCATCATCTAGTTTTTGAGTCAGGATACGATGTGTATACGAGATAGAACCGTCGTTGAAATCGCCGCATACGATAGTTGTCGGATATTTACATGCTGCAATGGCTTTAGCCACAGAATCTGCTTGTGAAGCCCGGATAGCCGATGCTTCCGCCAGTTTTCTGATTAATTGCCTAAGTCCGGTTTTTACTTTCTTGGCATTCGGGTCTTTAATCATATCCTCATACATCCCTCTGTCTTCTTTGGTGAGTTTGTTGGATTCCATGTGGTTGTTGATTAATGTAAGAGTGTCGTTATTTACATTCAGTACATATTTCATGGAACCGTTATAATTACTTTCATATTTGATGGGATGTATCGAGAGTATGGGGAACTTGGAGAAACAGGCAAGTTGCACATCTCCTTTCCCTTGTTGGTGGACGGATTGGTAAGGATAGGCTTTCAATGCTTTTTTAATATCCTGTTCCGTCAGGTATTTCTTGTTGGTAGCGGTGTTATATTCTTGCAGACAGATAATATCGGCGTTGCTATCTACAAGATAAGATAATACAGGGTTCTTTCCATCTTTCTTCTCCAGATTGTTGAAACTCATTACGTTATAGGATAGGATTTTGATGCTTCCTTCCGGTATGGTTTTAGTGGTGGAGTTAAAAGGAATATAAGTTCGTATCTGCGGAATACAAATCAGAAAACCGATGGCGGGCAAGAGCGCATAGCGGTAATTGACGAATGCCCAGAAGCCGATAAAAATCAGATTAATCGTCAGGAATATCGGAAATGCAAGTCCCAAGCTGGAGGCAAGTGGGTTTATTTTCGGGTTAAGGTAAGGGCTATAAGCACTTAATATCAACGTTCCCACGAAGAGAGCGTTGACAGCAAGTATCAGATATGCGACAAATTTGCCAATATGTTCCATTCTTTTATCTTTTGCTTGCGTCGAACAAGCTTTTCTTTTCTTCAGTTGTCAGACTGTCGTAACCGGATTTTTTTAGTTTTTCCAAAATACGGTCCACTTCATCTGACTGTGCTTTTTTGTGGGCATTGTAATCATAATCCTTCTCGCGACCGGTGGCACTGTTTCCATAGTGTACCTTCATTTTCGGTTTCCGTTTCCATGTTTTCTTCTGAAACAAGGAGATGAAACCATCCAGAATCCAGTTGATCCAAGAAGTCAAATCAGTTCCTTTATTTAGGCTGGCAGCAAACCAAAGTCCAGCAAGAGCACCGCCCAGGTGGGCGATATGTCCTCCGGCATTACTTGAGGTGATGGATAATACATCGATTCCGATGACAACCAGTGCCAGATATTTGAGACGGATAGCACCGAAAAGAAAAAGTTGCACCCTGTAATTAGGCTCACGATAAGCCGTAGCGGCTACGATGGCTAATACGGAAGCCGAAGCTCCTACCAATGTTGAGCCTACCACTTGCGAACTGAATAAAGGAAATACATTGTAGGCGATCATATACAGTAAACCTCCGCAGATACCTCCCAATACATATAGCCCTCTTAAATGTTTGGCCGAGAAAAAGTAGAGAAACAAACTTCCGAACCAATACAGCCAGAGCATATTGAATAAAATATGCAGGATACCGGCATGCATAAACATATAAGTAAATAACGACCACGGCTGATGAATAAATCCGATAAAGGATGCCGGTAAGGCAAATATACCGAATATATCGGGGGTACTTACTTCAAAAAGTCGCAGGAAAACGTTAATCAACGTGCCGATCAGAAAGATGCCTACGTTGATATAAATCAGTTGGATGAAAATATTTCCTCTTCTGAATGTCTCCTTTAAATCAGCTATAATATGTCCCATTGTTATTGCTTTTTTTTCTCCAATATAAAATCAGGATCAATCCGAATAGCATTCCTCCCAGGTGAGCAAAGTGAGCGACATTATCTCCGGCGCTATTGGCAAGCCCTGCCCATAATTCAATTGCGGCATATCCTATCACGAAGAACTTCGCTTTGATAGGGAAAGGCAGCGGAAAGATGAACAACCGATTGTTAGGAAACAGCATACCAAATGCCAGCAAAATGGCGTAAACGGCTCCCGAGGCACCTACGGTGGTCATCATGTTCAGATATTGCTCCATAGGGATAACGCCATATCCGATCAAATTCACTTGTGTATGTTGGCTAAGTTCTATCACATATTGAATATATTGCACTCCTTCCTGGATAAGTCCCGCACCGATACCGCAGAGAATATAGTAGAAGAGGAAACGTTTGGGTCCCCAGGTTTGTTCGAGAATCGGTCCGAACATGAAAACAGCAAACATATTAAAGAAAATGTGGCTGAATCCGCCGTGCATGAACATATAAGTGATAAGCTGTGCCGGATTAAAGTCACTTGCGAGGAAAAAATGTAATCCTAGATAATTCGTTAAATCCAGGCCGTAACGTTGGGCTACGATTGTCCCGAAAAATACTAGTACATTGATAATTATCAGGTTTTTAGTTACAGTTGGCATCATTTTAATTTCTGAATATTTAGATAATAGACGCAAAAGTACGAATAAATTCTGTTTTAAAGCATGAAAAACGCTTCCTATTAGCTCTTTTTCAATAATTTGCTGCGTTTTTTTTATGTTTTTATTTGATATGTTGTTTTGTTCGGCTATATTTGTGGAATTAATCCCTTGTAGGATAATCTTTTGTGTAACATATATATTAATTAATCATTTTACGTATTATGAATAAGTCTGAACTTATTAGTGCAATGGCTGCTGAAGCTCAAATGAGCAAAGCCGATGCAAAAAAAGCACTTGATGCTTTCATCACTTCAGTTACTAATGCTATGAAAGCTGGCGATAAAGTATCTCTCGTTGGTTTTGGTACTTTCTCTGTAAGCGAAAGAGCTGAAAGAACTGGTATTAACCCTTCTACAAAGGCAACTATTACTATTCCTGCTAAGAAAGTAGCTAAATTTAAAGCTGGTGCTGAATTATCTGCAGCTGTTGAATAAGATAGATAGTTGAAAGAAATTAGGAGAGGAGACGCGATGCGTCTCCTTTTTTTGTATCTTTGCGCGCAAGAAACAACTTGATTATGAAGATAGAAGATAAACTTGTAGCGTCCGTCATTAGCGGACTGAAAGCACTCTACAGTCAGGAAGTCCCTGAAAAAATGGTGCAAATTCAAAAGACCAAAAAAGAATTTGAAGGACATCTGACGCTGGTCGTGTTCCCTTTTCTGAAAATGTCAAGAAAAGGACCGGAACAGACGGCGCAGGAAATCGGTGAATATCTGAAGGTGAACGAACCGGCAGTAGCAGCTTTTAATGTGATAAAAGGTTTCCTGAACTTGACTATCGCATCGGCTACGTGGATCGATTTGCTGAATGAAATTCAGGCTGACGAACAATATGGTCTGGTGAAAGCTACCGAAACTTCGCCATTGGTGATGATTGAGTATTCTTCTCCGAATACGAACAAACCTCTTCATTTAGGTCATGTGCGTAATAACCTTTTAGGTAACGCATTGGCTAACATTGTGGCGGCAAATGGTAATAAGGTAGTAAAAACAAATATCGTAAACGATCGTGGTATCCATATCTGTAAATCCATGCTGGCATGGAAGAAATATGGAAACGGTGAAACCCCGGAAACTTCCGGCAAAAAAGGTGACCACCTCGTTGGCGATTATTATGTATCTTTCGATAAGCATTATAAAGCGGAGGTAAAGGAACTTATGACTGAGTTTGCGGCACAGGGAATGAGTGAGGATGAAGCTAAGGCGAAAGCGGAAGCTGCTTCTCCCTTGATGCAGGAAGCTCGTGAAATGTTGGTGAAGTGGGAAGCCGGTGACCCGGAAATACGCGGATTGTGGGAAATGATGAATAACTGGGTGTATGCCGGATTTGATGAAACTTACCGGAAAATGGGTGTCAGCTTCGACAAGATATATTATGAATCCAACACTTATCTCGAAGGGAAGGAGAAGGTTATGGAAGGGCTGGAAAAAGGTTTCTTTTTCAAAAAAGAGGACGGATCTGTTTGGGCGGATCTGACTGCTGAAGGTTTGGATCATAAGTTGCTTCTTCGTGGCGATGGTACATCTGTTTATATGACGCAAGATATCGGTACAGCTAAACTTCGCTTTGCAGACTATCCTATTGACAAGATGATTTATGTAGTAGGTAATGAGCAAAACTATCATTTTCAGGTGCTTTCTATTCTGCTTGACAAACTCGGTTTTGAGTGGGGCAAGAGCCTGGTTCACTTCTCTTATGGAATGGTAGAGTTGCCGGAGGGCAAGATGAAATCTCGTGAAGGTACGGTGGTGGACGCTGATGACCTAATGGAAGAAATGATTGCCACTGCTAAAGAAACTTCACAGGAACTTGGCAAATTGGATGGTTTGACACAGGAAGAAGCTGATGATATTGCCCGTATCGTCGGTCTGGGTGCATTGAAATATTTCATTTTGAAAGTAGATGCGCGTAAAAATATGACGTTTAATCCGAAAGAGTCTATCGACTTCAATGGTAATACAGGCCCGTTTATTCAATATACTTATGCTCGTATTCAGTCTGTGCTTCGTAAAGCTGCCGAATCGGGTATTGTGGTTCCCGGACAGATTCCTGCTGGTATTGAATTGAGCGAAAAAGAAGAGGGGCTGATTCAAATGGTTGCCGACTTTGCTGCTGTTGTCAAGCAGGCAGGGGAAGATTACAGCCCGTCTATTATTGCGAATTATACTTATGATTTGGTGAAAGAATACAACCAGTTCTACCATGACTTCAGTATTTTGCGCGAAGAGAACGAAGCGGTGAAAGTGTTCCGTATCGCTCTGTCGGCTAATGTGGCCAAAGTCGTGCGTTTGGGTATGAGTTTACTGGGTATTGAAGTACCTTCCAGAATGTAAGACATTCTCTGAACAAAATATCTTTCTACGGGGTTGCTTCATTATGTATATAATGAAAGGAATCCCGTTAGATCATTTTATAAATATGTTGCGTGTCGTATGATTCCCCTCTCTCTTTGTTTGATAGAGTGTATACCGATAGGGGATTTAAGGTAGGATAAAGTAAAAAAGAAAGGCAGACAAAGTTCAAGCCTTGCCTGCCCGATTCTGTTTCTTATGCTGATAATTGTTATTTCTTAGGATACTTATACCAGTCTTTAGCTTGTGCGCCATTAGATTTAACCCATGTCGTAAACTTCGGATACGATTCGTCTATTCTTATACCTTCCTCAGGGATCGGGAATTCACTAACCGGCATATTGAGTGCAAACGGCATCAGATCTATTGAAACATAATATAAATCTTCTTCTGGCCTGGATACGTCTTTTCCTGTTCCTAATAATGAAAGATCGGCTTTATCAGTAGGAGGATATTTTACCAAGTGCACTTCTCTACCTCTGGCTTGGCCAGATCCTACGAAGATAAACGGATTGTAAGGTGGCAATATACTTTTCGAAGTAACATCATTTACTTGGATAGTTACAGTGTATTTCCTGGCTTTTTCTTCTTTATTATCAAATATTGCCATATTATCAAATAGCAAGATTGTAGGATGTGATTGACCAGCCTCTGTTTCTCCGGGCATATATTGGGATTTGGGCGCATACGAAGGGCTTTCAATAGTAACTTTGCTAATATCGCTATTAGTAGTGTTATGCAATTGATAACCAAAACCATTCACTAAATAACCTCCACGATGTAATGGAGTGAACTCGTCAACAACCTTATAGATACGATTGGTCAGTATTGATTTATATACTTTACTGGTATATCGTATCATTACGTCATTCATATCGTAATCTCCCTGCTCCGGCCATAAGTCTTCGAATGTCAATATCCCGGAATAAGAAGTATAGTTGTCTTCATCAGTTGGACCTTCCGGATCTGTTGGTAACTCGGGAATTACACCTTCATCAATAGCATCTTTTTCGGCTATGTGAACATAGAAAATTGCATCACAGTAATCGAGGTCTATGTTGTCCTCAAATCCGATAGCAACAATCTGATTAGATTTACTGTCCCGTAACGATATGGTTCTTTGTCTTTGTACGCCATCCTTTCCCGGTTCATTCAAAATTGTGGTGGAGTATCGAGGGCCCATTCCTTTTACGAGATCGCCTTGTGAATCTCCGTTTGAAGGTGTGCTTCTGAATCCCATACCTTGCAGATACCAGCCAATAGTGACGCCCTTAGGAAATTTGTCTTCAAATTTTCCCGTGTCTTCATTCCAGTATTTTAGTTTAACTTCATCACCACAGACTAAAGCTCCTACTCCGGCTGTTTTATAAATAGGAGAAGCATTTGGGAATGCTAATATCCTTTTGATGTTTTCTATGGTCGGTATTTCGCTGGTCGGATAAGTGTAATACCCTACTGTATTATACCATGCGGCACTACTGTTAACAAATACTAGACTAACTTCTGTATCTTTAGTGATAGGGATATCTGATATCATATCACCATTAAAGAACTCAGGATAGTTATCATGAATGTTCCTTCCTCCCGCTTTGTCGAAGATGCTTTTTATATTATAAAGTACATCAGCAGGAGGAATATTCTTTTCTTTTGATAAGTTATTGGGACGTCCGTTGTCATCCCAGTCCATACCAGGCAGCAGTGTCCAGACATCCAAATATTTGTGCTGATTGGCTGTTGCCCCTCTGCTTATCGGGGTTGATGCTTTTTCAAGCAGGGACTTAACATAGTCATTTTGGTTGAAAGAAATACGATGATCGGCGTTAATTGTTAGTTTTACCGGAGATGCTGTACCTAGATAGTCGGATGATAGCCATACTTCTGAGATATCAGCCGGTATACTTATTCCATCTTCACTAAATTTACCATGTTTGTCAGTTGCAGCCCGATAAAAGGGTTCTACTTCTTTTTTCTTCCAACTACCATCTTTGTCATTTACTTCGATCGGATCTTGGTCATAAATCTCAAAAAGAACCGTATATTCTTCCTTAAAGCCATAGTCAATATCTAAGGCTAAACTTTGATTCATGTCGAAATCAAAGAACTGTTCTTTGGGAATCTTCTCGGGTTCTTGAAATAAATCACGTTCATTGTCTACACAACTACATATCAATGGGATACAAAATATGCCCATTAATGTCTTTACAAATATTGTTTGTTTCATATGTTAATGAAATATAAAGATATTAATGGGCAAATATAGAAATAAACCGAAAGCTTTCCAAAAGATATTTACTTCTTTTTTGCAAATTTCTTTTTTGGTGCTGAGGTAACACCTTTCTCGTCCTGTATCCTGATTAATTCCATGCAACTATGCAGGCTTAAATCCTGTGGGACAATATCTTTAGGAATCTTATAGTTATTACCTTTATATGCTATATATGGTCCGTAACGACCATTCAGAATTTCCAATTCTGGTTCTTCTGCGAACTTCTTGATGTGGCGTTCGGCTTCCTTTGTGCGTTTCTCTAGAATCAGTTGTTCCGCCTCTTCTAAAGTAATTTCCATGGGATCCATCGTTTTCGGGAGCGATACATACACCTTATTATGTAGTACATACGGACCGAAACGACCAATACCTACACTGACTGTCTTTCCTTCATATTCGCCTAACGTACGGGGCAGCTTGAACAATTCCAGCACTTCTTCCAATGTGATCGTTTCTATGGACTGACCTTTTTTCATTTGTGCAAAACGTGGCTTTTCTTCATCTTCCGCCGTACCGATTTGCGCCATAGGACCAAAACGTCCGATTTTTACCGAAACAGGTTTACCTGTTTCCGGTTCCTCACCCAAAATACGTTCGCCTACTTTATGTTCAGTCTTTATTGCCAAAGTGTTTTCTACTGACGGGTGGAATTGGTCGTAGAAGGTTTTCAGAATTGAAGTCCATTTCACTTCTCCTTCGGCAATTTCATCGAACTCTTTTTCTACACTAGCTGTAAAGTTATAATCCAGAATATCAGGGAAATATTCGGTGAGGAAATCATTTACTACCGTTCCGGTATCCGTAGGGAATAACTTGGCCTTTTCTGTTCCGGTAATTTCAGTATGATTTTCGTCTTTGACTTGTTGGTCTTTTAATGTCAGCACATTGAACATCCGTTCTTCTCCGTCTTTATTGCCTTTTTCCACATATTCGCGATTCTGAATCGTGGAAATGGTAGGCGCATACGTAGATGGGCGACCGATTCCCAGCTCCTCCAATTTACGTACAAGACTTGCTTCGGTATAGCGCGGTGGGCGTTGGGTAAAACGTTCGGTTGCAACGATAGGACCGTGTTCCAGTTTCTGACCTTTTTTCAGAGGAGGCAACAGATTACTTTCATCCTCTTGTTCATTTTCATCGTCATAAGATTCACGGTATACACGCAAGAATCCATCGAATTTAATAACTTCACCGATAGCTGTAAAGACTTCACTACTACTGCTAATTGATATTGTAACAGTTGTCTTTTCCAGTTCCGCATCTGCCATTTGTGAGGCAATGGTACGTTTCCATATCAAGTCGTACAGTTTTTTCTCCTGCGCTGTCCCTTCGATGGACTGGTTTTCCATATAGGTAGGACGGATTGCTTCATGTGCCTCCTGTGCCCCTTTGGTTTTCGTTTCAAAGTGACGAGGATGCACATAACGTTCACCCATCATTTTGATGATAGCATCCTTACTGCCTATGGTTGCAAATTCCGACAAGTTCACGGAGTCGGTACGCATATAGGTGATAAATCCCGATTCGTACAAACGTTGGGCAATCATCATAGTTTGCGCCACCGTATAGCCTAATTTGCGTGCAGCTTCCTGTTGCAATGTCGAAGTTGTGAACGGAGCAGGAGGTGTTTTCTTTAACGGACGGGTAGTAATATCTTCGATAGCAAAATTAGCTCCTTTACATGCGTTGAGGAATGCTTCTGCTTCTTTCTTCGTTTTGATACGGTGGGCCAGTTCGGCTTTCATCTCCACTAGTTTCCCATCAGTGTCGGGCACAAGGAAAACGGCGGTCACACGGTAAGCTGCTTCCGATTTGAAAGCATGGATTTCGCGTTCGCGCTCAACAATCAGTCGAACGGCAACCGATTGTACACGTCCTGCCGAAAGCGCCGGTTTCACTTTTCTCCAAAGTACAGGAGACAGTTCAAAACCTACGATACGGTCCAGAATACGTCGTGCTTGCTGTGCATTCACGAGGTTAATGTCAATATCACGTGGTTGTTCGATTGCTTTTAAGATAGCACTTTTCGTAATTTCATGAAATACGATTCGTTTTGTGTTTTCCGGTTTTAGTTTTAAGA
>OHNF01000894.1_pt1 | contig 16418 bp, 17 predicted proteins | sample 1569491 | NCBI WGS metagenome assembly OHNF01 (sample SAMEA3879557, study PRJEB24766) | human gut metagenome | biome: human-associated habitat; feature: feces | place: USA | collected 1985/1987 | reverse complement strand
AAAAGATAATCTCAAATTTACAAAGCTTTCCGATAAGGCTGTTGTAATGGAACAGGATGTGTTATCGGGAATAAGCAGACTTGCCGGGAAAGGTGTTTTTGATATAGTATTTATGGATGCACCTTATAAAACAGGACAGGAAAGAGATGTCCTTGTGGCATTAAAGAACGGCGATATTATTGATAAATACACAATAATCATAATTGAGGAGGCACTTGATACAGATTTATCATATGTATCTGAACTTGGTTATGAAATATACAAAGAAAAAAGATATAAAACAAACAAGCATGTTTTTTTAAGGATTGGAGAATAAAATGAAAACTGCTATTTATCCCGGAAGTTTTGACCCGGTGACATTTGGACATTTAGATATTATTAAGAGGTCAGCCTCACTTGCGGATCACCTTATGGTTGGTGTCCTTAATAATAGTTCAAAAACGCCATTGTTTTCCGTGGACGAACGTGTTAATATGATAAAAGAGGTCACGGCTGATATACCTAATGTTGAGGTCTTGAGTTTTTCCGGGCTTTTGGTTGATTTTGCAAGAAAGCATAATGTTCAGGTTATAATAAGGGGACTTCGTGCTGTTACAGATTTTGAATATGAGCTTCAGATGGCACAGACAAACCGTGTGTTGGCGAAAGATGTGGACACCATGTTTTTGACAACAAGTCTGGAGTATGCGTATTTAAGTTCTACTACGGTAAAAGAAGCAGCATATTTTGGTGCTGATATATCAAAATTTGCTCCGGAGTATGTAGTAGAAAAAGTGAGAGAAAAATTTGCACAAAAGGGTAATAAAATACAATAAGGAGTGTAATTATGAGTAGCAGAATTGAGCAGATTATTGAAGAAATCGAAGAATACGTAGAAAGTTGTAAATACCAGCCGCTTTCAACAACAAAAATTGTTGTAAATAAAGAAGAATTAGAAGAACTGCTTCGTGAACTTCGTATGAAGACACCAGATGAAATCAAGAGATATCAGAAAATCATCAGCAATAAAGATGCGATTTTAGCAGATGCACAGGCAAAAGCAGATGCAGTTATTGCAGAAACAAAAACACAAGTTCAGGATATGGTAAAAGAGTCTGAAGTAATGCAGCAGGCTTATGCACAGGCAAATGAAATTGTAAATAGTGCAAATCAGCAGGCACAGGCAATTATTGACTCTGCAACAGCAGATGCAAATAATTTACGTTTAAGTGCAATTTCTTATACCGATGAGATGATGGCAAACTTAGAACAGCTGATTCATGGAACGATGGAAAATGCAAATGCAAGATATAATGAGCTTGCGCAGACTTATAATGCATTTGCACAGTCTCTTCAGAGCGCAGCAGATGTAGTGAGCGAAAACAGAAGTGAACTTGCACCTCAGTTAAATAATCCGATTCCGAAACAGACAGAAGAAGAGCCGGAAGAAAATCTCGATATGGATGATTTAGACGACGAGTTAGAAGAGGATGACGAATAAAAAAGTAAGCCCTGAGGCAATGAGGGTACAAACGATTCTTCCGATTAGATAAGGAAAGAGAGGGAGGTCTGTGCCTGAAAGTACGCAGGAAGTCTGAGCAAGTACGCAAAGACCTCCAAAGTTGGAAAACCCCATTGTCAGAGGAAACTTTAAAGAAAATGGCAGAGCAGTGTCTTTTAAAGCATTAAGTCCGGTGGAAAATTCTGTTAGACCGCAAAGTATGACTGAAAAGAAAGACGAAGAAGACAGCAGGAATTGAAGGATTCCTTGAAAAACAGAAAACAGAATAATATATCCACCAAGCTTGGTAATAGAAAAAAGGCTATTCATAATAGAGATATCCAGAAGTTCCGCAAAAGGAGAAGAGGATGTCTCTTTTTGCGTTCGGGTAAATACAGATTGCTGAGAAACAGAATAAATCCGGCGAAAAAAAAGACTGGTGAGAAACGCAGACAGAAAAAAGATGAAAAAAAGCAGATGATTGGGAACCTGATTTTCTAAAATAGAAAATGATAAATATCCGGTCAGAAAAGAAGGGCTTGGAAAAGCAGAAAACGTCAAAAGATAGCAGGCTTCCTGTTTGGAAATTTTATTAGATTGGTATAAATCTGCTGTAGTTTTTGCACCCATTGGAAAACCGCATAAAATTCCAAATAAAAATGCAGAAGCACCAAAGGGGGTAAGAGAAAAAACAGAATGCCAGAACTTTTTGAAAGATACGAGAAGCGGTTCAAGCAGACCGGAGTAAACTAAAATGGAGGATAATACCATTGCAGGAAATAAAGAGGGTAAAAGTGTAGAAAACCAAAGCCGGATGCCCAAAAGAGCCGAAGAAATACAAATCTGTGGAAATAACAAGGAAAAGAGAAAACAAAAAAGACAAAAGCAAGAAAAAAACAGACGTTTCATAAATAGGTTCTCCGATTTCTGATTCAAATTCACATCATAATATATGGAACGGGTGAAAAGAATATGTCCTTGCCATTTAGAAAAAGATGTGACACAATAAGAAAGAATAAAAAGTGTGTCTGCACTGCAGATTACCTTGGATATGGAGGCAGAAAATGGCAGTATTAGAAAATTTAAAACCAGAAAGAGTGTTTTACTATTTTGAAGAAATTTGTAATATTCCGCATGGTTCAGGAAATACAAAACAAATCAGTGATTATCTTGTTGAGTTTGCAAAGAAAAAAGAACTTCGTTTTATTCAGGATGAAATGGGAAATGTTGTAATTTTTAAAGAGGCATCCAAAGGATATGAAGAGTCACCAACGGTAATTTTACAGGGACATGTAGACATGGTGTGTGAAAAAACAGCCACGAGTCAGCATGATTTTGAAAAAGACGGTTTAAAGCTGTGCGTTGAGGGAGATGAAATCTATGCAAAAGATACAACGCTTGGCGGAGATGATGGAATTGCAGTTGCTTATGAACTGGCGGTTTTAGAAGATGAGACACTTGCACATCCTGCGATTGAGGCAGTGTTTACGGTAGATGAAGAGATTGGTCTGTTAGGTGCAGAAGGATTTGATACCTCTGTGTTAAAGGGAAAATATCTAATCAATCTGGATTCTGAGGCAGAAGGATATTTATGGAGTGGATGCGCTGGAGGACTTAGGAGTTACAGTGAGCTTCCGGTAAAACGTGTGGAAGGTACAGGGCTTTCTTGTAAAATTACAGTGGATGGACTGCTTGGCGGTCATTCCGGCTCAGAGATTAATAAAAACCGCTCCAATGCGATACTTCTTCTGGCAAGATTTTTGCATGAGTGTGGAAGTGAATTAGACTTGTTTTTATATGATATGAAAGGCGGGCAGAAAAATAATGCAATTCCACGACAGGCAGATGCAGAAGTATTAGTTTCAGCAGAAGATGCCGGTCGATTAGAACAGATGGCAAAAGTATTTACTTCTACCATTCAAAAAGAATACACAGGCAGTGATGAAAATATCCAGGTTCATGTTGAAGTACAGGAGGAGAGTACAAAACAGGTACTTCATCCGGCGAGTCAGGAGAAAGTATTATTTTTCCTGATTCATTATCCAAATGGAATCCGCAAGATGTGTGGATTTATAGAAGGACTGGTAGAGACCTCCTGTAATGTAGGAATTGTGCGCTTGATGCCATCAACTTTTATCTGTGAGACAAGTGTGAGAAGTTCTGTTGGTTCAGAAAAGAGAGCACTTGCAGACCAGATTTGTTATCTGACAGAATTTCTCGGTGGAGAATATGATGAAGACGGAAACTATCCGGCATGGGAGTATAAAAAAGATTCTGTACTTCGTCCTCTGATGACCAAAGTTTATAAAGAAATGTATCAAAAAGAACCAGTGGTTGAAGTGATTCATGCAGGATTGGAATGTGGTCTGTTTTATGAAAAAATAAAGGGACTGGACTGTGTTTCTATCGGACCGGATATGAAAGATATTCATACTTCGGAAGAACGCCTTTCTATTTCATCCACTAAAAGAGTATATGAATATTTAGTAGAAGTATTAAAGAGAATTAAAAAGTAACTGGAATAAAATCCCTTTTCCGTTCATAGAATGATAAGTGTGAACAATACGAAGTCAACTTGAACGGATAAGGGATTTTATGATTTCTTTCTGGTATGGATGTAAGAAATATGATATACTTAAAACACATATGCGTAAAAAACAGATTAGAAAAAAGCGCAGAAAGTCTGTTGATGATTCCAAAGCGCAATGACAAGGAGTAATGATTTATGGAAATACGTTTATGGCATGAGCTTTTGCTTCCTTATGAGCTTGCCGTGAAAGAAATGGTAATCAAGTTCAAACATCTTAAAAAGGAACACAGGGAAAAGGAACTTTATTCACCGATTGAACAGGTCAGCGGACGAGTAAAATCAATCAATAGTATTCTTGAGAAAATGCAGAGAAAAAATATTTCATGGGAAGAACTTGAAGAAAAAGTAGAAGATATCGCTGGAATCCGCATTATCTGCCAGTTTTCTGAAGATATTGAAAAAGTGGCGGATATTATTCAGGAACGTCAGGATATGAGGGTGCTGGAGATAAAAGACTATATTACGCATATGAAAGAAAGCGGTTATCGAAGTTATCACATGATTATTGCTTATCATGTAGAGACTTTAGAAGGACCAAGAGAAATAAAAGCGGAAATTCAAATTCGTACGCTTGCAATGAATTTTTGGGCAACGATTGAACATTCGCTGCAGTATAAATATAAAGGAAATATGCCGCCTCATGTAAGAACACGGTTAAACAATGCGGCACAGTCAGTTTTAACTCTTGACGAGGAGATGTCATCCGTTCGTAATGAAGTGATGGATGCACAGAACTCTATGGTTCACCAGTCCAATATTGTAAAAGAAATTTTAAATAATATTGAGAATCTGTATCATTATTCAAATAACAGAGAAGTGGCAAAAATTCAGGATGAATTTTACCGCATTTATGAATCAAAAGATTTAGCACGCTTAGAGCGTTTTCATCAAGAGTTAGATGTAATTGCAGAGGGATACCGTGCGCAGGCGGTTGCGACAGAGGAAATCTTGTAACAGCAAAGGAAAACTTATGAGACTACCAGAGAAATATGAAAATGAAATGAAAGACCTGTTGCAGGAAGAATATGAGGCTTATAAAGAAAGCCTCGGTCTTCCGATACAGCAGGGATATCGAATTAATACAGGAAAAATCAGCAAGGAGGAGTGGAAAAAAATCGCTCCTTTTTCTGCGAAAGAGGTTCCATGGATAGAAAATGGATACTTTCTTTTAGATGATTTCAGAGCTTCCAGACATCCTTATTATTTTGCAGGGCTTTATTATTTACAAGAGCCGAGTGCGATGACACCGGCAAACAGGCTAAATGTAGAACCAGGAGATTTTGTACTGGATTTGTGCGCTGCACCTGGAGGAAAAGCAACAGAGCTTGGAAGCCGTTTAAAAGGAAAAGGCATGTTAGTTGCAAATGATATCAGCAACAGCAGAGCGAAAGCACTTTTAAAAAATCTGGAACTGGCAGGAATAGCCAATCTTTATGTAACAAGTGAAGAACCGGCAAAACTTTGTCAAAATTTCCCGGAATTTTTTGATAAAGTTTTAATTGATGCTCCTTGTTCCGGAGAGGGAATGTTCCATAGAGAACCCAAAATGATAGAATACTGGGAAAAACGAGGTCCGGAAGAATACGTTCCAATTCAGAAACAGCTTATTCTGTATGGAAGTCGTATGTTAAAGCCGGGAGGGAAACTCCTTTATTCGACCTGTACGTTTTCTAAAAAAGAAGATGAAGAGGTGATACAATGGCTGTTGGAACAAAATACAGACATGCATCTGATTTCTATTGCTCCTTATGAGGGATTTTCAAAAGGATTTGGATTATCAGAATGTGTGCGTATTTTTCCGCATAAAATGTCTGGAGAAGGGCATTTTTTGGCATTGCTTGAAAAAAAATCTACAGAACAAGACAACACACAGAAACAAAAACTGCAAATGGGAAAAGAATTGAAACTCCCAAATTGCGTAGAAGAATTTTTTTCATTATTAAAGTTTCCGATTGACAGAAGTTGTCTGAAGTTGGAAAAAGAACGATTGTATCTGCTGCCAAATGCAGTGAAGATGCCAAAATTGCGTTACCTGCGGACCGGATTGTTGTTAGGAGAAGTAAAAAAGAACCGCTTTGAGCCTTCGCAGGCATTGGCAATGGCTTTAAAACCGGAACATTTTGCATCTTGTATTTCAATTGACAGTACAGATGTGCGTTGTGTGAAATACTTAAAAGGAGAGACTTTAGACGTCTCAGACCTTCCCTGCAACAATAAAAAAGGCTGGCAGTTAGTCTGCGTGGAACGGTATCCACTCGGATTTGGAAAGTTAAGCAATGGCATTTTAAAAAATAAATACTATGCCGGATGGAGATGGCAGTAGATGGCACAAATACGAATTGATAAATATCTGGCGGATATGGGAATTGGAACTCGAAGTGAGGTAAAAAAAATCTTAAAGTCCGGTCAGGTAACTTTAAATGGAGAAAAAATCAAAAAACCAGAACAAAAAATTAACAGTGAAACAGACGAAGTTTTAGTAAATCAGAAACCGGTGGTCTATCAGGAATTTGAGTATTATATGCTTAATAAAGCTGGAGGAGTGGTTTCTGCGACAAAAGATAAGAAGGAAAAAACGGTTTTGGATTGTATCGATTCCAAAAAACGAAAGGATTTATTTCCGGTAGGTCGTCTGGACAAAGACACAGAAGGATTACTGCTGATTACAAATGATGGAGAACTGGCTCATCGTTTGCTCTCTCCAAAGAAACATGTGGATAAGACGTATTTTGTGAAGTTAAGAGAACCGTTAAAGCAGGAGTATGAAGCGGCGCTTGAAAACGGAATTGATATTGGAGAGGAAGCATTGACTTTGCCGGCAAAACTTGAAATTTGTTCCGAAGATAGAAAAAACTGTCTGCTTACAATTCATGAAGGAAAGTTTCATCAGGTAAAACGGATGTTTCAGTCAGCAGAAAATGAAGTGGTATTTTTAAAACGAATGTCGATGGGAAGTTTAACATTAGATAAAGCATTAGAAACAGGACAGTATCGTCCGCTTACACAAGAAGAAATAGAGAGGTTGAAAACGAATGCTTAAAAACATAAAAGCAGTATTGTTTGATTTAGATGGAACGTTGGTTGACTCCATGTGGATTTGGAAATCCGTAGATGAAGAGTATTTTGAGAAAAAAGGACTTGTTCTTTCCTCAGATGAGATTGATTCATTCCAGCAGGAATTAGAGGGAATGGGATTTACAGAAACCGCAGTGTTTTTTAAAAAGCGATTTGGAATTGAAGATTCCCTGGAAGAAATAAAGGCAGCCTGGATTTCCATGGCAACTGAAAAGTACTGTAATGAAGTTCCGTTAAAGGATGGAGTAAAAGAATTTTTAGAATATTTAAAAGAACAGCAGATCCCGTCTGCGATTTGTTCAAGCAACAGTATTGAATTGATTAAAATGGTGTTAAAGGCACATGAAATTGATAATTATTTTACCAAAATGATAACCTGCTGTGATGTGTCAGCAAGCAAACCGGCACCGGATGTTTATCTTGCAGCAGCAAAAGCCTTAAATGTAAGTCCTGAAAACTGTCTGGTATTTGAAGATGTTCCAATGGGAATCTTAGCTGGAAAGAATGCAGGCATGAAGGTATGTGCCGTTGAGGACAGTTACAGTAAAGAACAAATGGAACAAAAGAAAAAGCTTGCGGATTATTACATAAAAGATTACGATGAGGTTTTAAATCAGACATTTGAGGTGTTAAAATGATGCAGTTTTTACCGGTTACGATGAAAGAAATGCAAAATCGTGGAATTAGTCAGCCAGATTTTGTATATGTCTGTGGAGATGCCTATGTGGACCATCCGTCTTTTGGGATGGCAATTATTACAAGACTTTTAGAACATTATGGATACAGCGTGGGAATTATTGCACAGCCGGACTGGAAGAAAAAAGAAAGTGTCTGCGTATTTGGAGAACCAAGGCTGGGATTTTTAGTCTCTGCCGGAAATATGGATTCGATGGTAAATCATTATACCGTTTCCAAAAAGCACAGAAGGGAAGACTCGTATTCTCCAGGAGGGAAAATGGGTCTTCGACCGGACCGTGCAGTAATTGTGTATGGGAATTTAATCCGTCAGACTTATAAGCATACCCCGATTATTATCGGTGGAATCGAGGCTTCTCTTAGAAGACTGGCACATTATGATTACTGGTCAGATTCTTTAAAACGTTCTGTATTATTAGATTCAGGAGCAGATTTGATTTCTTATGGAATGGGAGAACGCAGTATCTTAGAAATTGCAGAGGCACTCAATCGTGGAGAAGATATTTCCACTCTGCATCATATTGCAGGGACGGTGTATCATACAAAAGAAGCACCTGCGGGTGGAATCATCCTTCCTTCTTATGAAGAAATGTGTGCAGATAAGAAAAAATATGCAGAGAGTTTTCAGGTTCAGTATGAAAATATGGAAGCGTTTTCAGGAAAAGTATTGGCAGAGTCCTACGGAAATCGTGGGTATGTGGTACAGAATCCTCCCTCAAAGCCGTTATCCCAAAAAGAAATGGATGAGGTTTACGATTTACCGTATATGAGGACCTATCATCCGATGTATGAAAAACTCGGGAAGATTCCGGCGATTGAAGAGATTAAATTCAGTATTACAAGTAACAGAGGCTGTTTTGGGGGCTGTAATTTCTGTGCACTTGCATTTCATCAGGGAAGAATTGTTCAGACAAGAAGTCATGAATCTATTTTAAAAGAAGCAGTGGAATATACAAAGGAATCTGATTTTAAGGGATATATTCATGATGTAGGAGGTCCAACCGCAGATTTCAGACAACCAGCCTGTGAAAAGCAGCTGAAAAAAGGAGTCTGCACGAACCGTCAGTGCCTGTTTCCAAAACCTTGTAAAAATTTAAAAGCAGACCATGAAGATTATCTGGAATTATTGGAAAAACTCAGAAAGATTCCAAATGTAAAAAAAGTATTCATTCGTTCCGGAATTCGGTTTGATTATGTGGAAGCAGACAAAGACAGGCGCTTTTTAGAAGAACTGGCGAAGTATCATGTAAGTGGACAGCTTCGTGTTGCTCCAGAGCATGTTTCAGACCGTGTGCTGTCTTATATGGGAAAACCGGAACATCAGGTTTATCAGAAATTTTTAGCAGACTTTGAAAAGGCAAATAAAAAAACCGGAAAGAAACAATATGTGGTTCCATATTTTATGTCCTCTCATCCGGGCTGCACCTTAAAGGATGCGGTAAAGCTGGCAGAGTATGTGCGTGATATGGGATTTATGCCGGAACAGGTGCAGGATTTTTATCCAACACCTTCTACGATGTCTACCTGCATGTATTATACAGGGATTGACCCAAGAACGAAAAAAGAAGTTTATATTCCGACAAATCCACATGAGAAAGCAATGCAGAGAGCTTTGATTCAATATAAAAACCCACAGAATCGTGAACTGGTAAAAGAAGCTCTGATAAAAGCAGGAAGAACGGATTTGATTGGATGGGAGCATAAATGTCTGATAAAAGAAGGAAAAAAAACGGTACAGGCAGGAAAAGATTTCAAGAAATCAACCGTACAGCGAAAAAAGAAAACGATTCGAAATGTGCATAAAAGGAAAGGAAAATAAGATGAAAATAGCAATTGTAACAGGAGCGTCTTCTGGAATTGGTGCAAGTTATGTCTGCCAGCTTGCAGAAAAGTATTCATGGCTGGATGAAATCTGGGTCATTGCCAGAAATGAAACGGCACTCTGGACACTGAAGCGACAGTGTATAGTGCCGCTCCGTGTTTTTGCTATGGATATTACTCAGACAGAAAATTTGCTGAGACTGGAAGAAGAATTAGAAAAAGTAAAACCGTATGTAAAATACTTTGTAAATGCAGCAGGATGTGGGATTAATAAAAAGATAAAAGAGACAGATTTGATGGATTGTAACCGTATGCTTGAAGTAAACTGCAATGCATTGACCCTGCTTACGAAAATTGTACTTCCGTACTGTGGAAAAAGAAGCAGAATTGTTATGTTAGCTTCTGCTTCTGCTTTTTTGCCACAGCCGGGATTTGCTGTTTATGCGGCGTCGAAGTCTTATGTGCTTAGTTTTTCAAGAGCACTGCGCAGAGAATTAAAAAAGACGGGAACGACCGTTACAATTGTATGCCCAGGTCCGGTAGATACTCCGTTTTTAGATACAATTGGCGGGAAAGATAGCATTCCTGTTATTAAACGACCATTTATTATGAAAACGGACAAGGTAGTTTCGGTTGCAATCAAAGATGCGGCAAAAGGAAAGGAACTGTCGATTCCGGGAATTTCAATGAAGTGTTTTTTCCGGATTTGTAAAATTGTTCCGCATAAAGTATTGTTAAAATTTACATAAAACAAGACAAGAACAAGATACGTAAAAATGGGGAATTACATGAATAAAAAACAAAAAATAAAAAAAGGTGATTTCGGATATATTCAGTCACAGAAAAAGAAGCGTACGATTTATACTATTTTAGCTTTGATTCCACCACTGACAGTTTTCTTTGTCGGCTGGATTATCAATAAAGACAGGAATACAGTATTTACCGTTTTTGCAGCGGTGGGGTGTCTGCCGGCATGTAAATTTGCAGTCAGCGCAATTATGATGTATCTGCAAAAGCCAATGTCAGAGGACGATTATAAGCAGATTGAGCAGCATAAAGAAGGTTTGGTGTGTGCGTATGAACTGCCGGTTTCTGCTTATGAAAAACAGACCTTTTTAGATTCCATTGCAGTCTGCGGAAATAATGTGGTTGCATATACCAGCCGTGAGAAATCCGATATTCCGTTTGTGGAAAAGCATATTCAGACCATTTTAAGACAAAATGGATATTATGTAACGATCAAGGTATTCAGACGTCTTCCGGAATATTTAAATCGTTTGGATTCTATGTGGGAGCATCATGAGTCACTGGAAGAAGGCATTCGATTTGTGCCGGATGAAAATAATCCGGATTTAAGCAGAAATGAGCTGATTATGCATACTATTTTTGCAATTACGCTTTAGGAGAAATAAATGAAAGAATTAGAAGTAAAAGCGCAGGAAAGCGGACAGCGGTTTGATAAATATCTTTCCAGATATTTAAAAGAAGCACCGAAAAGCTTTCTCTATAAGATGCTTCGTAAGAAGAACATTACGTTAAATGGAAAAAAGGCAAGCGGAAATGAAAAACTCGAAGTGAATGATAAAGTTCAGTTGTTTTTTTCAGATGAAACATTAGAAAAATTTATGGGAGAAGAAAAAGAAGTGAAAAAAGGTTCTCTCGAAATTCTTTATGAAGATGAAAACGTGATTTTTATCAATAAACCGGCAGGGATGCTTTCACAGAAAGCAAAAAAAGAAGATGTTTCTTTAAATGAATATCTGGCGGGTTATCTGCTTGATTCCGGAGCGATGACAAAAGAAGATTTCAGAACCTTTCATCCAGCGGTGTGCAATCGTTTGGACCGTAATACGAGCGGAATTGTAGCAGCAGGAAAAACAATGGCAGGACTTCAGACAATGACGCAGTTGTTTCGGGACAGAAATCTTCATAAATATTATCTGGCACTGGTAAAAGGAATCGTAAAAGAAGAAGCTCATATTAAAGGGTACTTAAAAAAAGATGAAACTTCGAATAAAGTAACGATTACCAGACAGCCACAGAAAGATACAGTTTTGATTGAAACGAAATACACTCCGATTGGATGTTCAAAAGAAAACCGGCTGACTCTTTTAAAGGTGGAACTGCTTACCGGACGTTCTCATCAGATTCGTGCGCATCTGGCAAGTATCGGGCATCCGATTGTAGGTGATGCAAAGTATGGAGATATGCAGGTGAATAAAAAGTATCATACACAGTATAAAGTAAAAAGCCAGCTTCTTCATTCCTGGAAATTAGTACTGCCACAGTTAGAAGGTGAGCTGGCAAATCTTTCTGATATGGAAATTACAGCGCCGGTTCCAAAGGTATTAAAACAGATTATTACAAAAGAAGTAAAAACAGCAGAAGGAGAGATTGGATGAGCAAAAAATATGAAGGTCCTTCTATGATGGAAGAACTGTGGGAATATGTAAAAATGATTGTGTTCGTAGTAGTAATTGTTTTTATTATCAATAATGTTTTGTTAATTAACGCAAGAATTCCGTCAGAATCTATGGAAAAAACGATTATGACCGGAGACAGGGTTTTTGGAAATCGTCTGGCTTATATGACAAAAGACCCAGAACGTTTTGATATTGTGATCTTTAAATTTCCGGATGATGAAAGTCAGCTTTTTATCAAACGAGTTATTGGACTTCCGGGAGAAACAGTAACGATTAAGGATGGTAAAGTTTACATTAATGATTCAGAAGAACCATTAGACGACAGTTTTGTTGCGGAGACACCGGTAGGTGATTTTGGACCGTATAAGGTGCCGGAAGGAAGCTATTTTATGCTTGGAGATAATCGAAATCATTCCCGAGATTCCAGATACTGGATTAACTCCTTTGTAGAAAAAGATAAAATCCTTGGAAAAGCAGTTTTGCGTTATTTTCCGTCTCCAAAGCTGATAAAATAAATGTGTTCTTATAATTTTTTGTGTTGAGTTTGTGAGAAGATTTTGAGAGTACAAAAAATGTACGGTCGGAAACAAAAAAACTCCGAGGGGATATAAGATAAGAGTGGAGGCAGGAAATTGGCAACTTGGAACTCAAGGGGACTGCGAGGTTCTGCGTTAGAAGAATTTATTAATCAAACCTGTGAACAGTATCGTGAAAGAAATCTGGCTTTAATTCAAAAAGTGCCGACTCCGATTACTCCGGTTCGGATTGAAAAAGAAAGCCGTCATATTACACTTGCTTATTTTGACCAGAAAAGTACAGTCGATTATATTGGTGTAGTGCAGGGAATTCCGGTCTGCTTTGATGCAAAAGAATGTCATACCGATAATTTTCCCTTACAGAATATTCACGAACATCAGGTGCGATTTATGGGAGAGTTTGAAAAACAGGATGGAATTGCATTTTTGATTCTGTATTTCAGTCATAGAGACGAAATTTATTATATGAGATATGAGGAAATGTTAAAATTTTGGAATCGTGGACAAAATGGAGGACGAAAACACTTTAAGTATGAAGAATTGAATCCGAAATGGTTTTTAACCAGAAACGGAAATTACCTGGTTCCGTTTCTGGAGGGAATTGCCTTGGATTTAAAAGAGAGATAAGAGAATTAATTTTTCTCTGTGGTTTCTCTTGGAATTAAGACAGGAGAAATAATTTTATGGACTGGCTCGCAAAAAGCCGGTCTTTCTTTTTGCGCTTGAATTTGTGAGATTAATAACTCAACGGCTTCAAATGCAATCTTGTCAATCTGCTGGCTGACAGAACTGATTGGAATAATAGCTTCCCGTGAAATCGGAGAATCGTCAAATGCAATTAAAAAATAGTCGTTTGGCAGATAGCCATACTTTCGGATTAACAGATTTAAAAATACATTTGCATAAGTATCACCGGAGATAAAAATTCCCTTTCGGATACCGGAATAATTCAGTTCAATTTGTTCTAAAATATGAGTTAGGTGGCTTTTTACTTCTTCGTGGGAAGTTCCCATCTCTTCCATAAAAGTATGATGTAGTAATTGGTGTTTTTCACAATAATCATCAAATGCTTCCACTCGTTTATAAGCAGGAGTTGTTCGGGTTGTTGGAGCACTGATATGCAAAAATACTTCACAGTCATGGGAAGAGAGATTTTCACAGGCGAGAATCGTTCCTTGATAGTTATCGGAATTGACACTTGAGATATAAGTATCTTCCCGCTCTACAGCAACTAATGGAAGATGAAGATTTGCCAGTTCAATCGAGGAAAGTGTGTGACTTAAGATAATTAATCCTTCAATCTTATAAGCTAAAAGTTCCTGTAAGTAAGTTCTTTCATCTTCTTTTGAGCCATTGCTGATAAAAACCAGAAATTTATAGCCAAAAGCTTCATAGGTTGATAAAATCTGATTTAAAATCTCAGAATAATAACGAACATATAAGTTTGGGATGATGATGCCGATAAATTCGGTACATCCGTTCGCCAGAATTTTTGCAACTTTGTTTTCTTTATAATTTAATTTTTCAAGTGCCTCTGCAATAATGTTCCGATTTTGTTCTGTTAAGGTCTCCGGATGATTAAAATAACGGGAGATTGTAGTTTTTGAAAAGTTTGTATATTTTGCAATATCACTGAATGTGATATTGTTTTTTTTATTTGCCATAGTAAAATACCGCCTTTCTAAAAATCAGTATATCAAAAAAAAGAAAAAGAAACAATGGAATTTTATAAAGTAACCGGTTTTACAAAAATGACAAAAATCCGAATAAAAATTGATAAAAATGCTGAAAAATACTTTTATTATTGAGATATAGATAGGTTTGTGATAGAATACAGTATAGAAAAACCGGTTACTTTACAAAACGAAATTAAAAAATCAGATTCTGGGAGGAAAAAATGAATAAAAAAGATATGATTTTTCAGAAACGATTAAACCGTCATCACGACGAACTTCGCTGGCTGTATATGGAACTTTATGGAAATGACGCAATGTTTGCAGAATTATGTGACCAGATGTATGAGTATTACAAAGCAAGAAAGCAAAAACTGCATAATCGTGATGCAAAACGAATAAAAGAAGCAGAGTGGTTTAAGAAAAAAGACATGCTTGGAATGATGCTTTATATTGATAATTTTGCTGGAAATTTACAAGGTGTACAGACAAAACTGGATTATTTAAAAGAATGTAACGTAAATTGTATTCATCTGATGCCGTTTTTAGATTCACCGGAAGGACGTTCTGATGGCGGTTATGCAGTTGCAGATTTTCGGAAAGTAAAACCAGAGCTTGGAACAATGGAAGATTTAGCAAAATTAACGGATGCCTGTCATGCAAAAGACATGAATGTGTGTATGGATTTTGTTATGAATCATACATCAGAAGACCATGAATGGGCGAAAAGAGCCAGAAATGGAGAAGGCGAGTACATGAGCCGTTACTTCTTCTATGATAATGATAAAATTCCAAAACAATATGAAGAAACCGTACCACAGGTCTTTCCGACAACAGCACCAGGAAACTTCACGTATCTTCCAGATTTGAATCATTATGTATTGACTACCTTTTATCCATATCAGTGGGATTTAAATTATAAAAATCCAAGAGTATTTAATGAGATGATGTATAATTTTCTGTTTCTTGCGAATCAGGGAATTGATGTAATCCGAATTGACGCTGTTCCGTATATCTGGAAAGAATTAGGAACACCGTCTCGTAATCTTCCACAGGTGCATACGATTGTACGAATGATGCGTATGATTGGTGAAATTGTATGCCCGAGTGTTATCTTACTTGGAGAAGTTGTCATGGAACCGGAAAAAGTAGTACCATATTTTGGAACAGTGGAAAAACCGGAATGTCATCTGTTATATAATGTAACAACAATGGCAACAACCTGGCATACCGTTGCCACACAGGATATCCGCCTGCTAAAAAAACAGATGGATATTGTAAATGAACTTCCAAAAGAGTATCTGTTTTTAAATTATTTAAGATGCCATGATGATATTGGCTGGGGACTTGATTTTGAAACACTCAAAGATTATGGAATGGAAGAAATTGCACATAAACGCTTTTTAAATGATTTCTTTACCGGAAAAACACAAGGAAGTGTAAGCCGTGGAGAACTCTATAACGATGACCCTGTCACAATGGATGCACGCTTCTGTGGAACAACTGCATCGATGTGTGGAATTGAGACAGCATTAAAAGAAGATAATGCTGAAAAATTAGAAGAAGCAGTCCGCATGGATGTGATGCTTCACGCATATATGCTGGTACAGTCTGGAATTCCAATGTTATACAGCGGGGATGAAATTGCCCAGTTAAATGATAACCACTATAAAGAAAATCCACAAAAAGCAGAAGACTCACGCTATATTCATAGAGGAGCATTTTTGTGGGAAAATGCAAAAAAACGAAAAGAGAAATATTCGGTGGAAGAAATCGTATTTGATTCCCTGGCAAAATTAGAGAAGATAAGAAGAAACGAGACTGTGTTTGATGCAAAAGCAGACGTGTATACTTATGATGTAAAAGAGAATAAAATCCTTGGAATCTTAAGAGAAGATGAGAATACAAGATTTATTGCCCTGTTTAATTTTGGAAATGAGCCACGGACAGCATGGATGCAGGAAGAAGGCGAATTTGAAGATTTGTTTACAGGAAAGAAGATTGAGTTAAAAGATGTGGAACTGGCTGCACATGGATTTGTGTGGGCGGTGAGAAGAAAATAAGAATAAATAGAAAAACATGTAGAAAAAGCACGAAATAAGTCGAAAACTTGTTTTGTGCTTT